>Ga0307515_10000475_pt1 | contig 96024 bp, 88 predicted proteins | sample 17_EM_MG_FD_194513 | JGI IMG/M metagenome (GOLD analysis project Ga0307515, IMG submission 194513) | Populus trichocarpa ectomycorrhiza microbial communities from riparian zone in the Pacific Northwest, United States - 17_EM | ecosystem: Host-associated > Plants > Roots > Unclassified | place...
CAGCGGGGCTCTGACCGCGCCTCGTCGGGGACCGTGACCGGTGCGGGGGTCGCTGTTGCCGTGCGGCGGTCGAGGTGCAGGCGCAGGCCCTCCGGCATCAGCGTCAGGCGTTCGGCCACGCGCAGCCGGTACGCCGGGTCGGGGCGCAACTCGTAGCGGCGCAGCAGCAGGCCCAGGACCAACGTCGCCTCGTGCAGGGCGAATTGGCGGCCGATGCAGGCCCGCGCCCCCGTCCCGAACGGCTTGAAGGTGTGCGGGGCGCGGGAGCGTACGGCCTTGGCGTCGAAGCGGTCCGGGTCGAACTCCTCGGCGTCCGCGCCCCACACCTCGGGGTCGCGGTGCAGCATCGGCGTCAGAATCAGCGCCCAGGCGCCCCGTCGCATCGGGTGGACCCCGGTCAGCTCGGTGTCCCGGGTGGCCTCGCGGGCGTACGCCGGGGCCGTCGGCCACAGCCGCAGCGACTCGTCGAGCACCCGGCGGACGTAGCGCAACTTGGCGACCTGGTCGTAGCCGGGGGTCTCGGTGTCGCCCCACACCTGGTCCACCTCGGCGCGGGCGCGGGCCGCGATCTCCGGGTGGCGGGCTAGGTAGTGCAGCGCGAAGGAGAGAGAGCCCGAGGTCGTCTCGTGGCCGGCGACCAGGAAGGTGATGACCTGGCGGCGGACGTTCTCGGGGGAGAGGCGCTCGCCGGTCTCCGCGTGGGTGGTGTCGAGCATCCGATCGAGCAGGTCGCCGGCGCCGCTCCCGCTCGCCTCGCGGCGGGTCCGCACCATCTCGTCGACCGTGCGGTTGAGGTAGGCGATGTCCGCCTCGTTGCGGCGAGTTGCGGTGCGCAGCAGGAGCGGGGCCAGCGGCGACGGTACGGAGTTGAGGCGCTGCGCGTAACTGAGCGTGCCCACCATCGCCGTCACGAAGGGGTGCGGGCGGTCGCGTTCGAAGGAGCCGAAGTCATGGCCGAAGCCGGTGCGCGAGATCGTCTCCAAGGTCAGCTTGGTCATGTCGCCGGGCACGTCCACCGAGCGTCCGGCCGCCAGTTCGCGGTCCCAGCTGTCCGTGAGCCGCTCGGCCACGGACAGCATCATCGGGTGGTAGCCCGCCATCGCCTCGCGGCTGAAGCCGGGGGCCAGGACGTCGTGCGCCAACTGCCAGTTGGGCTCGTGGTTGTACGCCGTGAACAGTCCGTCCCCGGCGACCGGCCGCAGGTTCGCGACCCCCAGGCCGACATGCTTGGCGAACCGTGACTCGTCCGCCATGTCGGCGACCAGATCGGCGCCCCACACGAACACGAACTCCTTGCCGAAGGCCCGCCGGCGGAAGATCGGGCCCAGTTGGCGGGCGTAGCGGAGGGTGTCCTGGAGGGGAGTGCGGCGGTCGGCGCCCAGGACGTCACCGAGCAGCGGGACCCGGCGCGGGGGATGCGGGATGCGGTCGAGGCGGGGCCAGCCCTGCTCGGCGCCCCGGAATCCCTTCGGCAGCGCGGTCGGCGTCACCGTCGTCGTCTCCGCCATGACGCGATCTCCCTTGAGTCTGCGGCAGGTTGAGCCTGTTGTACGTGGGTTCAATAACGGGTTTCAGTGTGATCCCGCTGTTGAACCGACGTCAAGTAAAGTGCGGGAATGGCCGCGAACCAGGGTGAGCGCACGCGCCGCCGGCTCAGCACCGAGGAGCGCCGGGAGCAACTCCTCACGGTGGGCGCGCGGTTGTTCTCGGAGGATCCCTACGACGACGTGTGGATCGAGCAGGTCGCCGAGATCGCCGGAGTCTCCCGCGGGCTGCTCTACCACTACTTCCCGACCAAACGGGACTTCTTCGCGGCCGTCGTCGAGCGCGAGAGCGAGCGGATGCTGCAGCTGACGGCGGCCGTACCGGGTGTACCGGCCCGCGAGCAACTCGCCGTCGCCCTCGACACCTATCTGGAGTACGTGCACACCCACGCGCACGGCTACCGCGCCTTCCACCGTGCCGACGCGGCGGGCGATCAGACCGTACGGCGGGTCTATCAGCGGGCGTTGGCGGCACAGGAGCGGCAGATCCTGGCCGCGCTCGCGGCGGATCCCGAGTTCGGGCCGGCCGTGGGGGAGCGGCCCGACACGAAGCTCGCGGTGCGCGGCTGGCTGGCCTTCACCACCGCCGTCTGTCTGGAGTGGCTGCGGGGGCCGGAGTTGAGCCGGGAACAGGTGCGCGATCTGTGCGCGCGGGCGCTGTTGGGCGTCTTGGCGCCCTGAACGACTCCCGTAGCGCTCGCCCCGAACGACTTCTGTAGAGATTGCGTGGCGTGGTTGGCGTGTGCCCCGATCTTCGGTAGGTTAGGCAAGGCTTACCTAAGGAGGTTCAGGGATGGGTGACAGTCAGACGTGGACGGCCGTGCCTGCCGCGGCCGAGCGAGCCCGCTCGGTGCTCGCCGCCGCATGGTCCTGCGCGGTGACCGCGGAGGGCGGTCGCGAGGAGTTCGTCGGTGCGCACAGCGTGGACGACGACGGTCGGGTGCTCCTTCAAGTGCCCGAGGACAGCGCCCTGTTGGCGGCCGCGATCTGCGCGCCCCGCGGAGAGCCGTCCGCCGTCCTGGAGTTCGCGGACGTCGCACCCGTCCCCGTGCGCAACCGTATCCGGGCCCGGCTGTGGATGGCCGGCTGGTTCGTCCCCGAGGACGACCAACTCGCCTTCCGGGCAACGCGCGTGGTGCTGCGCCCGGCGACCGGCGCAGTCGTCATCGACCTCGACGAGTTCGCCGCCGCCGAACCCGACCCGCTGGCCCTGGCCGAGGCCCAACTGCTGACCCACCTCGCCGACTGCCACTCCGACGCGATCGAGCGGCTCACCCGGCTCGTCGAACCCGACAGCCTGCACGGCGCGGTCCGCGTCCAGCCCCTCGCCGTCGACCGGCACGGACTGACGCTGCGCATCGAGCGCGCCCGCGCCCACGGCGACGTACGACTGCCGTTTCACGCGCCCGCCGATTCGGTCACCCACCTCACCGAGCGCATGCATGTGCTGCTCACCCAGGCCAGCGCCGCGTCCTGCCCGCGCCCCCTACAGCGGCAGCGCACAGACCGCGACCGGTGACGCGAACGGCTCGCCCGCGAGCGTGAGTTGACCTGTGTTGTCGTCCACGTGGAACACGCTGACCGTGCTCGACTTCTGGTTCGCGGTGAACAGCAGCGTCCCGTCCGGCGAGAGCGCGATCTGCCGAGGGAAGTCACCGCTCACCGGCACCGTGCCGAGCAGCCTGAGCCGGGCGCCGTCCGCCTCGACGGCGTACCGGGCAAGGGAGTTGTCACCGCGGTTGGCGAGATAGGCGTACGCACCGTTCGACGTCACCAGGATCTGCGCCGGGTAGTTGGTGGTACTGCCCGTGCTGCCGCTGGACTGCGGGGCGCCGATCGAGAGGGCGCCCGTGGCCGGGTCGTAGGCGCAGACCGCGATCGTGTCGTCGACCTCGTTGGCCAGGTAGGCGTACCGGCCGCCGGGGTGGAACGTGAGGCTGCGCGGGCCCGCACCTGCGCGGGTGTGCGCCTGGGAGACCTCGGTGAGCGTGCCCTTCGTGGTGTCCAGGCGGTAGGTGTAGACCGTGTCGCTGCCCAGGTCGACGGCGAGGACATGGCCGCCGTCGGGACTGGTCACGAACTGGTGCGCGTGCGGGCCGTCCTGGCCGGGGCCCGGCTGCGGACTGGAGTGCTTGGCCAGCGCGGTGCGTGCGCCGAGCGCGCCCGAGGCGTCGATCGGGTGCACGGCCACGCTGCCGGACGTGTAGTTCGCGCTCAGCAGCCAGCGCCCGGTGGGGTGCACGGACAGATGGCAGGGGCCCGCGCCGCCGGTGCTCCGCGAACCGAGGATCTTGCGGTCCGCCAGGCGTACGGCGGTCACCGCGCCCGCCGTCTGCTCGTCGACCGCGTACAGCGTGCGGCCGTCGGGGTGCACGGCGAGGTACGACGGGTCGGCGACCCCGGTGAGGGTGCCCGCGCCGGTGATCTGCCCGGTCGACGCGTCGTAGGTGGCCAGGCCGATGCCCGTGCCGCCGCCGTCGACCGAGGTGTAGGTGCCGAGGTAGAGGGGGCGGGGGCCGGTGGCCTTTCCCTTGCCGTGTGCGCTGGGAGCCGGTGCCTTCGCGGGCGCCGAGGCCGCCGTAGGAGTGGATTCGGGGTCGGCCGGTGCTGAAGCCGGTGCCGGGACCGCGATCACCGCCGCGGTTCCTCCCAGGGCGCCGATGAAACGGCGCCTGCTCCAGCCCTCGCGTGACGCCTCCGCACCACTCGTCATGCCCACACCCTCAGGTCGTCGCTCGCCACGGTCGTCACGGCAACCTTGGCGTGCGGGGCCCGTTGAGCGCAAGACCGGCAACGTGCGTTGCGGAGGGTGCAATGGGTGGCGGGCGAGTGACGTACCGGTCGGCTGTCCGGTGAGCGGTCTACCAGTCGCCGTCCTCCACCGGCTTGCCCTTCGCGTCCTTGAGGGGTTGCACCTGGTCGGCGGTGGGCTCCTGCCAGGGTTCGTGGTCGTCGCCGAGCCAGTCGCCGACCGGCTGCACCGCGCCCAGGGTGTCGGTGGGGGCGAGATCCTCGGCGTCCTGGTCGTAGTAGTCGAACCAGGGGAGCCCCGCCCGGGTGTACGCGGCGCGGTCCACCGGCGACGGCGGCGGGGCCTCGCCGGTGATGCGGCGCCACTCCGGGGGTGTCACCAGGTGCACGAAGACCCGCCCGGCGGGCTCCTCGGCCCAGGACTTCAGCGGGCGGTCGTCCTCGTAGACCTCCTGGTGCATCGAACCGCCGACGCCGAGCCCCATGGCGGTGGCGGCCCGGGGGCTCGGTGCCGGGGGAGCGCCGGGCGCGGACATCATCGGCATGGCGGGCATGCCGTAGCCGCCGGTCGGCAGGGCCGTCGTACGCGCGCGTGACTGCTGCGACCGGCGTCGCTCCGCCTCGCGCCACGTGGCCAACTCCCGTTCGCCGAGCGGGAAGGACTGCAGTTGTACGCCGCCCCACACCTCCTCGCCCGTGACCTGCCCCTCGACCGTGGCACCGAGGCCGAGCGGGACCGCCACGAACTGACGGACCGTCCCCCTGCCGGAGTTGATGCCGTCGAGCCACGGCTGGCGGGGCAGCACCACGTAGTTCTGCGGGCTCCGGGACAGCCGGTCGCTCCACGGCTTCCCCGAGACCGCGCACACCTTGCCCACCCCGATCTGAAGGGCGGCCGGTTCCCGCGTGCCCGCGAAGCTCAGCCACATCGCCTCGCGCAGATACACCGGCAGCATCACCCCGCCCCGAGCCCGCCACGCCTCCGGCACCGTGTCCGGGAAGTCCGCGACCCGCCGGACCGGGAAGTCGCCGAGCCCCGGCGGCAACGGATGCGTACCCGTCTCGGGCAGGCGCAGGGTGCGGACGAACCGCACCGCCACCCCACCGGGCAGCCGCAAGGTGTTCCCGTCGATCCGTACGGTGCTGTCGGTCATGCGCCCGCCCCCTGTTCGGTCGCCGAGGGTCCCGGTGACTTCGTCACCTAGAACGATCGGTGCCCCCGCCCCGGTTCCTGCGCAGCCGTTCCGGCACGCCCACCCGCTCCCGCAGCCAGGCCAGCCATGGCAGGCGTTTGCGCTGTTCGCTGGCGCACCGGTCCAGTTCCTCCAGCAGTCGGCGCGAGCGGTGCTCGGTGTCCAGCTCGTCCAGCATGCGGTTGACCTCGGTCAGCATGGCACCCAGCAGCTGCCACTGGGCGGCGTCGCGCTGCACCTCCTCCAGGAGCAGCTGGGCCAGCTTGTCGCGGGTCGCGGCGGCCGTGTGCAGCTCGGCGGTGAGCCGGGACTCCGCGGACTCGGCGCTCACCGTCACATCGGTGGTCACCAGCACCGCGAAACTGACCACGGCGTCCCCGATCTCGGACAGCAGTTGTTCTACGGCCGCGCCGGTGGGCGGCGCGAACAACGGCTCGGGGTCGCGCTGTTTCGCCAGGTCGGTGAAGGTGCGCGCGAGAACGCGGAGCACGACCGTGCAGATCTCCAGCGTGTCCAGGCCGGTCCGCAGCACGACCCGGTGCAGCAGTCCCTCCCGTACGCGTGGATTGAGCCGCAGGCTGTCCTCGGCCTGCCGCAGCGCCGCGTCCACCTCGACGATGTCGTGGTCGAGCCGCCGTGCCTCGTGCAGCCGCGCGGTGGCGTGGTCGACGGGTGTGCGGCCCGCCGCCTCCTCGCCCATGCGCCGCATCAGCCGCCGCAGCCGACGGGCCAGGCCCTCGATCGACTCGCCGGCCTCGTCCACCCATACCGGGGGAGCGAGCAGCAGATTGCAGCCGAGTCCGACGACCGCGCCGATCAGTGTCTCCACCACCCGCGCCCAGGCGGTGTTCCCGACCGTGGTGACCCCGAGGACCAGCATCGCGCTGATGGCCACCTCGGGCACGTACTCATCAACTTTGACCAGCCGCCCGACGACCAGCGCGGCCACGATCAGCAGGGCCAGGCTCCACCAGGTCAGGCCGACCAGCAGGCTGAAGGCGATGGCGACGAGGACGCCGGCGACCACGGCGTTCACCCGGCGGATTCCGTTGGTGAGGGTGGCGTAGAGGGTGACCTGGACGACGAGGAGCGCGGTCAGGGGAGCGGTCAGCGGCGCGGGCTCGGGGCTCAGCCGCAGGGCGACGACGTACGCGACCGTCGCCGCGGTCGCCGACCGCAGCGTCTGGACGACCACCGGGTCCCGGTGCCGTCCCACGAACCGCACCAGTGGCGCGGCCCACTCACGGACATCTCGCATCCCTGGCCTATTCCCCCCTCACGGGTGCGCCGAACGTTGTCGTTGAGGACCGTAGCTGTCCGCAAGGCCTCCTAGATTGGCATCACCGTACGGAGCGAAGGGGAACGTTCATGACGAACATCCAGGGCATCGAGGTACTGACCCGCTCGCACGACTATCTGCGTGAGGTGGTCGCCGCCGTGCCCGAGACGGCCTGGGCGGCGCCGACGCCGTGCACCGAGTGGACGGTACGGCAGGTCCTCAACCACGCGCGCATCGACCAGCAGGCCTACGGCCTCGTCCTCACCGGCGACCGGCCCGGCTCCGACCCCTTCCATCCCGCGGACACCCTGGACGGGGACCCGGTCGCCGAGCTCGACAAGGTGCTCCGCGCGGTGGCGGACGGCTACGCCCACCTGCCCGCCGACGCCGACCAGGTGCCGACACCGCTGGGCCCGCTGCCCCTCCCGATCGCCGCGGCCACGGCCGCCATGGACGCGGCCGTGCACGCCTGGGACATCGCGGCGGCCACCGGCCAGAACCGGCCGCTGGGAGTGGACCTGGCCGAGGGGATCTGGCCGGCCGCGGACCGGCTCGTCGATCAACTCCGGGACTCCTACCGGGTGTTCGCGCCCGCGCTGGAGGTGACGGACGAGTACGACCGGGCCGAGGCACTCCTCGCCTTCCTCGGCCGCGACCCGCACTGGACACCCGCCGGCTCCTGAGGGAAACCCCACCCCGATACGGAGGACCACCGCATGGCCCCCGCCCCCGGGGCGCGCGACCCTCGCACCATGAAACGGCATCGGACCGGACTGATCCTGACCCTGCTCATCAGCCTCGGCACCGTCGCGGCCGGCACCCCGGCCGCGACGGCGGCACCAACTCCCGCGCCTTCGGCCGTGGTTGCGGCCCTAGGCCGCTCCGCCCACCCCCTGCGAACCGTCGAACCGGGCGGCCCCACCGACGACTTACTCCCCCTCGACCGCATGATCGGCGGCGCCCAGGTCGTCGGCCTCGGCGAGGCCACCCACAGCTCCCACGACTTCCTCGCCCTCAAGGACCGCGTCTTCCGCCACCTCGTCGAGAAGAAGGGCTTCCGCACCTTCGCCCTGGAGGGCGCCTGGAGCACCGGGCTGCGCCTCAACGACTATGTCCTGTACGGCAAAGGGGACCCGCGGCGCATCTTCCGCGAGGAGTTCCAGCGCGACTACCTGTGGTGGAACAACACCGACTATCTGAAGCTCGTCGAGTGGATGCGCGCGTACAACGTCCGGCATCCCGGCGACCCCGTGCGCTTCATGGGCGATGACATCGGCTGGGCCGGACCGGAGCTGTACGACTCGGTCACGGCCTATGTGGCCGACCACTACCCCGAGTTGAGCTCCCGGCTCGCCGAGCTGTACCGAGGGCTGCGGCCCACCGTGCCGGCCGGGACGTACATCGAGCAGTACCTGGACAAGCCATACGCCGAACGGCAGGAGATGGCCGAACGCACCGGCCGCGCACTGGAGTTGCTCAAGGAGCAGTCGCCGGTGAAGGATCGTGAGGCGTATGACCGGGCCGTGCAGAACGCGGCCGTCGTCGACCAGGTGGCCCGGCAGTACGACTTCGACTTCGCCGACCCCGCGCAGGTTCCCGCGGCGATGCGCTACCGGGACGAGACGATGGCGGCCAACATCGTCTGGTGGCAACGGCACACCGGTACCAAGGTGTTGCTGTCCGCGCACGATGCCCACATCGGCTATGTGCCGTCCGACCCGGCCAACTACCCCAAGATGCAAGGGGCGTTCCTGCGTGACACCCTCGGCTCCCGGTATCGCAGCGTGGGCCTGACCTTTGACCGGGGCTCGTTCAACGCCACCGGCCCGGACGACGCGATCCACCGCTGGACGCTGGGACCGGCCGGGGCGGGCAGCAACGAACAGACCCTGGACCAGGTGCGGTTCGCCGACTACCTGGTCGATCTCCGCTCGGTCGGATCACCGGCCCGCGCATGGCTGGCGGAAGGGCGACCGACCCGCAGCATCGGCACCGACTACCCGGAGGACCTGCGGACCATCGCACTGGCCCGCAGCTACGACGTGCTGATCCACCTTCACTCGGTCACGGCGGCCCGGCTGCGCGACCGATAGCCCGCGATCTTCGCGAGGTTGCCGCAGCGGTCCATCGAGCACCAACGGCGGCGGCGGGCCTGGGAGTCGTCGAGGAACAGCAGCGAACACTCCGGGTTCTCGCACTCCTTGACCCGCTCCAGCAGCGGACTGCCCACCAGCAGCACGCCGTCCCGGGCCACCGTCGCCAGCGCCGCGCGCGCCGGATGCGCCGACTTCCAGCGCTGTTCGCCCAGTTGGGGCGCGAGATCCGGCCGCGCCGCGGCCTCGTTGACCCGCTCGACATCGGCCGCCGCCGGTTCCCGGCCGGCCATCGCGTCCCGTACGACACGGTAGAGCGCCTCGCGCAGGGTGCGCGCGTCCGTCAGCTCCCGGGCCGTGACCCGCACCGGCTCGGTGCCCACCGCCAGCTCCGCCTCCGTGATCCAGCCGGCCAGGGCCGCCGGATCGGGGAGCCGCTCGACGGCAGTGCCGTGGCGTTTGCCGAGGGTCGCCACGAAGTTCAGGCACGGGCGTCCGCCGATGAACGGGAAGACGGGCGGGATGGTCATGGCAGCGAGCTTACCTCGCGTACACCGGTTCATGCGGTGTACGGCATGGCGGCCGACGATGGCTGACGGCGACCGATGGCACCCGGCGAGCCTTGACACCGGTTCGTCCGGTGTCGCATGGTGACACCAGTTCAACAGGTGTCGACCAGATGGTGTGGCCCTAACAGGGAGTGGGTGGGCGGTATGCGTGCGGTACGGATCGACGAGTTCGGCGGACCCGAGGTACTGGTTCCGGTCGAGGTGCCCGACCCGGTCGTGGGTCCCGGGCAAGTGCTGGTGCGGGTCGCGGCGGCGGGCGTGAACCGCGCGGACGCCCTGATCAGGTCCGGGAACTACCACCGGGCCGGGAAGCCGCCGCTGATCCCGGGAGTGGAGGGCGCCGGTACCGTCGCCGCGCTGGGGGAGGGCGTCACCGGATTCACGGTCGGGCAGCGGGTGGTGGCCCTCGACGGCGTGAACTCACCAGGTTTCTACGCCGAGTTGGCGGTGGTGCCCGCCACCCAGGTCACCGCCCTGCCCGACGGCATCGACCTCACGCACGCCGCCGCACTGCCCGTTGCCTGGCTGTCGGCCTGGTACTGCCTGCGGCACCTCGCCCGGGTCGCCAAGGAGGACACTGTCCTCGTGAAGGCCGCCGCGAGCGGGGTCGGCAGCGCGGCCGTCCAGATCGCCGCCGAGACCGGCGCCCGGGTCATCGCCCTCGCCGGTTCCCCCGAAAAGGCCGCCTGGGCAGGGGAGTTCGGCGCTCACGCCATCCTCGACACCTCGGCCCACCCGGACGACGCGGAGGTCGACGAGGTGCTACGACTCACCGAGGGACGGGGTGCGGACGTCGTCCTCGACACCGTCGGCGGCCGGGCCTTCGGGCGCAGCCTGCGCGAGATCGGACACGGCGGCCGGGTCGTCGCCCTCGCCAATGTCGCCCTGGAGCCCAGCACTGTCGACACCCGCGACTTCTACCCGAAGAACGTGTCGATCCTCGGCTTCCAGCTCACCAACCTTCAGATCCACGGCGGCTACGACCCCCGCCCGGACCTGCGCGAACTCGCCGAGCGGGTCGCCGCCGGCACGTACCGCGTACCGATCGAGACCGTCGTACCGCTCGCTGATGCCCGTGCCGCCCACGAGCGGCTGGAGCGACGCGACAACCGGGGCAAGATCGTGATCGCGGTGCCGGGGGACTGACCTCAGACGTACAGCTTGTCGAGGAAGGAGGTCAGATTGCCCACCGTCCGGTCGATCTGCTGCTCCACGGTCAGGCTCTCCTCGATGCGGATGCCCGACTCGGGGATCTTCCTGCCGCGCACATAGAGGGAGCAGGCGAGGTCGGTGCACATGTACAGGCCGACCGAGTTGCCCTCGCGGCCCGCCGGGCCCGCCTTGCGTGCGGTCATCAGGGAGACGCCACCGCCCGGGTGGGTCGTCACGCACAGCGAACACATGCTCCGGTGCAGAAAGCCGCGCTGCGAGGACGGGAAGCGGAGCGTGACGCCGATCAGACCGTCCGCCCGCTCGGTGACGAGGTAGCTGCGGTCCGGTGCCCCGGGATCTCGCCAGCCCAGGAAGTCCAGGTCGTCCCAGGGGCGGGTGTCGAGATCGCGGGGGACGGCCAGCCGCTTGGCCTCGCCCTTCGAGCAGTTGACGAACGAGTTGCGGATGTCCTGCTCGGTGAGTGATCTCATGGGGGAGTCTCCTGGGGCGGTGTCCGTGGGGGGCGATGTCTGTTGGGGTGATGCCTGTTTCCGAAACCTAGGGGGTCTAGGTTTCGGGTCAGAGTAGTAAGCGAGCGGTGGAGGAGCCAATGGATTTCGGGGGCGTCGAGGGTGTTGGCGGCGTCGGGGCACGCCAGGCGCGGGCGCTGCGGCACGTGGCCGAGAGCTCTTCGGGCCCGGCTGTCGACCCGCGCCTGCGCATCACCCTCAACTTCCATCCCGACCGTACGGAGACGGCGACCGGCCGGCCGATCCTCGACGCGCTGGCCCAAGACGGCACGTACCACTCGCAGTTCGTCACCGGCATCAGCAACGGCGGCCTCACCGCCCGCCCCGGCGGCGACCGTTGGCGCTGGGAGAGCCGGATCTTCGCGGGTGCCTACGACGACGCGCCCGCACCCGAGCGGCCGGTGTACGGCGCGTTGGACTTCCGGCGCCAAGTGGTGGGCGCGGCACCGAGGTTCGGCTCCTCGCACTTCCGGCTGACCGGCGCGGCCCTCGCCCGCGCGACCTTCTGCTACCCGGACAGCGCGGCCGAACCGACCGACTTCGGCGTCGCCACCGGCATGAACCTGATCGCGCTCGCCGAAGCCGACCAAGACGAACAGGACGCCCTCAACGACTACATCGAGGCGCAGGTGCACGGCGGTGTCGTTCTCGCCCGGGACATGGAGGCCCTCGTCCTGGACGTGAGCTACCGAGGCACCCCCGTCGAGACTGCCGCCCGCCGCCTGCCCTGCCCTGTCGAATGGCACCCCGGATACCGGCTCACCGTGCGGGAGTTGCGCCGCCACGCTGACTACAGAGGTCAGGAATACACCGACCTCGCCGCCCGTATCGCCGAGGGCGGTGTCGTCGACCCCCGCGTCATCGGCGACGCGGCCCGCACCGGCCGATACGAACTCCAGGACCTGAAGATGGTGTGGCACACCCTCGCCCGCTTCGGGGCACCGGAGGGGGCGGGTACGGCCTACCGCTCGTCGGCGTCCGTGACAGGGACCGGCGGCCACACTCCCGGCGTCAGCACCCCAAGTGCATAGGCGCGGGCGACCAGTTCGGTACGGTTCGCCGCGTCCCACCGGGCGGACAGTCGCCGTAGGTGATAGGTCACGCCGTCCGTCGTGAGGCCGGTCTCGCGGGCCGCGCGGGCGGTGGTGGCGCCGCCGGCGAGCAGGGCCAGGATGCGGGCCTCGATCGGGGTGACCTGCGCGGGGGAGTCCTCGCCCGGCCTGTCGTCACCGGGGTCGCCCTCGCCCCGCACGCGGAGCATGACCAGCAGCGCCGGTGTCTCCTCGACCGTGTCACTGACCGGGTCGGCCGTCAACTCCCCATAGCGTTCGGTGCCGTTGGGGGCCCGCCACCGTACCGACACCTGGTAGCGCGACCGGTGCCGCAGCCGCAGCGCCTGCGCGATCCGCTCGACCTGTACGGACTCCTGCGGCTGGAACAGGTCGAGTACGTCCCGGCCGCGCAGCCGCCCCGGCGTCGTACCGCACTCCGCCGCCATCGCGGGATTGGCGACCTGCACCGAGCCGTACACGTCACACACCGCGACCGGCACGGCCACCCGGTCGAAGAGCATCAGGGCACGGTTGCGCCACACCACGCCCTCCCTGCGGGTCCAGTCCACCGGCACCTCCTGCCACGCCGTACTACCGCCCTACATAATCATGCAGCTCAGTGGCACTTCCCACTGCCGCTGAGGCACGGGGTGTAGTGGACGGTCGGGGTGGGCGTGGGGTCTGGATGAGCGCGGTCGTAGTCCTGCTGTGAGCCCGTGAGCAGTGCGCCCAGGAGCAGGGCGAAGAGGAGGTGCGACACCAGCGTCCACGGTGCGCGGGACAGTGCTGCGAGAACTGTCAGAGCGAGCACGACGTAGAGGAATATCTCCATCCTGGCGATTCCCGCGAGCGCCGCGGTGTCGATCTCGCCCGGGTCGCCTTGCGCGGCCCAGCTCTCCATGCCGTAGCTGAAAATGATCCATGCCAGGACGACGGCTTCGCTGATGAACAGGAAAATGGCGGCGACGACGTCCGAAGCGGTGGATGTCCTGCTGGACCACGGCCGTCTGCTGCGCAGAGGTGGACGTTCGGGCAGTGCCTGCGTCATGAGCCCAGCCTGCCGGGGCGGTCGCGGGGTGCGCATGAGTACGCGCACTCAGTTCGCGCGCTCGGTTAGCCGCCCCGTGCCGTCCGCGCAAGACGCCATCGGTGCTTTTCACTACACGATCGTGTAGTCGCGCGGCACGGTCCGCCGGGGCGGGGCGAGCACGCTGGAACGCAGTACTTCCGTACCGCGAAAGGCAGTTGTCGCGCCATGCCCCCCACCGCGCCGCACCCCCAGCCCGTCGACACGCTCCCCGGCGTGCCCGTCGTCGACATCACCGCGACCGGCCCCGGTCGCACCCCGATGCAGCAGATCATGGAGCTGATGCGCCGTCACGGACCCGTGTTCGTACGGCGGTTGCACGGGCGGGACACGCTGTTCGTCAGTGATCTGGACCTGGTGACCGAGCTCGCCGACGAGCGGCGGTTCGCCAAGCACATCGGGCCCGCCCTGGAGAACGTCCGGGCCTTCGCCGCCGACGGACTCTTCACGGCGTACAACGACGAGCCCAACTGGGCCAAGGCGCACGACATTCTGATGCCCGCCTTCGCACTCGGCTCGATGCGCACCTACCACCCCGTGATGCTGAAGGTGGCCCGCAGGCTCGTCGAGGCCTGGGACCGCGGCGCCCGTGCCGGGCAGCCCGTCAACGTGCCCGACGACATGACCCGGATGACCCTCGACACCATCGGACTCGCCGGATTCGACTACGACTTCGGGTCGTTCGAGCGGGACGAGCCGCACCCCTTCGTCGAGTCGATGGTGCGCTGCCTGGAGTGGAGCATGACCCGGCTGGCGCGGGTCCCGGGCGAGGACCACTCGGCGGCCGACGCGGCGTTCCAGGCCGACGCCGATTACCTCGCGCAGGTCGTCGACGAGGTCATCGCCGCCCGCACCGGCACCGACCAGGGTGACGCCCAGGACCTCCTCGGGCTCATGCTCAGCGCCGAGCACCCGGCCGACGGCACGACGCTCGGCACTGCCAACATCCGCAACCAGGTGATCACTTTCCTGATCGCGGGCCACGAGACGACGTCCGGCGCGATGTCGTTCGCGCTGTACTACCTGGCCAAGCACCCGGCCGTGCTCCAGCTCGTGCAGCGCGAGGTGGACGCGCTGTGGGCCGACACAGCGGACCCGGGACCGACGTACGACGAGGTCGGCCGGCTCACCTACACGCGCCAAGTCCTCAACGAGGCACTGCGGTTGTGGCCCACGGCCGCCGCGTTCAGCCGGCACGCGCTGGAGGACACCGTGCTCGGCGGGCGCATCCCGCTCGGCGCCGGGCAGGCCGTCACCGTGATCGCGCCGATGCTGCACCGGCAGCCCGGCTGGGGCGACAACCCCGAGCTGTTCGACCCCTCGCGCTTCACGCCCGAGGCGGAGGCGGAACGTTCCGTGCACGCCTTCAAGCCCTTCGGTACCGGTGAACGCGCCTGCATCGGGCGGCAGTTCGCGCTGCACGAGGCGACCATGCTGCTCGCGATGCTCGTCCACCGCTACCGGCTGCACGACCACGCGGACTACGAACTCACGGTGAAGGAAACCCTCACCCTCAAGCCCGACGGCTTCACGCTCACCCTCACCCCGCGCACCCCCGCCGACCGTGTGCACACTCCGCTGCCGGGTGCCGTCGAGGCCTCCGAGGGCCCTTCGGTCGACACGGCCACCCTGCCCGCCCGCGTCCGACCCGGCACCGCGGCCCTCTTCCTGCACGGCAGCAACTACGGCACCTGCCGCGAGTTCACCGCCCAACTGGCCGATGAGGCAGGCGTGTTGGGATGCTCAGTGGAGGTGGCACCGCTGGACGCGTACGCCGAAGGCCTGCCCACCGACCGGCCCGTCATCATCACCTCCGCCTCCTACAACGGCCGCCCCACCGACGACGCCCTCGCCTTCGCCGCCTGGCTGGAGGAGACCCACGACCTCACCGGCGTGACCTACGCAGTCCTCGGCGTCGGCGACCGCAACTGGGCCGCCACCTACCAGCACATGCCCACCCGCATCGACGCCCGCCTCGCCGAACTCGGCGCCACCCGCCTGACCGACCGCACCGCCGCCGACGCCTCCGGCGATCTCACCGGCGCTGTAAGGGAGTTCACGGCCCGGCTGCGCACCGCACTCCTGGAGACGTACGGCGATCCCGACGCCACGGACGTCCAACCCATGGAGGAGATCTCCGCCTATGAGGTCCGGACCCTCACCGGCGGCCACCTGGACGCCCTCGCCGCACGGCACGACCTCGTCCCGATGACCGTCACCGAGGCCCACGACCTCACCGCCCCCGGCCACCCGCGCCGCAAGCGCTTCGTCCGCGTGGCCCTGCCGGACGGGACCGCCTACCGCACCGCCGACCACCTCACCGTCCTGCCCGTGAACGCCCCGGCTCTCGTCGAACGCGCCGCCGCAGCCCTCGGCGTCGACCTCGACACCGTGCTCGACATCCGCCCGGCCCGCCCGCGCCGCGACGGCCTCGCGGTCGACCGACCCGTGACCGTACGCCAACTCCTCACCCACCACGTCGAGTTGCAGGACCGCCCGACCGCCGACCAACTGGTCGCGCTGGCCGCCGCCAACCCCTGCCCGCCCGAGCGGACTGCCCTGGCCGCGCTCACCGACGATCCGCGCACCTTCGTCGAACTCGTCGAGGACCACCCGGCGTTGCGCGGCACCCTGGACTGGCCCACACTCCTCGAACTCCTCACCCCGCTGCGCCCCCGGCACTACTCGATCTCGTCCTCACCCGCCGTCGACCCCGGCCACGCGGACCTGATGGTCTCCCTGCTGGAGGCACCGGCCCGCTCGGGCAAGGGCGTCTACCGGGGCACCGGCTCCGGCCACCTCAACACCGTCGCGCCGGGCGACACGATCTACGCCCGCGTCCAGCCGTGCCGCGAGGCATTCCGGATCGACGACTCCACCCCGGTCGTGATGATCGCGGCAGGCACCGGCCTCGCCCCCTTCCGTGGAACCGTCGCCGACCGTACGGCCGCCCTCGCCGCCGGCGCCGAACTCGCCCCGGCCCTCTGCTACTTCGGCTGCGACGCCCCCGACGCCGACTACCTCCACGCCGACGAACTCCGTGCCGCCGAGCGCGCCGGAGCCGTCTCGCTCCGCCCCGCCTTCAGCGCGGCCCCGGAGGGCGGAGTGACCTTCGTCCAGCACCGCGTCGCCGCCGAGGCCGACGAGGTGTGGGCCCTGCTGGACGCGGGCGCCCGGGTGTTCGTCTGTGGCGACGGCTCGCGCATGGCACCGGGCGTGCGGGAGGCGTTCCGTACCCTGTACCGGGATCGCACGCCCGGCGCCGACGACGCGGCGGCCGAGCGGTGGCTCAACGCACTGATGGCGGACGGGCGTTACGTCGAGGACGTGTACGCCGCCGGCTGACCGAGAGGGAGAGGTGGGCGCACGGTGACGGACTCCTCGGACCGAGCCCGACAGGTACTGCGCGCGGCGGGCATCCCGCCCGGCGACCTCGCCCACCTCCGCCCCCTCGGCGGCGGCACCTACAACACCGTCGAGGAACTCACCCTCACCGACGGCACCCGCTACGTCCTCAAGACCGCACCGACCGCCCCCGGCCTCGCGCACGAGCGCCAACTCCTGATCTCCGAGGCCGACTTCTACGGCGCCGCCGCCAAGGCCGGGGTGGCGGCGCCGCGCGTCGTGGTCCTCGACGGCGACACCCTCCTGATGACGCTCTGCCCGGGCGAACCCTGGGGCGACCCCCTCACGGACGCCGAAGTGGCCGTACTTCGCACGGAGTTGGGCCGACAGCTTGCCCGTCTGCACGAGATCACCGGCCCCGGCTTCGGCTACCCCTCCGGCGCCCTCGGCCCGCTCGCCCCCGACTGGCGGACCGCGTTCACCACGATGTACGACGCGGTCCTCGACGACGCCCGCCGCTATGGGGCCTGGCTGCCGCTCCCCGCCGACGACATTGCCCGCACGGCCCGTTCGGCGTACGCCGCCCTGGAAGAGGTCACCGTCCCCTGTGCCGTGCACTTCGACCTGTGGCAGGGCAACATCCTGGTCGACCGCACGACCGGAACGCCCCGTATCGGCGGCCTCATCGACGGCGAGCGGATGTTCTGGGGCGACCCGCTGGCCGACTTCGTCTCCCTGGCGCTGCTCGGGGACATCCGGAAGGACGAGGCGTTCCTGGCGGGCTACTGGGAGGCGGGCGGGCGGGCCGGGTTCGACCGGTCGGCCCGCCTCCGCTACGCCCTCTACCGCAGCTATCTCTACCTGATCATGCTCGCCGAGGCGGTCCCCAGGGAGTTCGGCGCGGAAGAGAACCGCTGGCGCCGGGAGAAGGCCGGCCCCGAGCTGCTCGCCGCCCTGCGAGAGATCGACGAGACGGCTTCCACCCCGTAGTGTGCATTCCGCCGCCCCTTAGTTCAGGGCGTGAATTAAGAGGGCGGGGAAAGTCGCGTCCGGCGGGACCGCAGGAGTATCTTGCAGGTCGGGCAGGGTTCGGAGGGAGCCACATGGCGGGGCGGAACGGGCGCACGGTACGCGACCTCAGGCGGGCCAACCGCACGGCCGTACTGCAACGGCTGTACTTCGACGGACCCCTCAGCCGCTTCGAACTGGGCCCGGCGACCGGGCTCAGCTCCGGCTCGGTGAGCAACGTCGTCGCGGACCTCGTCGCCGACGGCCTGGTCGAGGAGGCCGGTAGCGTCGACTCCGACGGCGGCCGCCCCCGCACCCTGCTCCAAGTTGCCCCGCACAGCGGCCACATGATCGGCGTCGACGTCGGAGAGACCCGCGTCCGCGTCGAGCTCTTCGACCTCACCCTCACCGAACTCGCCCGCGCCGAACGCCCGTTGGAGCAGCAGCGCTACGAGGTCGAGGTCATCGTCGGCCACATCCGCGACGGCATAGCCGAGGTCCTCGCCACCGCCGACATCGCACCCGAGCAGCTCCTCGGCGTCGGCATCGGAGTCCCCGGCATAGTCGAGCACACCCCGGACCACGGCGCCGTCGTGCACGGCCAGACGATCGGCTGGGACGCGGTCCCGCTCGAAGAACTGCTCCGCTCCACCTCCCAACTCCCCGACGCCGTCCCGTACTTCATCGACAACGGCGCCAAGACCCTCGGCCAGGCCGAGATGTGGTTCGGCGGCGGGCGCGGCGCGCGCAACGCGATCGTCGTCCTCTTCGGCTCCGGCGTCGGCGCCTGCCTGGTCACCCCGGAAGTGGAGAACGGGCGGGCCGTCGAGTGGGGGCATCTGACCGTACGGGTCCGCGGCCGCCGTTGCCGCTGCGGCGCCCTCGGCTGCCTGGAGGCGTACGCGGGCGCCGAGTCGCTGCTCGACCGCTGGCGCGAGCAGGGCGGACGCCCGCCCGAGGGCACCGACGAGGAGACCGCGATGACCGCGCTACTGGTCGCCGCCTACCCGCCCGAGGGCGTCGAGGCCGACCCCGTCGCGCTCGCCGTCCTGGAGGAGACCGCCGAGTACCTCGGCGCCGGCCTGTCCGACCTGATCAACCTCTTCCAGCCCGAGCGCATCCTCATCGGCGGCTGGGCCGGACTTCAGCTCGGCTCCCGCTTCCTGCCCGCCGTACGCCACCACGCCACCGCCTACGCGCTGCGTCATCCCGCCGGACGCGTGACCATCGAGCTGGGCCGCCTCGGTCCCGACGCGGTCACCGTCGGCGCCGCGATCCTCCCCCTCGCCGACTTCTTCGCCCGCGGCGGCCGCCGAGCCGAACCCGAACCCGAGGGCCCGCCGCCCGCCTGGCGCACGGCACTTGAGGAACGCGCCCCGCACTGAGCGGCCGGGCGGCTGGGGGATGATCACTCCATGACCGAGATCATCCTGATGTCCGACGCCCGGGTCGCTGCCATCCCCGTAGTGGAGTGCGGGGAGCCCCTCGTCGACGTGAGCGACGTCCTGCTGGTCGACGACCGCAAGAACAAGGACTCCCACGGCGGCGCCGAACTGTACCTACGCCAGGGCGTGTTGGACCGACTCCTCGAAGCGCAGGCCCTGCTGCCCGACGGCCTGCGCCTGCTGTTCGTCGAGGGCTACCGGCCGCCGGCTCTCCAGCGCCGCTACTTCGAGCGCTACGGCGACGAGTTGCGCGCCGCCCACCCGGACTGGCCCGCCGATCGCCTCCGGACCGCCGCCAGCCGCTATGTGTCGCCGCCCGAGATCGCCCCGCACTCCGCCGGCGCGGCCGTCGACCTGACCCTCGCCGACGCCGACGGCCGCGAACTCGACATGGGCACCCCGATGAACGCCAACCCGGAGCAGAGCGACGGGGCTTGCTACACCGGCGCCGAGAACATCACCGAGGAGGCCAGGGCCAACCGCGCCGTGCTGGGCAAGGCGTTCGATGCGGTCGGCCTGGTCAACTACCCGACGGAGTGGTGGCATTGGTCGTACGGAGACCGCTACTGGGCGCTGATGAGCGGCGCGCCCGCCGCCCTCTACGGGCCGAAGGACCTCGACCCCTCGTGAGGCTGTGCCCGGAACTATCCGGCGAACGCGTCCACACCGGTTAGATCGGCGGACAGCTTCCACAGACGGGCCGCCTGCTCGGGGTCGGTCGCCCAGGACTTGACGCGGGTGCGGTCGTCGTCGCCGTCGGCGGCGGGCTCGGCGATGTCGCAGTCCACCAGATAGACACCGCCCATGCCGTCCAGCTGGGGCGAGGTCGCCGCCCACACCTCGGTGGCCGCGCCCTGCTCCGGGGTTTTGAAGCCCTCGGGGTTGAGCGCGTTGCCCTGCTCGTCCACCCAGCCGCGCTCGACCATCTCCGCCCGGGGGAGGTGGCGTTGCAGCGGCGTCAGGATCCCGCCCGGGTGGAGCCCGAAGGCGCGGACGCCCCGGTCGGCGGCGAGTTTGTCGAGGTGGACGGCGAACAGGACGTTCGCGGTCTTGGCCTGGCCGTACGCCTCCCACTTGTCGTAGCCCCGGCTCCACTGGACGTCGTCCCAGCGCATCCCGGAGTTGTGGTGGGCGCTCGACGACACCGAGACCACACGGGCGCCGCCCGACTCGATCGCGGGCCAGAGCCGGTTGACGAGGGCGAAGTGGCCGAGGTGGTTGGTGGCGAACTGCGCCTCCCAGCCGGGCCCGACCCGGGTCTCCGGGCAGGCCATGATCCCGGCGTTGTCGATCATGTGGTCGACGGTGCGGCCGGAGGCGAGGAACCGCTCGGCGAAGCCGCGCACGCTGTCCAGGTCGCCGAGGTCCAGCTCGTCCACCTCGACACCGGGCAGTCCGGCCACGGCCTCCCGGGCGACGTCGGGGCGGCGGGCCGGGACGATCACCTGGGCGCCCGCCTTGGTGAGCGCGCGGGTGGCCTCCAGGCCGAGGCCGGAGTAGCCACCGGTGACGATCGCGAGCTTTCCGCCGAGGTCGAGGCCCGCCAGGACGTCGTCGGCGGTGCTCTTCGCGTCGAATCCCGAACCGATCTTGTGCTGTGCAGTGGTCATGAAAGGAACGCTACGAATTGAAGTGCGCTCGAAGTCAAGCCGAGGAAAGCGGGCGGGCGAACCCGGACATGGGGAAGCCCCGACCGCGACGGGGGAATCACGGCCGGGGCGGCCAAGTGGTGGGCACGGAAGGCGGTCGCCTCGCGGCGAAAGGCTCCACAGGGCTTCAGCCGAACGATCTTCCCTGTGGGCGGAGGTTGAGGCCCGGGGACACTGTTCCCTCCGCACCCACGGTCTATTCAACGGGGAACTACCGGCCCGTGTTCCTGTGTACGCCGCCGCGACTGGTGATGTGCATCACGCGCCATTGGTCCAGTCCAGTAGCGCGTCCGCCGACCAGGTCGTGATCACCCGTTCGGCGGCCACCCCGCACTCCTCCGCCCGCGCACAGCCGTTGAGCTGCCAGTCGAGCTGCCCGGGCGCGTGCGCGTCGGTGTCGATCGAGAACAGCACCCCGGCGTCGACGGCCTTCCGCAGCAGCCGCCTCGGCGGGTCGAGACGTTCCGGACGGCTGTTGATCTCCACGGCTGTGCCCGACTCGGCACACGCGGCGAACACCTCGTCCGCGTCGAAGACGGACTCGGGCCGCGCGGCGCCCCCGTCCCGCCCGATCAGCAGTCGCCCCGTGCAGTGCCCGAGGATGTCCGCGTGCGGATTCCGTACGGCGGCCACCATGCGGCGGGTCATGGCGCGGGCGTCCATGCGGAGCTTGGAGTGCACGGAGACCACGACCACGTCGAGCCGTTCCAGCAGCTCCGGTTCCTGGTCCAGTGAACCGTCGTCCAGGATGTCGCACTCGATGCCGGTGAGCAGTCGGAAGGGTGCCCAGGTCTTGTTCAGCGCGGCCACCACGTCCAGCTGTTCGCGCAGCCGCTCCGGGGACAGTCCGCGGGCCACGGTCAGCCGGGGGGAGTGGTCGGTCAGCACCGCCCACTCATGGCCCAGTCGGGCCGCCGTACGGCCCATCTCCTCGATCGGGCTGCCGCCGTCCGACCAGTCGGAGTGGAGGTGGCAGTCGCCGCGCAGCAGGGCGCGCAGTTTTTCGCCGCCGGGGCCGGCCGGGGCGGGGGCCTCGGCCTCCAGCTGCTCCAGATAGGCGGGAACCTGCCCGGACAGGGCCTCACGGGCCACCTGCGCGGTCTTCGGGCCGATGCCCTTGAGGGACTCCAGCGTCCCGGCCGCCGCGCGTTCGGCGATCTCACCCTCGGGGAGCGCCGTCAGGACCCTGGCCGCCGTACGGAAGGCGCGTACGCGGTAGGTCGGGGCCAGGGAGCGTTCCAGCAGGAAGGCGATCCGGTCCAGTGCCTGCACGGGATCCATCGAGCCTCCTCCCGCGAGTGGTCCCCGGCCGGGAACCGTGGACCACTCGCGTCCGCGTGATGCGTTCTAGGCTCTATTGCATGACCGAAATGTCCAGCCCGCACATCTCCAGCCCACGGATCATGGTGCTCAAGGTGCAGCCCGGTACCCCGCCGTTCCGCATCGTGGAGATCGACGGGGAGATGGTCGCCGAGGCCACGGGGATCACGGACGTGCTCCAGGTCGCGGCCGTGTGCGGCATCACGGTCCGCGACCTGGACGACCCGGACGTGGTCCGCTGGGTCGGTGGGGACAAGTTCACCTGGTTGCCGCACTAGGGCCTGTCCGGCGGATCCTGTCGCAGACGCGGGGCCTGGCACGCACATCTGCGGCGTTGTCGTCGGTCGGCGACGCTCCGCGTCGCCTCCCTCCTCCGCCTTGCAGCTGCACGCACCAGGCCCCGCTCACCGGCGCTGATCAGGCCCGCTGATTTCCTGCGACCTGATCCGCCGGACAGGCCCTAGCCCTTACGGAGTCAGCCGACCGTCCACTTCTGGTTGGCGCCGCCCGAGCAGGTCCAGATCTGCAGCGGGGTGCCGTTGGCGGAGGTGTTGCCGGTGACGTCCAGGCACTTGTTGGCCTGTGGGTTGACGATGTCGTTCGCCGAGCTGACGGCCCACTGCTGGGCCGCGGAACCGTTGCAGTCGTAGAGCTGCACCTTGGTGCCGTCCGCGGTGCCGCCGGCGTTCACGTCCAGGCACTTGCCGAGGGCGCGGATCGTGCCGTCGGAGCCCACCGTCCACTGCTGGGCGGCCGAGCCGTTGCAGTCGTAGAGCTGTACGGCGGTCCCGTTGGCGGAGCTCGCCCCGTTGACGTCGACGCACTTGCCGGCCAGGCCCTTGATGGCCACCCCGGTGGCCGTGTCACTCGTGGTCACCGAGACCGAGTCCACCAGCAGTTGGGCCGGGAAGGCCGTGGCACTGTTCGGGTCGCCGGGCCAGTCGCCGCCGACCGCGAGGTTGAGGATGAGGAAGAACGGCTTGTTGAACGCCCAGGTGTTGCCGCCGACGTCGGCGGGTGTGCGGGTCTGGTAGACGACCCCGTCGACCGACCACTTGATCGAGTTGGGCGCCCAGTCGACGGCGAAGGTGTGGTAGGCGTCGGCGAAGGCCGCGCCGTTCGCCAGCGTGTAGCCGGCGCCTATCCCGTTGGCGCCGGAGTAGCCGGGGCCGTGGATGGTGCCGTGGATCGTGGAGGGTTCGAAGCCGACGTTCTCCATGACGTCGATCTCACCCGAGTTGGGCCAGCCGACCGAGCCGATGTCGGTGCCGAGCATCCAGAACGCGGGCCACATGCCCTGCCCGCGCGGGATCTTCATCCGGGCCTCGACGTGCCCGTACTGCGCGCTGAACTTCCCGGAGGTGTTCATCCGCGCCGAGGTGTACTGACAAGTGCCGTACCAACACTGGTAGTTGGCCGGGTTCTCCTTCTTGGCGGTGATCACCAGATGGCCCTGGCCGTCCAGGGCCGCGTTGTTGGTGCCGGACGTGTAGTACTCACGCTCGTGGTTGTTGACGTTGTCGCCGGTCTCCTGGGTCCACTTCGAGGAGTTGACGGCACTGCCGGCGGCCCCGTCGAAGGTGTCGGAGAACGTGACGGCGTCGGCCTGGACGTCCGACGTGGAAGCCGCCCGCGCCGGACCGATCGCGGCGGACGCGACCAGTGCGGCGGACAGGGCGGCGAAGAGGCATCTGCGGAGTACGCGTGGGGAGGCCACGGCATTCCCTTCTGTACGGCGGACGTGGGGACCGACACGCCGACTGAGGTGGGGGGTGAAAGCGTCGCCTCTTGATTTAAGGGATGAGATAAGGGGAGCGTCAATACCTTGGTACGGACCAGTAGTTGAATGTTACGGACCGGTAGTCGAAGGTCATGAAGTGGCCTTCGGCGCTTTGGACGCCTTCGATGCCTTTGTTGTCCTTGCTGCCTTCACGGTCTTCGCCGGCTGCTCGGTCTTCGCCGGCTTCTCGGGCTTCGGGGTCTTCGCCGAGGGCTTCCGCGCGTGTACGGCCTTGCCGAGCCGCCGTCCCATCAGGACCCAACCGATCAGTGCGCCCGTGGTGTTGAGGATGACGTCGTCGATGTCGAAGGCCCGCCCGGTGATCAACGCGCCCTGCGCGAACTCCACCAGCAGCATCACCGTCGCCGTCAGCAGCAGCACCCGCAGGATGCCGCGCGCCCGGGGTGCGAACACCGGCACCAGCACTCCGAACGGGATGCCGAGCACCACGTTCCCGCCGATCTGCTTGATGGCGTCCCGCATGGCCGGCTGGTCGAGATAGGCCTTCAGGGAGCGGCCCGGGTGCAGATTGGTGTGCACCAGCGCCTTGGACGCGGGGGACGGCTCCAGGGTGAGCTTGGCCAGCACGACGGCGAACGCCACCATGAAGGCGAAGGCGAGCAGCATCGAGAACACCCGGAGGACGAGCGGGAGTTGATGCCGCTCGGGGCGGGCGGGCTTCGGTTCGGGATCCGTCTTCCTGGTGCGCAGGCGTGCGGTGGTACGGGCCATGCGGTGGTCCTCCAGTTGTCAACGTTCCTGCGTCGTGAGGCGGATACCCGGGAACCGGCCGGCGATGCCCTCGCCGGCCGGCGTCCGGTCAGGCGCTGTACGAGATGTTCACGTTCTTGAAGCCGAGCGAGCCGAGCAGACCCTTGAGCATGTTGGTGGTGTTGGTCTCGGCACGGGTGGTCAGGCCGCTGGTCTTGGCCGCCTCGGCTATGTGCTTGGAGGCGAGTTTCTGCACCGCCTGCTCGCTGTTGGGGTTGTCGGAGAAGATGTCGCCCAGGCGGTCCAGCAGACCGCGCTGCTTGGAGACCGTGTAGGAGTGGTCCGGGTCGAGCGCCGGCTTGCCGAGCGTCGCCTTCGGCAGCTTGATACTGGCCGACGTGCGGTCGCTGTTGACCGTCACGTCCTGCTTGCCGAGCTTGCCCAGGTCGACATAGCCCTCCACGGTGCCCGCGCCGACGTACAGCGTGCGGGTGCCGCGGATCGCCTGGGGCAGGAACTTGGCGTCCTTCTCCAGGTCCACGACGACCTGGAAGTTGCCGGAGGCCGCGTCGTAACGGCTCATGTCCTGAATGGACTTGAGCAGAGCGGGACCCGAACGGTCATGGGTCTCGGTGCCGAAGATGTCCCGCAGTCCCGGGAGCACGGCCAGTCGGAGCCCCGCGAACAGCACGGCGATCACAACGACGACGGCGGTGAGCACCTTCGCCCAGCCCGGCATGCGCCGGGTAGTACGGCTGATGGAAGTCGTCATGGGGACGGCCCTCCCTTCCTCTGTATCCGCATGCCCCTCAAATCGCTTGTCAGACCGACCTGTTGGCCGAACGGACACCCTGACGGGAGCGTGGAGGGCGCACTAACGTGAAAAGTCACTGTTCCGGCCCGCCAGGAGTCCCGGATGACCGCAGACAGCATTTCCCCGCAGCTTCGCCCCATGCATCTCGTGACCTACCCGGAGCCCGCTCCGCCCCGTCTTGTGACACTGGCCACCGGTACCCCGGTATGGCTGGTCACCCGGTACGCCGATGTGCGCCGGGTGCTCATGGACCCCCGCTTCGACCGGAGTTCGCTGCACGCGAAGGACGCGCCTCCGCTGCTCGTCGTACCGAACATCCTCGACAACCCGGACGGGCTGCTGAACCAGGACGGCGCCGGGCACCAACAGCTGCGCGGCACGGTGCAACGGGCGTTCACACCCCGCGCGATCGCCCGCTGGCGGCCCTGGGTGGCGGCGGTGGTCGACGCGCTCCTCGACGACCTCGCCCGGCAGCCCCAACCCGCCGACATCGTCGGGGAGTTCACCTGTCCGCTGCCCGTCGCGGTGATCTGCCGGCTCATGGGACTCGACCACCTGGAGCGGGCCCGCATCCGCGACTGGGCCGACCACGCCCTGTCCGGCGGCGCGCACACGGCGGACCAAGTCATCGCCGCCATGGCGGAGTTCGGCGCCTTCGCCGGCCGACTGATCGGCGAACGGCGCCGCGAGCCCGGCGACGACCTGGTGAGCGCGCTGGTGACGGCCGGCGACAGCCTCGGCATCGAGGACCGGCACCTGGTGGCGCTGGTCTGCGGATTGGTCGTCGCCGGACACGAGACCACCATGACCGCGCTCGGCAACATCGTCGTCTACCTCCTCACCGACGGGAACGCGGCCCGGACCGCCCTCGCCGAGAGCGAGGAGTCGGCCGCGACCGCCGCCGAGCAACTGCTGCGCCACGTACCGCTCAGCGAGGGGCGCGTGCTGCCCGGGCTGCTCCGCCGGGCCGTAGAGGACGTCGAGATCGGCGGTGTGACGATCCCGGCGGGCAGCGTGGTCGCCGTCCAGACCAACTCCGCCAGCCGGGATCCCGACGTCTACCCAGCGGGCCCGCCCGACGTGACCGCCCCGCTCCCGGTACCCGGCGTGATCTTCGGGGCGGGACCCCACCACTGTCTGGGCGCCTGGCTGGCCCGCCTGGAACTCGAACTGGGCCTGCACCGCCTGATGGTCCGCTTTCCGCTGCTGCGCGCCGAGTTCACCCCGGACACCATCGAGTGGCGGGAGGGACAGCTGACCCGCGGCCCGCTACGGCTGCCGGTGTCCTGGTGAACACCTCCTAGTGCGGCCGCAGTTCACGGTCACCGGACGGACGCGACCACCACACCCCCTCCCCGTGCGTGAGCCCGGGCAGGCTCAGCTCCACCTCGCGCACCCGCCGCGCCGGCAGCTCGCCGGTGATCAGCCAACCGCCGACACCGCCCGTCGTCCCCGCGAACTCGGCACGGCAAGAGGCGAGTTGCGCGGTCACCGGCGCCAGCGCGTCCAACGGGACCTCCGTCTCGAACGTGACGTACGGCTCGTACAGCCGCGTCCGCGCCAGCCGCAGCGCCCGGCGCAGCACGATCGGGGTCAGACCGCGGAAGTGTGCCGCCGTGCTGAGCGGGGCCGAATACCCGGAGCGGGTCAGGGTGACCCGGTAGTCCGTCACGGGCGCGCCCTCCAGCCCCCTGAGCAGGGTCGCGTGGACCGTGTCCTCGATGGCCTGGTGGAACGCCCTTGGGAGCGCACCGAGTTCGGTCTCGTAGCCGAAGATCCCGCCGGAGCCGCGCTCCGCCGGTTCGACGCGCAGCCCGATCGTGGCCCAGTAACGGGCGCCGTCGTGCCACGGCCGTTCTTCGCAGGCCTCACCGGTCCCGGCCGGGCGTTCCAGGAACCGCACCCGGCTCGGCTCGAAGTCGGCCGCAATTCCGAAGTCCTGGAGGAGAGTTGCCGCGACGACCTCCTTCTGGACCTCTCCGTACAGGAGCAGCACGGTCGCCCCGGACGCGGTCGGCCGCGCGTGCAGCAACGGGTCCTGGTCGGCCAGCGACAGGAGAGCCGAGCGCAGCGCGGCCCCCTGCTCGGGGTGCCGTGCCTGTACGACGGTCTCCAGGGTCGGCGGCGCGAACTGCGGTGCCCGCGCGGTGAGTTCACCGAGCCGGTCGCCGACCCGGATGTCCTTCGGGCCGGTCAGCGCCCCGATGTTCCCGGCGGTGAGCGGGCCGGGGCGGCCGATGACATCGAGCCGCGTGACGCGTCCGGAGACCTCGACGGTCCGCCCGTCCGCCCCGTGGCGGCGGAACGTGAGCCGCTGCTGCGGGGCCACCTCACCGTCGTAGAGCCGCAGATACGCCGTCCGTTCGCGGCCCGGGCCGGGGCGTACCGCGAAGATCGTGCCCCTCGGGGTGTCTGAGCCGGTGGTCGCGGGTGGGATCAGGCGGATCAGGTGGTCGACCAGGTCGGTGACGCCCTGGCCGCCGAGGGCCGAGCCGTGGAGGAGGGGGTGGATCGAGCCGTCGGCGGTGTGGGTGGCCAGGGACTTGCGCAGGTCGTCCGGGGTGGGCGCCGTGCCGTCGACGACGGCCGCGAGGATCGCCGGGTCGACCTCGGCCAGTGCCTCGGCAAGGTCCGGGTCGGTGGGCGGGCGGGGCCGTACGCGTGCCGCGGGTGTGCCGAGGGCCGTCACGTCCGTGAGGGGTGCGACGTGCGGGGTCAGGTGGCGGCGGATGTCCGTGAGGAGGTCCTCGGCGCGGGCGCCCGCTCGGTCGATCTTGTTGACGAAGACGAGCGTCGGAAGCCGTAGGCGGCGCAGGGTCCGCAGCAGGACGCGGGTCTGTGCCTGGACGCCCTCCACGGCGGACAGGAGCAGGACCGCGCCGTCGAGCACCTCCAGGGCGCGCTCCACCTCCGCGATGAAGTCCGAGTGGCCCGGAGTGTCGATCAGGTTGATCTGGGTGTCACCGACCGTGAACGCGGCGACGGCCGAGCGGATGGTGATCCCGCGCTGCCGCTCGATCGCGCCGTCGTCCGTACGGGTGTCACCCGCGTCGACGCTGCCGAGCCGGTCGATCGCGCCGTGGTCGAACAGCAGCCGCTCGGTGAGGCTGGTCTTACCGGCGTCGACGTGGGCCAGAATTCCGATGTTCAGGGTGTGCATGCGTGATCGAGTCCTCGAGAACCGTCGTCCAGTGGGGAAGCTGGTGGATTCCGAGGAGTCGGCGCATCTGGGGCTCCTGACATGCGGGGGAGTACGGACGCGGCCATCATGGCGTGCGGGAGTGGGCGGCTCGCAACCCGTTTTCGCGGGTCAGTAGCATGAACCACGGCCGGGAATGATCATGCGAGGAGCAGCAGATCGTGCGAGACATCGCCGTGTTCAGCGGGAACGCCCATCCCGAGTTGGCCAGGGAGGTCTGCGCGCATCTCGGTGTTCCGCTCAGCCCCACCCGGGTCAGCCGGTTCGCCAACGACTGCCTGGAGGTACAGCTCCAGGCCAACTGCCGGGAACGGGACGTCTTTCTGATCCAGCCGCTCGTCAAGCCGGTTCAAGAGAACCTGGTGGAGCTGCTGTTGATGTGCGACGCGGCGCGCGGCGCCTCCGCCGGGCGGATCACCGTCGTCATGCCGCACTACTCGTACGCCCGCTCCGACAAGAAGGACGCTCCGCGCATCTCGCTCGGCGGGCGGCTCGTCGCCGACCTGATGGTGGCGGCGGGCGCGAGCCGCGTGCTGGCCATGACCCTGCACTCGCCCCAGGTGCACGGCTTCTTCTCGGTGCCGGTCGACCATCTGCACGCGCTGCGTGAACTCGCCGCGCATTTCCGGCAGTACGACCTCTCGCGCACCACCGTCGTCTCCCCGGACCTCGGCAACGCCAAGGAGGCCGCCGCGTTCGCCCGGCTGATCGGCGCCCAGGTGGCCGCCGGCGCCAAGCAGCGGTACGCGGACGACCGGGTCGTCATCAGCTCCGTCATCGGCGACATCGCCGACCGGGACGTCATCGTGCTGGACGACGAGATCGCCAAGGGCAGTACCGTGCTCGAACTCCTGGACCGGCTGCGGGAGTTGGGCCCGCGCTCGATCCGAGTGGCCTGTACGCACGGCCTGTTCGCGGCGGGCGCGCTCAAGCGGATCGGCGAGCAGCCCGACGTACTGGAGATCGTCTGCACCAACACGGTGCCGGTGCCCGAGGAGGAGCGCACCGAGAAGCTGCGCATCCTGTCCATCGCCCCCGCGCTCGCCGAGGCCGTACGCCGCATTCACAACGGCGAGTCCGTCAGCGCCCTGTTCGACGCGCCGCCGAACGAATAGACATGAGGGGACGGAGCAACGCTCGGCATCAACCGAGGTGATCAGGAGGACTCGCCGTGGCGAAGGCGAAGTTCGAGCGGACCAAACCCCATGTGAACGTCGGCACCATCGGTCACATCGACCACGGCAAGACCACCCTCACAGCGGCCATCACGAAGGTGCTGCACGACCGGTTCCCCGACCTCAACCCCTTCACGCCGTTCGACCAGATCGACAAGGCGCCCGAGGAACGGCAGCGCGGCATCACGATCTCGATCGCCCACGTCGAGTACCAGACCGAACACCGGCACTACGCGCACGTCGACTGCCCCGGGCACGCCGACTACATCAAGAACATGATCACCGGCGCCGCCCAGATGGACGGCGCGATCCTCGTCGTCGCGGCCACCGACGGACCCATGCCGCAGACCAAGGAACACGTCCTGCTGGCCCGGCAGGTCGGCGTGCCGTACATCGTCGTCGCCCTCAACAAGACGGACATGGTCGACGACGAGGAGATCCTGGAACTGGTCGAGCTGGAGGTGCGGGAGCTGCTCACCGAGTACGAGTTCCCCGGCGACGACCTCCCCGTGGTCAAGGTGTCCGCACTGAAGGCCCTCGAAGGGGACCCCGAGTGGACCGCCTCGGTGCTCGAACTCCTCGCCGCCGTCGACGAGTTCGTGCCCCAGCCGGTACGGGACGTGGACCGGCCGTTCCTGCTGCCGATCGAGGACGTCTTCACCATCACCGGGCGCGGCACGGTCGTCACCGGCCGGATCGAGCGCGGTGTGCTGAAGGTCAACCACGAGGTGGAGATCATCGGCATCCACCCGCAGAAGACCCGGACGACCGTCACCGGCATCGAGATGTTCCGCAAACTCCTCGACGAGGGCCGGGCCGGCGAGAACGTCGGACTGCTGCTGCGCGGGGTCAAGCGCGAGGACGTGGAGCGCGGCCAGGTCGTCATCAAGCCCGGATCGGTCACCCCGCACACGGAGTTCGAGGCCCGCGCCTACATCCTGTCCAAGGACGAGGGCGGCCGGCACACGCCCTTCTTCCACAACTACCGCCCGCAGTTCTACTTCCGCACGACGGACGTGACCGGAGTGGTGACCCTGCCGAAGGGCACCGAGATGGTCATGCCGGGCGACAACACGACCATGCACGTCGAGCTGATCCAACCCATCGCCATGGAGGAGGGGTTGAAGTTCGCGATCCGTGAGGGCGGCCGGACGGTCGGGGCCGGTCAGGTCACCAAAATCCTCAAGTAGCGCTCCCTGCAAGGCTCATAACGTGCCGGACGTGGCCTCGGGCTGCCCCAGGGCCGCGTCCAGCGTCGGCTGCGGCGGCAGCAGCCGACTGAGGCCGGTGACCCGCAGGATGCGCAGCGTCAGCGGATGGGCGCAGACGAGGTGCAGCCTGCCGTCGCGCTCCAACACCCGCTGCCGTGCCCGGTACAGCAGGCGCAGCCCCGAGCAGTCGAAGAACTCGACCTGGCTGAGGTCGATCACGATCCGCGCGCGGGGCCGCGCCGTCACCCGGTCCAGATACGGCAGGATCTCCGTCGCCGAGGCGATGTCGATCTCGCCGCGGAACTCCAGGACCGTGAACCCGCGGTCCCGGTGGATCCGCAGATGCCGGGTCAGTGGCGCGGGTTCCTGCTGCACGTCCACTTCGCCTCCAACCGGCCCTCGGTGAAGCGGGGTTGAGCGTAGAAGCGCTCCCCGCCCTGCAAGTTACCCTCGATGGAGTGAATTTGAGCATGTTCGATTGACATATGTCTTCGAATCTAGCCAGAGCTTTCTGAGATGTTCGGCGCAGTCGCGCGCCGGCGCACGCCCGGGCCTACGACAGTGCGTGCCAGGCCTTGGAGAGTGCCTGCCGGAACTGCTCGCTCTGATGTGCCGTGAGCTGGGCGACCATCCGTTCCTCCAGCTCCCGCACCGGCCCGGCGCACCCCGCCAGCAGCTCGCGCGCCTCCTCGGTCAGCAGGATCAGCAGCTCGCGGCGATTCCGTGGATTGCGCTCCCGGCGGATCAGTCCGCGCCCCTCCAGGGAGCGCACGAGATCGGCGATGGACTGCGCGGTGACGAAGGAGTCCCGGGCGAGCTGCGCCGCGGACAGGCCGTCGTGTCGCTGCAGGACCGTGAGCGCGGTGTACTGGAGTGCGGTGATCCCGTACGGCCTGACCAGCTCGTCCAGGTGGGAGCGGACGACCAGCTCCACCTGCTTGACCATGTACAGCAGGGAGGGGGGTGCCTTCGTCGCGTGGGTGCCGACAAGGGGTTCGGTCAGGGGGCCAGCCAAGGGTTCAGCCATGGATTCACCCTAGAGCATTGACAGGAAACCTGTCTGTAACGAGACTGCGGACCAGACGAGAAACCAACAGGAATCCTGTTGGTTGAAATCTTGGCAACGATAGTCCTGGCAACGATGCTGAGGAGTGGCGATGACCGCCTTCGAGATCGAACCCGGCCGCCTGTTCGTCGGGGGCCGCTGGTGCGAGGCCGCCGACGGAGCGCGCACCGAGGTGGTCGACCCGTCCCGGGGCCGGGTCGTCACCACGGTCGCGGAGGCGGGCCCCGCCGATGTGGACGCGGCCGTCCGCGCCGCCCGCGAGGCCTTCGACAGCGGTCACTGGTCCGGGCTCAGCGGCCGGGAACGCGGCCGGATCCTGCACCGCGTCGCCGAGCTGATCCGCGAGAACGCCGACGAACTCGCCCAGTTGGAGAGCCTCGACGTGGGCAAACCCATCACCCTCTGCCACGCCGTCGACGTGACCAACGCGGCCAACGACTACGAGCACTACGCGGCACTCGCCCACTCCCTGGACGGCGCCGTCCGCGACACCCCGCTCAACGCCCTCGCCTACACCAAGCGCGAGCCGCTCGGCGTGGTCGCCGCGATCACCCCCTTCAACTTCCCGCTGATTCTGGCCGGTTCGAAACTCGCCCCCGCCCTCGCGGCCGGCAACACCGTGGTCCACAAGCCCGCCGACGAGACCCCGCTCAGCGCCCTCTACATGGCCGGACTGCTCCAGCGGGCCGGCGTCCCGGACGGGGTCGTCAACGTCGTCACCGGCGCGGGACCGGTCGCCGGCGAGGCCCTGCTGCGGCACACCGGCATCGACAAGATCGCCTTCACCGGCTCCACGGCCGTCGGCCGGCACGCCGCGAGCGTCGCCGGCGAGAACCTCAAGTCCGTGACCATGGAACTCGGCGGCAACGCGGCCCACCTCGTGTTCGAGGACGCCGACCTGGAGAAGGCCGTCGGCGCGATCATCAAGGGCTTCGTCTTCAACACCGGCCAGTTCTGCATGGGCGGCCCCCGTCTGCTGGTCGCACGCCCCGTCTACAGCACCCTCCTCAACATCCTCGCCGACGCCGTCCCCGGCGTGCCGCTCGGCGACCCCCGGCTGCCCGAGACCGTCGTAGGACCGATGGCGGGGGAGAAGCACCTGCGGAAGGTCGAGGAGTACGTCGACCTCGCCCGCAAGGAGGGCGCCCGCATCGTCTGCGGCGGCGAACGCCTAGACCTGGACGGCGGCTACTACTACAAGCCCACCGTCATCGCCGACCTCGCCAACGACTCCCGGGTGATCCAGGAGGAGATCTTCGGCCCGGTCCTCACCGTGCAGCCCTTCGACACCGAGGACGAGGCCGTCGAACTCGCCAACTCCACGCCCTACGGCCTGGCTTCGGGCATCCAGACCGGCAACCTCGCCCGCGCCCACCGCATCGCCGACCGGCTCCAGGCGGGCATCGTCTGGATCAACGACTGGGCGATGCTCGACCCCAACGTCCCCTTCGGCGGCGTCAAGGACTCCGGCTTCGGCCGCGAGTACGGCCCCGAGGGCCTCGCCGCCTACACCCGGACCAAGTCCGTCGTCGTCTCCCTCGACTGACCACGCCCACCTAGGAGTTCGTACGATGTCCACCACCACGCGCGCGGCCGTCGTCGAGTCGGGCGGCGCACCCTTCACCCTCACCGCCGTCGAACTGGCCGAGCCGGGTCCGCACGAGGCGCTGGTCCGGGTCGTCGCAACCGGCCTGTGCCACACTGACCTTGGAGCAGCCAGCGGCGGACTGCCGTTCCCGCTCCCCGGAGTTCTCGGTCACGAGGGCGCCGGTGTCGTCGAGGCGGTCGGCTCGGCCGTCACCGGTGTCGTACCCGGCGACCATGTCGTGCTGTCCTTCACGTCCTGCGGGGAGTGCCGCAACTGCCAGGGCGGACACCCCGCTTACTGCGCGACCTGGCTGCCGCTGAACCTCATCGGCGGTCGCCGTGCCGACGGCAGCAGCACCATCAGCCGCGACGGCGAACCGCTCGGCGGGCACTTCTTCGGTCAATCCTCGTTCGCCGAACGGGCGTTGGTCGACGAGCGCAGCCTGGTGAAGGTCGACCCGGACGTGCCACTGGAGTCGATCGCCCCGCTGGGCTGCGGAGTTCAGACCGGTGTCGGCGCCGTCTGGAACGTCCTCAAGCCCCGACTCGGTGACACGATCGTGGTGCTCGGTGCCGGAGCGGTGGGTCTGTCCGCGGTGATGGCAGCCGCGCTCACCCCGGCCACCCGGATCATCGCCGTCGACCGCGTCGGTGAACGCCTGTCCCTGGCAAAGGAGTTGGGGGCCACCCACACCGTCAACGCGGGCGAGGCCGACCTCGGCGAGACCCTCGCGGTACTGACCGACGGTCAGGGAGCCGACGGCATCGTCGAGACGACCGGCAATGTCGGCGTCCTCCGCCAGGGCGCCGACGCGCTCGCCGCCCGGGGCACGCTGGTCGTCGTAGGGGCACCGCCGTTCGGCAGTGAAGTCGCCCTGGACGTCAACGGGTTGCTGCCCGGGAAGCGGATCGTGGGCCTCACCCTCGGCGACAGCGAGACGCAGAGTTTCATCCCCGCGCTCGTCCAACTGGTCAAGGAGGGGCGGCTGCCGCTGCACCGCCTGATCACCACATATCCGTTCGCGGACATCGACCAGGCGGTGCGGGACATGAGCGCGGGCAAGGCGATCAAGCCCGTGCTCACCTTCTGACCCGTTCGGTCGGTCAGTCGACCGTCAGCACCAGCTTGCCCGCGGTGCGGCCGGTGGCGCCGAGCGCGTGTGCCTCGGCGGCATCGGCCAGCGGGAATGTCGCGGCGATCGTCGCGCGCAGCTTGCCCGCCTCGACGAGTTCCGCGATCGACTCCATGTCGGCGCGGTCGGCGTCGACGAGCATCCGGACCGCCCGTACACCGAGCCGCTCGGCCTCCTCGTAGAAGTCCGGCTTGCCCATCGGCACGATGGAGACCACGATCCCGCCCGGACGCAGCACCCGCAGCGACTTGAGCGCGGTCTCGCCGCCGAGCATGTCCAGGACGACATCCACGTCCTTCACGGCCTCGCTGAAGTCGGTCTCCCGGTAGTCGATCGCCTCGTCGACACCGAGCTCGCGCAGGAAGTCGTGCTTGGCCGCGCTCGCCGTACCGATCACATACGCGCCGCGCGCCTTCGCGATCTGCACGGCCACATGCCCGACCCCGCCGGCCGCCGCGTGGATCAACACCCGCTGCCCGGGCTGGACTTGGGCGTTCTCCACCAGCGCCTGCCACGCGGTCAGCGAGACCAGGGGGAGCGCGCCCGCCTGGACGTGGTCGATACCGGCCGGCTTGTGGACGAAGGCGCGGGCGGGGGCGGCGACGTACTCGGCGTGCGAGCCGTGGCCCCACGGGTAGGACAGCATCCCGAAGACCTCGTCGCCGGGTGCGAGACGGGCGACACCGACGCCGACGGCCTCGACGACGCCGGAGACGTCCCAGCCGAGGGTGAACGGCGGCTCGCCGAGGAAGCCGCCGGTGGCCCGGTGCTTCCAGTCGGTGGGGTTGAGCCCGGCGGCGTGGACCCGGATCAGGATCTCGTTGGCACGCGGCGCGGGCCGCTCGACCTCGGCGACTTCGAGAACCTCGGGACCACCGAGGGCGTTCTGCGTGATGACTCGCATGGTGTTCACAGTGCTCATGGTCAGTCAGCCTGCCGGGTCCCGCACGACAAGGAAATGGCACGATGGCCAACCTTCGATAGAATCGTGCCATGCAGCATGTGGAACGGGTCGTGGTCCTGGCGCTCGACGGCGTCTACCCCTTCGAGCTGGGCATCCCCAGCCGTATCTTCGGCGCGGCCGACGGCCACTACGAGGTGCTGACCTGCACGGTCGACGGCCGTCCGGTGCGCACCAACGCCGACTTCTCGGTCGCGGTGGAGCACGGCCCGGAGATCCTCGAAACGGCGGACACGGTCGTGGTCGCCTCCATGGCGACCCCGCGCATCCCCGAGGGGCTGCCCGCCGAGATCGCCGCCACCCTCGCCCGGATCCGCCCGGACGCACGGATCGTCTCCATCTGTACGGCCGCCTTCGTGCTCGCCGCCGCCGGTCTCCTCGACGGCCGCCGGGCCACCACCCACTGGCAGGTCGTCGACCGTTTCCGGGCCCTGTATCCGCAGGTCGACCTGGACCCGGACGTGCTCTTCGTCCACGACGGCCGGATCCTCACCTCCGCAGGCGCGGCCTCCGGAGTCGACATCTGCCTGCACATCGTGCGCACGGACCACGGCAGCGAGCTCGCCAACGCGGTCGCCCGCAGCTGCGTCGTCCCGCCGTTCCGCGACGGAGGCCAGGCCCAGTACATCCAGCAGCCGGTGCCGGACTGCGGGGTCACCAGCACGGCCGCCACCCGCGACTGGGCCCTCACCCGCCTCGACGAGCCCCTCGCCCTGACCGATCTCGCCCGGCACGCCGGCATGAGCCTGCGCACCTTCGCCCGCCGCTTCAACGACGAGGTGGGCCTCAGCCCCGGCCGCTGGCTGATCCAGCAGCGGGTCGCCCGCGCCCGCGACCTCCTGGAGGCCAGCGACTTGTCGGTCGACCAGATCGCCGGCCGCGTCGGCTTCGCCACGGGCGCGTCCCTGCGGCAGCACCTGCACGCGGCGATCGGGGTCTCCCCGCAGGCGTACCGGCGGACGTTCCAGGAAACCCGCTGAACAACCCCAACGTTTCGGCCCGCCCACGCGTCGTAGGAACGAGACGCGAGGGGGTAAGGCATGCGCAGAGGGCTCGCAGGGGTCGCAGTGCTGGTGGCCGTGACGGCGGTGGGATGCGGCACGGGGGACGGGAAAGACGTCGTGGTCGCGGGCGCACCGCCTGCCAAGCCCTATGCCGGACCGCTGTACGTACCGGCCACCGACTCCGACGAGTCGGGTGCCGCCGGTCGGGCGCTGGAGTGCGACGGCAAGATGTACGCGGGCGGCGACGCCGAGACCTGGAGCAAAGGCGACGGAGGCAAGAACCCCGAGGGCGGCCTGCGGGCGTACTTCGACATCGAGCAGCCGGACGTGCCGCGTACGGGCTACCGCGTCGAGCGCAGGGCGGACGGGCGCGTCCTGTTCTCCTACGACGTCGGCGGCCGTACGAAGGTCGCCGTCGTCGTCGCCAAGGACGGGAAGAACAGGCCGGGTTGGGGCCCCGAGACCAGCGCCTCCTGCAACCCTGCCGAATTCCCGGCGAGCTTCACCAAGGCGCACGGATACGAGATCTGGACCGGCAAGGACGGGAAGCGGGTGCCGACCACGGTGGTGAGCAGTTCGGTCGGTGCCGCGCACTGCGACTGGCAGAAGGCGCACTTCCTGGAGACCGGCGACGGCAAGAACGGCAGACTGTACGCGCGCGATCCGGACGGGGTGCTCGAACCCGGCATGCTCACCGCCTCCTACGACGGTGACGTCCGCATGCCCGCGAGCGCCCGCGACACCGGATACCGGTACCAGGACTGGCAGTTGTGGCTCACGCCCGACGCGTCGAAGGCCTACGTCCGCACGCCCGACGGCGTGGAGGCGTGGCCCTTGGTCAAGGACGGGATGCGCTGTATGTGAGCGTCCCTCACCGGCTCATGTGCAGCGCGACCAGCAACTGCCATACCTGGTCGGCGATTTCCTCCGCCGTGCCCTCCAACAGCCCGTGCAACCAGTCGGCGAGAACCCCGCCGAAGGTCCCGGCGACGGCCGAGGCGACCAGCGGGGCGTCCGGCGCGCCCGCGAGTTCGCGCTCGCGGAGGCTGTAGGCGCGCAGGTCCCGGTGCAGCACCCGGCCGAGCGGGCCACCGCCGCCCGGGCTCAACAGGGCGCGGTACAGGGCCGCGTGGGGGAGCAGCCCGGCGAAGAACTCCGGCAGCGCGGGCGGCGCGTGCACCGGATCGGGCCGCCCGCGCCACGCGTGCAGTGCCTCCACGGCCTCCCGTACGACGTCCGCGCAGGCGTCGACCGCAAGCGCTTCCAGCCCGTCGTAGTGGACGTAGAAGGTGGCCCGGCCGACCCCCGCGCGGCGCGCCAGGGCGGCGACGCCGACCTCCTCCAGGGGGTGTTCGGCGCACTCGTCGAGGAGGGCCTGGCGCAGCCGTGCCCGGGTGCGGGCGGCCCGCCGGTCCTCGGGCTCGGCGCGGCTCACCGGGCGATCAGGACGGCGGCCAGGGCCACCGCGCCGGGCAGCGCCTGCGCGAACAGGATGCGCCGGTTCGCCGTCACCGTGCCGTAGACGCCCGCGATCACGACGCAGCTCAGGAAGAACACCTGGGCGCGGAAGCCGGTCGGGTCGGCGGCGATCAGGCCCCAGATCAGACCCGCGGCGAGGAAGCCGTTGTACAGCCCTTGGTTCGCGGCCAACGGCGCGGTGGCTCTTGCCATGTCGGGGTCGAAGCCGTGCAGTCCGCCCCCGGGCTTCTTCTCCCACAGGAACATCTCCAGCACCAGGATGTACAGATGCAGCGCGGCCACCAGCCCCACCAGCACGTTCGCGAGCGTTTCCATGATCGATCGACTCCTCGTCAACTTGGACAGATGTCTACTGTAACTGGACACATGTCCATGTTCAGACTTTCCGGAGAGTGACGGAACCCTCACTTCCGCACCGCCTCGAGGTTGATCTTTTACGGTTCAAACCCGATAAGCTCCCGTGCGGCGCAGCGAGTTGACGTGGTCGAAACGGGTCGGCTCCTGGTGCGTCCTCCTGAGTGCGGTCTGTCCTCGCACACCCCCATGTTCGTTCGTGTCGCTTCGAAGGATGCAGATGGAACTCGCCACTCCGCCACCGGCGGCGCGGGCCCCTGTCGCCTGGTACAGCTGGTGGCTGATGCCGCTGGCCTTGGGGGGCGGGACGGTCGCCGCCACATTCATGAGCCCGGAGCGAATAACCGCGACCGTGGCCGGAGCGGCGGCCACGGCGGCCAGTGCCGTGTGTGTACGACTGCTCGTCCGCACCCGGGGTCAACTGCGGCGCGCCGAAAGCGGTTTCCGCACCTCGCAGGCCGAGCACTCCCAGCAGTGGCAGCAGCATGTGGCGGGCCTGGAGCGGAAGTTCAGCGCCGAGCGCGCCACACTGGAGGCGCAGCTGACCGAGCACTCCGGCGCCTACGAGACCCGGCTCGCCGATCGGTCCCATGCCTATGAAGGTCAACTCGCCGAGCAGGCGCGGGCGTTCGAGGAGCGGCTGACCCAGCAGGCCGCGTCCTACGAGGCGCAGCTCGCCGACCAGGCCGAGGTGTGGCAGGAACAGCTCGCCCACCAGCTCGGCGCCGTGGCCAGGCTCGCCGACGAACAACTCCCGGACGCGCTCCAGCAGTTGCGCGCGGGTGACGCCATCGACGACCTGCTGCCGGCCGCCAACCAGTGCGCGAAGGTCAGCGCCGAGCTCCAGGCCGAACTGCGCAAGGTGCTGCGGATCTCGCTCATCGGTGTCGAGGAGGAGTTCAACCGCTCCACCGCCGCCGAGCAGGCCGTCATCAGCATCGGCAACCGCATCCACGTACTGACCAGCAAGCTCCGCGGCCGACTCCACGAACTCCAGGGCGAGCACGGGCGGTTGCCCGCCGTCGCCAGCGGTCTGATGGAGCTGGACCAGGAGATCGGCCCCGCCGACTGTCTCGCCGCGAGCGTCGGTGTGCTCGGCGGCTCGGACCGGCCCGGCCGGCAGTGGCAGGAACCGCAGCGACTGCTCAGCGTGGTGCGCGGCGGCATCGGCCGGATCAAGGACTTCCACCGCGTCGACGTACGCCAGCTGCCCGAACTCGGCGTCGACGGCGGCCTGGTGGACCACCTCACGCTGATCTTCGCCCACCTCCTGGACAACGCGGCCCGCTACTCGCCGCCCACCGAGCCGGTCATCGTCTCCGGCAAGGAGGTGCCGAACGGCGTCGGCATCGAGATCCAGGACTCCGGCAAGGGCCTGAGCGAGGAGTCCAAGCGCGAGGCCGAACACGCCCTCGCCGGCACCGGTGCGGGCCCCGGACTCGGCGGTGTCTCCGAGGACGCCAGCATCGGCCTGCGGGTCGTCGGCACCCTCGCCCGCCGCTACGGCATCCGCGTCACCTTCGCGGACTCGCCCTGGCTCGGCACCTCGGTCGTCGTCGTGGTCCCGCACAAGTACTTCAGCCGGCTGCCCGCGGCGGCCGTCACCGGCACCCCCTCGTTCCAGGCCGCCGCGACGGCCGCGACCGAGGAAGCGAGCCCTGGCACCGCCGTCGCGCGGAGCCCGGCCGAGACCGCCGAGGCGGCGGACACCACACCCGGCGGGCTGCCCAGGCGCCGTAGCAAACGCGGCGAGACGGCGCGGCCCCAAGCGGCCGAACGTGCCGAGCGGACCGGGGAGATGGCCGTCTCCGTGGTTCCGCCCGACGCCTCCTTCACCGGCCTGGCGGCTTTCGCCAACGCCGGACGGGAGATTCCGGGGGAGGAACCGGCGTCCGCAGGCCGCGAGTTCACCGAGCACAGCACGGAAGAGAGCGACGAGTCCACATGACGCAACAGGGAACCGACGTGAGCTGGGCGCTCCGCGATCTGGTGGAGAGCATCCCGGAGATCCGCTTCGCCCTCGTGGCCTCCAGCGACGGCAAGGCGATCACCTCCTTCGGCGCGGAGGACCCCGACGACGTGGACCGCTTCGCCGCCGTGGTGGCCGGACTCCAGGCGCTGGCCCAGCCGGTCGCCGAGCAATTCCCCAAGTACGCGGGGCAGTTGCGGCTGGCGATGATCGAGGTCGACGGCGGCCATCTCTTCGTCGTCCGCGCGGGTGTGGAGACGTATCTCGGCGTGCTGGCCCGGGAGGGCCTCGACCAGGGCCTCCTCGGACACCAGATGCGGGACCTGGCCCGCAGGATGGGTGAACTCCTCGGCACCACCGCGCGCCTGGAGGAGCACTCTGGATGAGTGCTCCCCGCCGGCCAGTCGACCCCTCCGGTCTGGAGCGTTACTACGTCCTCACCGGAGGGCGCAGCGGACCGGGCGGTTCGGCGTCGAGCCTCGACGTGGCGACCCTCATCGTCTCCCGCGCCGCGCCCGTACCGGGCATGCAGCACGAGCACGAGGAGATCCTCCGGCTGTGCCGCGAGCCGCTGTCGGTGGCCGAGCTCGGCGCCTACCTCGGACTGCCCTTCAACATTCTCGCGGTGCTGCTGGCGGATCTGCTGGAGGCAGACCGCGTCGAAGCCCGTGACCCCATCCCGGCGCACGACGCCGGTCGCGGGCCCGACCTCGCGCTCCTTGAGGAGGTACTCAGTGGACTTGAAAGGCTTTGACCAGCCCGGCTTCGGCACCCTGGAGGCAAGCGTCGACAAGGGTGTCACCCGCTCGGTGAAGGTGATGATCGCCGGCGGTTTCGGCACCGGGAAGACCACGATGGTCCGCTCGGTCAGTGACATCAAGCCGCTCACCACCGAGGAGACCCTCACCCAGGCGAGCGCCGGCGTCGACCACCTCATCGGAGTCGCCGACAAGACGCAGACCACCGTCAGCCTCGACTTCGGCAAGATCCGCCTCAACGACGAGCTGGTCCTCTACCTGTTCGGGACGCCGGGCCAGGAGCGGTTCTGGTTCCTGTGGAACGGTCTGTTCAAGGGCGCGCTCGGCGCGGTGGTCCTCGTCGACACCCGCCGCCTCTCCTCGAGCTTCCGCGCGATCGAGGAGATGGAACGGCAGGACGTCCCGTTCGTCATCGCGCTGAACGTCTTCCCCGACTCACCGGAGCATCCGGTCGACGAGATCCGGGACGCCCTGGACCTCTCCCCGGACATCCCGGTCGTGGCCTTCGACGCCCGCGACCGCTCCTCCAGCCGTGACGTACTGGTCGCGCTGATACGGCACTTGAAGGAACGCTCGGCCGTCGTCGCACTGGAGTCCCGATGACCGACCAGACCTTAAACGGTCCCGATGCCCCGCGCGGCTGCCCCGTCGCCCACGGGTCGGCCGACGACCTCACGCGACTGTACGGGCCGGATGCGGCGACCGACCCACGCGGCATCTACGAGCGGCTGCGCGAGCAACACGGCTCTGTGGCACCGGTGTTGCTCGAAGGCGACGTGCCTGCCTGGCTGGTCCTCGGGTACCGCGACAACCGGCGGGTGCTGGACAGCCCCCGGCAGTTCACCCGGGACGCGCGGATCTGGCGGGACTGGCGCGAGGGGCGGGTGCCGGACACCTCGCCGATCATGCCGATGGTCGGGTGGCGGCCGGACTGCGTCTCCCAGGACGGCGAACCTCACCGTCGGCTGCGGGGCGCGGTGACCGACGGGTTGTTGGCGGCGGCCGGGCGGGGGGTTCGGCGGCACGCAACCTACTTCGCCAACAAGCAGATTGACGCGTTCGCGGGTGCCGGGCGCGCGGATCTGGTAGCTGACTATGCCGAGTATCTGCCGATGCTTGTGCTGACCCGGATCCTGGGGCTTCCCGCGGGGGACGGGAGTCGGCTTGTCGAGTCCAGTGCGCAGGTTCTCAAGGGTGGGGAGGACGCCCTGCTGCACAACGACCGCATCATCGAGATCCTCGGTGAGCTCGCCGAGCGCAAGCGGGCCGAGCCGGGCTCTGACTTCACCACCGCGTTGATCGAACATCCGGCTGGGCTCGATGCGGAAGAGGTCGTCATGCATCTGCGGCTTGTGTTGATCGCCGCGCACACCACTACCAGCAATTTGTTGGCTCGGGTGTTGCAGCGGATCCTTACCGACACCTCGCGGCTTTCCGGGCTGGTCAGTGGGCAGTTGACTGTTTCGGCCGTTGTCGAGGAAGTCATGTGGGACACACCGCCGTTGGCCGTCATGCCGGGGCGGTTCGCTACGGCGGATCTTGAGCTCGGGGGGCATCGGATCGCGGAGGGGGATCTGCTCGTTCTTGGGCTCACCGCGGGGAATGTCGATCCGGAGGTTCGGCCTGATGCGGGGGTGTCCGTGCAGGGTAACCAGTCGCATCTGGCGTTCAGTTCGGGGCCGCATGAGTGCCCTGGGCAGAGTATTGGGCAGGCGATTCTTGAGGTCGGGGTGGATGTGTTGCTGCATCGGCTGCCGGGGTTGCGGTTGGGGGTGGCTGCGGAGGAGCTGACTTCTACGGCGTCTACGTGGGAGTCTCGATTGGATCGGCTGCCGGTTGAGTTCGCTGTGTGAGTCGGTTGTTTTTTGTCTGCGGGCGCGTTGGGGCTGGTCGCGCAGTTCCCCGCGCCCCTAAAAGACAGGCGCGCTGCCCAAGCCCCTGGCCAGGCAGCGCGCCCCTCGGATCAGACGGCCAACAAGTCGTCCACTGAGCCCTTGCCCGCCAGTTCCGCCGTTGCCGCCGGGCCCTCTTTCGCTGCCGCGTATCTGCCCGATACCAGCGCCCACTCGTAGTTGCCGTTGATCCAGTGCTGGATGGCCTCTACGCCCTGCTGCACCCGGTGGCGTTCGTCCTCGTTGAGGGTCAACTCGTCGCACATCTGGGGGACTTGGGACTCCAGGTCGAGGTACTCGGTGAGGCAGGCGTTCGTCATGCGGTAGGCCTCTTCGGCTGCCGCTTCCCAGGACAGGGCACGGTCTCGGTGGAGTACGGCTATGAGGTTGTGGCCGTCGCCTCGGCGGCGTTCGCGTTCGAAGGAGTGGATGTCGTTCATGAAGCCGATGGTGTCGGCGGCCAGGTCACGCATGCGTTCCATCAGCGGGTGGGCCTGCACCTGAGCCGGAACCTCGAAGCCCCGGCTGCGTTCGCCGGCGTCGATGCTGTGGTGGATGCCGACCGTACGGCGCCGGAACTCCGTGTACTCGTCGAGGTCCAGCGTGCCCGCGATGCCCCGCGCCGCCAGGTCGACCTCCTCGCAGTGCGCCACCAGGAACCGGCCCCAGGATGCCGCGAACCGGGTCCGCCAGGTCAGTGACATGCCATCCGAAAGGTGGTCCCACACCTGCGCCCAGGCCACGGTGATCGGGCAGACCACCCGGGGCCTGCTGCCCGCCGGACGCAACGGCGTGACGATCAACTCCCGTGCCACGTCCAGTATTCGGTCGGCGCGGTCTGGCCGGCTCGCGTCGAACTGGTCGTCGAAGAGGAACGCCAGCGAGAACCAGTTCATCAGGACGACCATGTCCGCGGCCGACGCGTGCGGATAGGTGCGGGCCGCGGCCTGCGGGAGATCCCACGACCGGTACTCCTCGAACCCGGCCTGGCTGCGCACCAGGCCCATGTCCCAGATCCAGCGCAGATGGCGGGCCCGTGCGTACTCCAGATGGTCGCTGACGGGGGTGTCGAAGGGGAGGTCGAAGGTGACGTCCTGAGGCATGCGCTTCCTTTCGGGAGACGGAACACTGGTCCCCCCACTGCGAGCGGGCGGTCCGTTCGACCGCCCGCACCCTCGAACTGCGCTTCGTGGTACGAAAGTTGGTCCCACAAGCGCTTACGAAGCTGCCCAGAGCCTAGATGATCTACACCGCGCCCCGATCGTGATCCCCGTTACTGTTCACGCCTCCTGAGCTGCGTACACTCCCGTTCCTCCCACATAGGTAAGCGCTACCTGCGTCTCCGCGATCTCCTCCGGCGGAGCGGCGAACGGATCGCGGTCCAGGACCACCAGATCCGCCAACGCCCCCGCCGCGATGCGGCCCGTTTCGTCCAGGTGGTTCGCGTACGCCGAACCCGCGGTGTACGCCGTGATCGCCGCCGCGAGGTCGAGGCGCTCGCCCGGCAGGAACACTGGTCCCGCACCCCCGGGTTCGACCCGGTTGACCGCGACATGGATGCCCTGGATCGGGTCGGGACTGCTCACTGGCCAGTCGCTGCCCGCCGCGAGCGTGGCCCCGGACCGCAGCAGCGCCCCGAACGGGTACTGCCACAAGGCCCGTTGGGGTCCGAGGAACGGAATCGTCAGCTCGTCCATCTGCGGTTCGTGTGCGGCCCAGAGCGGTTGGATGTTCGCCACCGCGCCGAGGCGTGCGAAGCGCGCCACGTCGTCCGGGTGCACCACCTGAAGGTGCGCCAGGTGTGGTCGGGTGTCGCTCGTCCCATTCGCGGCCCTTGCCGCCTCTACGGCGTCCAGCGCATCCCGGACCGCACGGTCGCCCAGCGCGTGGAAGTGGCACTGGAAGCCGAGCGCGTCCAACTCGGTCACGTAGGCGGGGAGTTGCTTCGGGTCGATGAAGCTGGTGCCCCGATTGGCCGTCGCGCAGCCGCACTTGTCGAGGTAGGGGTCGAGCAGGGCGGCCGTGCCGGTCTCTGCGACTCCGTCCAGCATCAGTTTCACGCTGCTGGCGCGGAAGCGGCCGTGGCTCAACTTGGCCCGCCGCTCGACCAGTTCGGGGATCTGCTCGGCTCCTCGCTCCCGGTCCCACCACAGGGCGCCGACGACCCGCGCGGTGAGCGAGCCGTCCCGGGCGGCGGCGAGGTACGCGTCCGACGGGTTGTCCATCCCGAGGAACTCCCCGACCAGCGCGTCCTGCCAGGCCGTGATGCCGAGCGCGTGCAGATGCCGTTGGGCGTGCAGCAGTGCGGCGAGGCGGTCGGCCTGGGTGGCCGGTGGCGTGAGTCGGCCGACCAGTTGCATCGCTCCTTCCTGGAGCGTCCCGGCCGGTTCTCCCTTCGCGTCCCGCTCGATCCGCCCGTCCACCGGATCGGGCATGTCCCTTGTGATGCCCGCGAGTTGGAGGGCTCGACTGTTGACCCAGGCGCCGTGATGGTCGCGGTTGGGCAGATACACCGGCCGGTCCGGTACGACCGAGTCCAGCAGCTCCTTCGTCGGCGTACCCCCCTCGAACGCCTCCATCGACCACCCGCCCCCGGTGATCCACTCCCGCTCCGGATGCGCGTCCGCGTAGGCCCGCACAGCGGCGATGGTGTCCTCCGCCGTCTTGGCCCGCGTCAGATCGCACTGGGTCAGCTCAAGCCCCGCCGGCACCGGATGCACATGCGCGTCCTGGAACCCGGGCAAGAGCAACCGCCCCGCCAGATCGACGACTTGGGTATGCGGCCCGGCGAGCTCGTGCACCTCGGCATGGCCCACGGCGGTGATCCGGTCGCCGGTGACGGCCACGGTGGTCGCGGTACGGCCCTCGGGGGTGAGGACGGGGCCGTTGGTGAAGAGGAGGTCTGCGTGCATGGTTCGTATCCTTGCGGGGTTGTCAGGAGGTGGCGAGCAGCTGCGGGGCGTCGGCGTCCGTGCCTTCGCCCGAGTGGAAGTACGGCGATCTGCGCACCCACTTCGCCCACGCGGCGGCCAGGAAGCCGGACGCGATCATCGCCAGCGGGGTGAGCAGCAGGAACCAGCCGTTGTCCGCGCTGACTTCGAGGTGATCGGTGGACGTGTAGAAGGACCAGCAGAGGTAACCGCCCAGTGCCAGAAGGGAGATGGCGCTCAGTGTGGGCAGGACGACCGCGCGTACGCCCTGCCGCCAGTCCTCTCGGAGGAGCGAACGGAAACGGACGGCTGCGGCCAGGGCGGTCAGGGCGTAGGAGAGCGCTACGACGATTCCAACGGCGTTCACCGTGGCCATGATCATGTCGGCGAGGCGGGGTATCACCAGCGCGAGTGCCGCAACTGCCGTTGCCAGCGCGCCGATCAGCAGGGTGCCGAGGGCCGGAGTGCCGTAGCGGGCGCTGACCTTTCCCCAGACCGGGCCGAGGGTGCGGTCGCGGCTCATCGCGAACATGCCTCGGGCGGTGGGGATGACGCCGGCCTGGAGCGAGGCGACCGCCGAGAACATCAGGGCGACCAGGGGGAGCGCGGCCAGGGGTTGGGAGGCGAGGCGGTCGCCGAAGTACGCCAGGCCCTGGGCGCCGTGGCCCGCCAACTCGCCCTCGGACAGCACCCGTTGGAAGGCGATCGAGCCGAGCAGGAACAGGCCCAGCATGGTCACCAGGGTGATGAGCCCGGCCCGGGACGCGTCGCGTGGGTCGCGTACCTCCTCGTTCACGGTGAACGCGGCCTCGAAGCCCCAATAGCAGAACACCGACAGCAGCAGGCCCTGCGCGAGCGCCGACGCCGAGGGGATCGCGAACGGGTCGAACCAGCTCAGGCTGAAGGCGTGCGGGCCGGTGACGATGCCGTAGCCGCAGAAGCCGAGCAGGACGACGTACTCGAAGATCAGGAGGCCGGTCTGGAGGCGGGCGGCCGTGCGGACGCCGGTCACGGCGGTGAGGGTGACGGCGACCAGGATCACGATGCCCACGGCGGTTGTCTGTGCCGTCGAGCCCGGGTCGAGGGTGAGGCCGCCCGCCTCGTGCACTCCGGCCTCTCCGGCGAGCTGGATCATGGCCGAGCCGGTGACCGCCGTGGTGTACGCGAGGAACGCGATCGTCGCGACGATGTTCACCCAGCCGACCAGGAAGCCGAGCCACGGAGTGAGTGAACGGCCCACCCACACATAGCCGTTGCCCGCGTTCGGCTCGACCTTGTTCAGCCGGGAGTAGGCGCCCGCGATGCCCAGGATCGGCAGGAACGCGAGCAGCATGATGGCCGGCAGATGCAGCCCGACCACCCCGGCGGTCACGCCGAGACCGATGCCGATGCTGGTGGTCGCGGCCGTGCTGGAGGCGGCGATGGCGACGCCGTCCAGCAGGCCGAGGGATTTGCGCAGTGCGGGCCCCGACGGGGGTGGCGTGTCGTTCATGGCGTGCTCTCCGCTCGCACCGGGGGGCCCGAACGGCCCCGGTGAACGCACATGAAACTGCCCGCGCCCTTAACAGGTCAACGGTGTTGTCATAAGGTGCGGGCACAGGAGCAGCGAGGAGGTCGTCGTATGAGTGAGCGTGTCGTCCCGGCCGCCGACCGGCGGCGCAGGCGCCCCACCAAGCAGGGCGTCGTGCTGTCCGAGGAGCTGATCGTCGAGACCGCGCTGCGGCTGATCGAGGAGCACGGCACCGAGGCCCTGTCCGTGCGCCGCCTCGGCCGCGCCCTCGGCGCCGACCCCAGCTCCCTGTACCGCTACTTCCGGCATACCGACGACCTGATGCTGGCCGTCGCGGACGAACTGATCGGCCGGACGCTGCGCACCTGGCGGCCCAGCGGCGACTGGCTCGCCGACCTGCGGGATCTCGGCCTGCGCGTGCACGCCGGAGCGCTCGCGCATCCACGGGCGGCGGTGCTCAGCTCGTACCGGGTGACCGGGCGGGTGTACGAGATCCAGGCCGTGGAGGCGATCCTCGGGGTGCTGCGCGGGGCCGGGTTCCCGGACGTGGAGGCGGTGCGGATCTACCACGCCTATGTCGACCAGGCCCTCGCGTTCGGTGCCCTCGACTCCGCGAACACGGCGCTGCCGCAGCCGGCCCGCGAGGCGGAGGCGGCCGTATGGCAGGCGACGTACGCGCGGCTGCCCGCCGACACGCACCCGCACATCGCGGCCACGGCCCGCCATCTCGTGGCCACCATGCGGCACAGCTCCTACCCGGCGGCCCTGGATCTGCTGCTCAGCGCGGCGGCGGCGCGGCTCGCCGAGATCCGTGCGGCGGGGGAGGGCTGAGACCTCTCTCGGCGAGCGGCGCCAGGCTTCCTGTAAGCGGCGCGCGGCTTCCGACTAGGAGTGCGGGGCGAAGGCCGTCGTCGTGAAGGTCGCCCTGTTCGCGTTCGTCGTGCCGTCGGTGATCCACCAGCGGGTGGGGAGCTTGCCGTAGGTGCCGAACTTCGCGTCCGCGCCCCAGTTCAGGATCAGTTCGTCCTTGCCGTCGCCGTTGAAGTCGGCGGCCCCCGCAGGGCGGGCGTGCCGCCATGTCGCCGGGATCTTCTTGCCGTCCGCCGTGGCGGGTCCTTCGCGCAGGACGGTGGTCCGCCGGGTGCCGTCGATGAGGGTGGCGCCCTCGTACGTGGCGACGAGGATGCCGTCACTGCCGTCGCCGTCCGGGTCGGCGGGCACGTAGCCACCGGGCCCGTACTGGGTGCGCGTGGACTTCGGTGCCTCGGGGAGCCGGTAGGTCACCGGTGCGCCGCCGCCGGGATACACGGCGAGCGAGCCGTCGACATCGGCCGGCTCGGTCTCGAAGCCGGGTTCGTCGTTACGGCTGCCGTCGTCGCCGACCGCCACATCGCGCTGCCCGTCGCCGTCGAAGTCACCGAACGCGTGGGCGTTGCCGCTCCGCAACTGCCGTCCGTTGGCTGATAGTTGGGAGCCTCGGCGGGCCGTGTAGAGCGTGTTGCCGGACTGTTCCCCGTCGCTCACCGCGTGCATCAGGAGCGAGGTCGCGCGGGGTGTGCCGGACGGGGCGATGGCGTCGGCGGTGAGATCGCCGTCCGCCCAGGGGAGGCTCGTGTCGGTGCGGGCGGGGGCGCCCGAGCGCGTGAAGGGGCCGTACATCACCACCAGGGACGAGTGGTTGTACGCGAACCCGGCGAGGTCGTGGTGCCCGTCGCCGTCGAAGTCGCCGCGCACCAGGGACTGGACGCCCAACTTCGTTGCGCTCTGCGGCAGTTGGATCTGGGTGGCGGAGGTCTTTCCCTTCGGTCCGCCGGGGCCGCCCCACGCGATGTACGGGACGGTGCGCGGGGCGACGACGTTGTTGTCCGACGTCATCGCGCCCTGGACGGTGGTGACGAAGTCCGGGAAGCCGTCACCGTCCAGATCGGCGGTGGTGAGGTCGGCGGCGGACAACGAGCCCTTCGGGGCGAGGAGTTGCCTGCCGGGTTCGGGCAGGCCCAGGTCGGCGCGGCCGTAGACCGTGCGTGTCGACGGGTCGAGGCCCTTGGCCGATCCGTAGACCACACCCACCCGTTCGTCGGCGGCGCCGTCATCGCCGCCGACGATGATCGGCACCACGAGGTCGCGGTGCCCGTCGCCGTTGATGTCGTCGGGGTCCTTGGAACCCTTGCCCGGAGCGGGAGTTCGGCTCGCGGCGGCCGTTGTCGGTTCTCCCGAGGAGGGCGACGACTCGTGGGCGGTGGTGCCGCTGCCGCATCCGCTGAGCGGAGCGAGTGCGGTGCAGACGGCGAGGGTCACTACGGCGATACGAGGCTTCACCCGTCTCACTCTTACATCCCGCGTCCCACCCGAACCAGGGGAGCCGTGCGGTTGTTGCGCGTTCGTTGACCGACGCCGGTCGTCGGCATCAACTGGCCGAACCGGGATATCCGTTGGGTGCGTGGCAACCGGAATCGCCCCTTGCGCGCCTGAATCCTCGGAGGACCCATGGCACTCGTGAACGCTGGCTTCGTGGTGCTCGACGCGCTGGAGCCGGAGAAACTCGCCGTGTTCTACACGGAGTTGCTCGACGGCGAGCAGACCGACATCACGCTCGACCAGGTGGAGATCAGGGGTGCCGACGGGACCCGGCTGGCGTTCCGCCGGGACCTCGGTGCCACCCCGCCGAGCTGGCCGCGCGCCGAGAACAACCAACAGGTCCATCTGGACTTCCTGGTGGAGGACATGGACGAGGCCGAGCGCAGGATCGTCGGGCTCGGCGGGCGCCCGCTGGAGACCAAGGACATGCCGGGCCCGTTCGCGGAGCGCGTGTACGCGGACCCGGCCGGTCACTCCTTCACGCTGCGCCCGGTGCCGCCGACGGCCGCCGACCAGGGCTGAGCGACCTCGTTCCCGGCCGCCCTGGTCGCGAGTGCCCTACCCCCGGCCCGCCTGGCTTCAACTGCCCTACTCCCGGCCGCTCTTGTCCTTCGCCGGCCAGATCCCGGTGGAGCGTTCGATGGCCTTCGCGCCGGTGCGGTCGGCCGCGCTGCGCGCCACCGCGAAGAGGGCGCCCTGGAGCGCGGCGGCGAGCAGGATCTCGGCCCAGCCGCGGTCCCGGTCCAGCGGGTCCGGTGCGTGGTCCTCGTGCCGTACCGCCTTCCAGGTGGCGCGGAAGGCACGGCCGGCGAGGGCGCCGCTCACCAGGCCCAGGACGAGACCGACGGGCTGGTAGACGAGGGGGAGTTTCTTCTTCTTGATCTTGGCCACGCTGGTCTCCTTCTGCGGACGGGCGGGTCGGCACGGACGGCACGGGTTGGGCCGGGATGGGTCGGATCCCCGACGGTGTCACCGAAACCGGGGCTTCGGTAGAGGGTGTGAGCAGTGCTTTCAGGGGCAGTCGGCGTGGATGAGCGACACAGCCGCCGACCACGCATCCGACCGAGCGACGGACCAGGAATCCGATGGTGCGACGGACCGTAAGACCCGGGTCACCATCCTTGTCGCCCTCGCCGCCAACCTGGTGATCGCGGCCGCCAAGGCCGTCGGCGGTCTGGTCGCCGGGTCGCCCGCGCTGCTCTCGGAGGCCGCGCACTCGGTGGCCGACAGCCTCAACGAGGTCTTCCTCCTCGCGGCCCTGCGCCGCAGCCGCCGCCCCGCCGACCAGCGGCACCCCTTCGGCTACGGCAAGGAACGGTTCTTCTGGTCGCTGCTCGCGGCCGTGGGGATCTTCGTGATGGGCGCCTGTTTCTCCGTGTTCCAGGGAGTCGAGGCCCTGCGCGACGGCGCGGAGGAGACGTCCACCGGCTATGTCGTCGGCCTGGTCGTGCTCGCCGTGTCCCTGATCGTGGAGGGCGTCTCCCTGCTGCGGGCCCTGCACCAGGTGCGTGCCCAGGGTGGCGGGAAGGACGCGTTGCGCGACCCCGCGCTGCGGACCGTGGTCGCCGAGGACGGCACGGCCGTGCTCGGCGTGACCCTCGCCATCATCGGCATGGCGCTGCACATGATCACCGGGCAGGTGGTGTGGGAGGCGTCCGCCTCGATCGCGATCGGCGCGCTCCTCGGCTACGTCGCCTACCGCCTCGGCCGTGACGCCCGCGACCAGCTCATCGGCGAGGCCGTGGACCCCGAACTCGCCGACAGGATCCGCTCGTTGCTGGCGGCCGAGCCCGAGATCGACAGCGTGGAAGCGCTGTTCACGATGCGGATGGGGCTCGACTCGACAATGGTCGCCGCCCGTATCGACCTCGTTCCCGGCATGGACAGCGAACGGGTCGAGGAGGTCTCCATGCGCATCAAGGAGTCCCTCGGCCGTGCGGTGTCCGAGACCGGCGAGATCTTCCTGGACATCACCGACCGGCCGGCGGCGGAGGAAGCCCGCGTCGCGGAAGAGGCAGCGGAAAGCCCCGCCGCGACGGGGGAGCGCGGCGGGGCCTGAACGTCGGATGCCCGACGGTCACCGGTTCATGCGCCCCGGAAACAAGAAAATTTCTCCGGGCCGGTCAGTCTCCAGGACTGAGCTTCCGGGACTCAGCTTCCGGCGGCCGGTTCGAGGACGAACACGGGGATCTGCCGGTCCGTCTTCGTCTGGTACTCGGCGTACGGGGGATACGCGGCGACCGCCCGCTCCCACCACGCGGCCTTCTCGTCGCCGGTGACCTCGCGGGCCGTGAGGTCCCACTTCTGCGGTCCGTCCTGAAGCTCGACGTGCGGGTCGGCCTCGATGTTGAAGTACCAGACCGGGTGCTTGGGGGCGCCGCCCTGGGAGGCGACCACGGCATAGATCCCGTCGTGCTCGACACGCATCAGCGGGGTCTTGCGGATCTTCCCGCTCTTGGCACCCACCGTCGTCAGCAGGATCACGGGCAGACCCGTGTCCATCAACGTCGTCCCCTTGGTGCCGCCAGAGCTCTCGTACAGCTCGACCTGGTCGCGCACCCACTGCGACGGGCTGGGTTCGTACTCGCCCTGAAGAGGCATGTCATTCGTCCCATCTCGCGTTCTACGGCTGTCCAGCACCGAGATTCAACACCAGCCGGTGCCGGATTCATCCACACCGCGACTCTCTTCGGCCACGCCCCCTCCACCGGGTGACTACCTCGGAGGTAATCGCACCGGAACGGCCTCTCGGGCACAGTCGGCACCCCGAACGACCACCGGCCGAGAGAGAGCACGCCCATGCCCACGACCCCGACCACCCGCACCGTCGTAGAAGACCTGCTGCACCGGATCGGCCACGCCGAGCCCGAGCGCGTCGCCGAGTTGTACGCCGAGCACGTCGACTGGAGGCTCGACTGGCCCGAGGGCGAGCACGGCCGTCCGGCCACCCCGTGGATCCGGCACCGTGCCACCCGCGCCGACGTCGCCGAGCACTTCCGTGAGCTTGCCGCGCATCATGTGCCGGGACAGGTGGGCACGGAGGTCGAGCGCATCCTGGTCGACGGCGAGGACGCGGTGGTGCTCGGCGAGATCCGGCTGGTCGCCAGGTCCACCGGACGGTCGTATCGCGCCAGGTTCGCCCTTCATCTCACCGTCCGGGACGGGGTGATCGTCCGTCATCACGTGTACGAGGACAGCCTCGCCGTGTCCCTGGCCTTCGCCCCGGCGGACGGCGGGACTCCGCTCGCGGGCGGGTGACGTTGGACCGATCCCGCGACCGTGATCGTCGAGCCGGCCGGGGCCATCAGGTTCGGCCAGATTGTAGGTACCACCGATCTGGCCGAACTTCAGGTGGCCTCATAGGTGCCTCGGGCATCTAATGAAGATCGGCAAGACGCACTCTTCGTCTGCGAGGTCTTCCATGACGGATCTGACGGAACTGACGGCTCCGACCGACCTGCCCGAACCCGTCTCCTTCCCACAGGACCGCACCTGCCCCTACCACCCGCCCGCCGGCTACGACCCCCTCCGCGCCGCCCGCCCGCTGACCCGCGTCACGCTCTACGACGGCCGCACGGCCTGGCTCGTCACCGGGCACGCCGCCGCCCGCGCGCTGCTGGCCGACCAGCGGCTGTCCACCGACCGCAGCCGGCCCGATTTCCCCGTGACCAACGAACGGTTCGCGGCGGTCCGGAACCGCAAGGTCGCCCTGCTCGGCGAGAACGACCCCCAGCACCGCACCAAGCGGCGGATGATGATCCCCGCCTTCACCGTCAAACGCGCCACGGCGATGCGGCCCGACATCCAGCGGATCGTCGACGAACTGCTCGACGCGATGATCGCCCAGGGTCCGACCGCCGACCTGGTGTCCGCGTTCGCGCTGCCCGTTCCCTCGATGGTGATCTGTGCGCTGCTCGGCGTCCCGTACGCCGACCACGAGTTCTTCGAGGCCCAGTCCCGGCGCCTGCTGCGCGGTCCGAAGGCCGAGGACAGCCAGGACGCACGCGATCAACTGGAGGCGTATCTGGGCGAGTTGATCGACTGCAAGCAGCAGAGCCTGGGCGAGGGGGTGCTGGACGACCTCGTCCGGGAGCAGCTGAACGAAGGGGCGCTGGACCGCGAGGAGTTGATCTCCCTCGCGATCATCCTCCTCGTCGCGGGCCATGAGACGACCGCCAACATGATCTCCCTGGGCACCTACACGCTGCTGCTCCACCCCGAGCGGCTCGCCGAACTCCGGGACGATCCAGGGCTGTTGCCCGACGCGGTCGAGGAACTGATGCGGTCGCTGTCCATCGTGGACGGGCTGATGCGGCAGGCCCTTGAGGACATCGACGTGGACGGCACGACGATCCGGGCCGGCGAGGGCGTGATCTTCTCGGCCGCGGTCATCAATCGCGACGAGGACGTCTACACCGCTCCGGACACCCTGGACTGGCACCGACCCACCCGCCACCACGTCTCGTTCGGATTCGGCATCCACCAGTGCCTCGGCCAGAACCTCGCCCGCGCCGAACTGGAGATCGCCCTGCACAGCCTCTTCGACCGGCTGCCCACGCTGAGCCTGGCCGTGCCGGCGGAGGAGATTCCCTTCAAACCCGGCGACACGATCCAGGGGATGCTGGAACTCCCCGTGACCTGGTAAGAGGCTGCGCTCCATGCACACGGAAATCCACATCGACAAGGACATCTGCATCGGGGCGGGCCAGTGCGCCCTCGCCGCCCCGAGCGTCTTCACCCAGGACGACGACGGCTACAGCACGGTGCTGCCGGGCAAGGAGGACACCGACGACCCGATGCTCAGGGAGGCGGCACGGGCCTGCCCGGTGAGCGCGATCACGGTGTCGGACAGGGCGGTGGGCTGAGCGGGCTGCTCCGCAGGGGCGGGGCTGCTGGGTGACCGGTTCCTGAGTGCGGTGGCCGGCGGGCTGGGCTGAGCGGTTCCTGATGAGGCGGTGGCCGGCCCGCCGGGCCGAGCCACTTCCTCCTGCCGCGAAGCCGATCCCTCCAGCCCGCCCACCTCAACCCACCATCCCAAGCACCCCCACCTCGACTTCCAAATGCCGTACCTGAAGGCCTACTTCGGCAACCTGGGCGTACCGCCGGAGCACCTCCACCTCGTCGCCGCCGAACTGACCCGGGTCGACGTCCTGCCCCAACTGGCCGGCCTGGAGGACCTGGCGGCGGCCTCCCTCACCCGGGCTCGTGCCACGCTCACGGAACTCGCCGCAGCCTGACGTCAGTTGGCCCGCGACAACGCCCGGGCCGCCTCCCGCGCCTCCGCCGCCGGCTCCGCGCTCCCGGTGATGCCCGCCGTGACCATGGCCCCCTCGGCCAGCAGGAACAACTGCCCGGCGAGTACGGCGGGCAGCCCCGCGTCCGCCACGAGACCGGCGAGATAATCGCGGAACGCCCGCTTGTGCGCCCGCACTTGGGTCACCACTCGCTCGGAGGTCGCGCCGAGCTCGCCGTACGAGTTGATCCACGCGCAGCCGCGGAAATCGGCCTCGCCGAACCACTGCTCCAGCCAGTCGAAGACGGCCGGAATCCGCTCCTGTGGATCATCGTGCCGCTCGACATGTTCGGCGAGGCGTCCGCGCCAGCGCAGGTCGCGCCGTTCGAGATACGCGACCACCAACTCCTCCTTCGCGGGGAAGAGTTGGTAGAGCCGCTTGAGGGAGAGCCCGGAGGCGGTGCGGACGGCGTCCATGCCGACGGCCTGGACCCCCCGCCCGTAGAACAGCTTCTCGGCGGCGTCCAGCGCCTGCTCCCGGGCGACTTCGCTGTCCATGGACCCGGTCCCTCCTTGACGTGAGAACGTGCGTTCTCTACGTTAGCAGCCACCTGGAGAACGAACGTTCTCCACCCCAATCCGTCCCACCCCACCTCATCCCATCCCGTTCCGTTTTGGAGACGACCATGGCCGACCGCCCTCCCCTCCCGCCCTTCACCCGAGAGACCGCGGCCCAGAAGGTCCAGGCAGCCGAGGACGCCTGGAACACCCGCGACCCGCAGCGCGTGGCGCTCGCCTACTCGGAGGACTCCGTCTGGCGCAACCGCGACACCTTCGTCACCGGCCGCGCCGAGATCGTCGGGTTCCTCGCCGCGAAGTGGACCCGCGAGCACGAGTACGCGCTGCGCAAGGACCTGTGGGCCTTCGACGGCAACCGCATCGCCGTTCGCTTCCAGTACGAGTGCCGGGACGCCGACGGGCAGTGGTGGCGGTCGTACGGCAACGAGTTGTGGGAGTTCGACGAGCACGGCCTGATGACCCGGCGCGAGGCGAGCATCAACGACCTGGCCATCGAGGAGAAGGACCGGCGCGTCTTCGGGACCCGGCCGGAGTCCGAGCGCGGCCGGTCATTTCCGCTCCAGTAGGCCCGGGAGGCTGGACAGTAGGGTTCCCGGATGACCGAACCCGACGGAAAACCCTTCCTCTACGTCGTAGTCTGCGCCGCCGGGATCGCCGCCGACGTCGGCCAACTGATCGCTGCCGCACAGAAGTTGGGCTGGGAGGTCGGGGTGATCGCGACCCCGGTCGCCGCGTCCGGTTTCTTCGACATCGCCGCCGTCGAGGCACAGACCGGCCGCCCCATCCGGTCCGCCTGGCGCGTGCCGGGCGACCCGCGCCCCTTCCCGCCCCCGGACGCCGTGCTCGTCGCGCCCGCCACCTTCAACACGATCAATAAATGGGCGGCGGGTACGGCGGACACCCTCGCCCTCGGCGCCCTCTGCGAGGCGTACGGCCTCGGTGTCCCGACCGTCGTACTCCCTTGTGTGGGCGAGGCGTTGGCCGCCCATCCCGCGTACCGGGCGAGCCTCGCGCGGCTGCGCGAGATGGGCGTGCGGTTCGGGGACCCGTACTCCGGTGAGGTCCAACCCGACGGCGGGCGGCCGGAGTTCGGCTGGGAACGGGCGCTGGACCTGCTCTAGCCGCAGGTCACGGTCGGTCCCGCCAGCATGCCCCCGGTGTACAGCGCCTGGCCCTGCGGCATCCAGTAGCCCAGCTTCGAAACCAGCGTGGAACAACGGGACTTGAGGGCGACCTGGACCACCACCGTGTCCGGGTGCCCCGGCTGGAGATCGGTGAGCGCGCAGTCCAGGGCGTGCGGGAGCCGGGCCTGCGACGGGTGGCGGCCGACCAGCGGGTTGACGCAGCGCGGGTCGGACGTGGTCAGCTCCGTGCCCGTCCCCTCCTCCGCGATCAGCCCGAAGCGCGCGCTGCCGTCACCCTCGTCACTGTGCCGACGGACTGTGTACGTCAACGTGGTCACCGAGTCGGGCCGCAGCGTGTTCCGGTCGACCTCGATGCTGTGCGTGGCCTTCGGCCTGGGCGCGGTCAGGGTCAGCGTGGCGTGGAGGGTGCCCCGCAGGTCCACGCCCTCGGGTGCGGATTGGACGCGCACGGTGGCCGTGAAGTCGTACGTCCCCGGACCCGGATACTGGCCCGACCCGGGCAACGTGCCGGACGCGGCCGTCGCGCCGTCCCGCTCGGCGGTCCAGGTGCCCGAGGTGCGGCACGTGTACCGGACGGTCGACCTGAGCTGTCCGCAGGCCGCGGGAGCCGAGACCGCCATGGTCGGGGTGCCACTGCCCGCGCACAGGCTGACCACGGCGTGCTGGCCGCGTGCGCCGTGCAGGGTGCCCGCGGGCGCGCACAGGGTCGACGGCGGCTCGGGCGGGGACGGCGCCGGGTCCGTACCGCCCCACGCGGGCGACATCAGGGCCAGCGGCAGCACGGCCGCCCCCATCACAGTCCTCAATCTGGTCGAACGTCTCGGCACCGAGTTCCTCCCGTACGGCCACGACCGGCCGGGTGCCGGTCGCCTGCGCCGAGGATGCGGGACCCCGGTAGCCGCCCGGCTGCTCCCACGCCGGGCGGACGGGGGCGGTCACACCAACGCCGGACGGCCTTCAGTGCCCCAGCGGGACCCGCAGCTCCGGCTGCAACAGCTCTCCGTGCGCCGCTACGAGGTTGTCGCACAGGTCCCAGATCCGCTCGACCGGCAGCGCCGCAGCCGTCGCCGGGTCGGCCATCGCCGCGTGCCGGATGTGGCGCGGGTCGCCGTCCGTGGCCGCGCGGACCACCAGGTCGGTGACGGAGACGTACGCGCTGTTGAGGGCCGCGCACTGCGGGGGCAGGGCGCCGATCCGGGTCGGCTGGACGCCCAACGCGTCGATCAGACAAGGGACTTCGACGACCGAGTCGGCGGGGAGGTTGTCGATGAGGCCACGGTTGGGGACGTTGCCGTAGATCGTGCGGGGTGTGCCGGTGACGATGCTGTGGATGATCTGCGGGGCGTACTCCAGGGTGCCCTCGACGGGGAGCGGGATGCCGGAGGCGAGGGCGTCGCGGGTGCGTTCGTAGCTCGCGGTGTTCTCCTCGATGATCTCCAGGTACGCGCCGACCGGTAGCCGTAGCCGCTCGATCTCGCTGTCGTGGTGGAGATACCAGGGCACGTACTCGGCGGAGTGCTCGCTGGTCTCGGTGGGGTAGTGGCCGAGTCTGCGGTACATGTCGACGCGGACTCGGCGCAGGAGTTCGGGGTCCTTCGCGATCGTCTCGTCGAGGAGGGGGTAGAGGCTCTGCCCGGCCTGCTCGAAACGCAGCACCCAGGCCTGGTGGTTGACGCCTGCGGCGAGGTAGGAGACCTCCTCGAAGGGGACGCCGATCAGCTGGGACAGGTCGTGCATCGTCCAGTACACCGAGTGGCACAGGCCCGTCGCCTTGAGGGCGGGGGCGATGCGGCTCAGGTAGAGGAGGTTCATCGCCATGGGGTTGGTGTAGTTCAACAGGTGGGCGTCCGGGCAGAGTTCGGCCATGTCCTCGGCGAGTGACTTGAGTACCGGGAAGGTGCGCAGCGCGCGGAAGATGCCGCCGATGCCGAGGGTGTCGGCGATCGTCTGGCGCAGGCCGTAGCGGGCCGGGATCGCGAAGTCGGTGCGGGTGGCCTCGTTCATACCGACCTGGACGATGTTGACGACGAAGTCGGCGTCCGCGAGGGCCGCCCGGCGGTCGAGGTGCGCGGTGATCTCCGGCTCGGCGTCCCGTACTTGGGCGATGTGCCGGGCCGCGCCCTCCGCCGTCGCGAGGCGTTCCGGGTCGATGTCGTGCAACGCGATCCGGGCGCGGGCGAGTTCGGGGAAGGCGAACAGGTCGGCGAGTAGCCCCTGGGTGAACACCACACTGCCGGCGCCGATGAAGGCCACCTTCACAGCGCTGCCGTCTGTCATCAAGTTCCTTTCAGGGAAGCGGTGTTGGGGTGTGCTGCTCATCCCTTGAGTCCGCTGGACGTCAGCGACTGGATGAACGTCTTCTGTGCCAGCAGGAACGCCACCAGCACCGGCACGACCGTGATGACGTTGCCCGCCATCACCGCCGACCACTTGGTGTGGTGCTGCCCCTGAAAGGTCGTCAGGCCCAATTGGAGGGTGTATTGGGTGTCGTGGTTGATCGCGATCAGCGGCCACGACAGGTCGTTCCAGGTGGACAGGAAGGTGAGGACGGCGACCGTGGCGAGCGCCGGGCGGGCCAGCGGCATCACGATCGAGAACAGCACCCGCAGCCGCGAACACCCGTCGATCCAGGCGGCCTCCTCCATCTCCCTCGGCAGCGCGAGGAAGAACTGCCGGAACAGGAACACCGCGAACGGCGTCACCAGCGACGGCAGGATCAGCGCGCCCAGCGTGTCGATCAGCCCGAACCACTTCATCACCAGGAACGTCGGGATCATCGTCAGCTGGAACGGCACGACCATCGTCGCCAGCATCAGCCCCAGCAGCAGCCGCGACCCGGCGAACCGCATCCGCGCGAACGCGTACCCGCCGAGCGACCCCAGCAGCAGATTCGACACCACCGCCACCGACGCCACGATCAGCGAGTTGGCGAACCAGCGCGGGAACATCGCGTTGCCCAGCACATACCGGTAGCCGCCCAGGTCAACTCCCTTGGGCCACAAGGCCGGTGGGAAGCGATTGATCTCCGCGTTCGTCATCACCGAGCTGAGCAGCAGCCACACGAACGGCAGCGCGAAGCACAACGCAAGCGGCGCCAGCACCAGATGCCACGCACTCATCCGCCGAGCACGCCGTGCCCTCATCGGACCCCTCCGTCCGTACGACCCTGCCGCCGCCGTACGACCCGCAGCGCGCCGCCCGCCACCAGTAGCGCAACCGCGAGGACGTACGCCGACGCGGCGCCGTAGCCCGCGGTGAACATCTGGAAGGCCTGCTGCCAGACGAAGTACACGATCACCGTGGTCGAGCCCAACGGGCCGCCCTTCGTCGTCACGTAGATCAGGTCGAAGACCTGGAGCGAGGTGATGAGCTGCCACAGCAGCAGGAAGACGGTGACCGGGGTGAGCGCGGGCAGCGTCACATGGCGCAGCACCTGCGCCCGGCCGGCGCCGTCGATGCGGGCCGCCTCGACGAGTTCGGGCGGTACGTCTTGGAGCGCGGCCAGGTACACCACGACGCAGAAGCCGACCCCGCTCCACAGCGAGATCAGCACCAGTAGGTACAGCGCCTGGTCCGGGTCGGCGAGGAACCCCTGGGCGGAGATGCCGAGTTGGTGCAGCAGCGCGTTCGCGACGCCGAACTCCGGGTCGAGGATGAACGAGAACAGCACACCCTGCGCGGTCGCCGACACCACGAACGGGATGAACACCAGCGTGCGGTACAGGCCGATGAGCCGGATCCGGCGGTTGAGCGCCAACGCCAGGGCCAGGCCGCCGACCAGGCTGAGCGGTACGTACAGGGCCGCGTACAGCAGCGTATTGCCCACCGCCGTACGGAAGGTGGGGTCCTGGGCGAGGGCGCGGTAGTTGTCGAGGCCGACCCAGCGGCCGGGCGTGACCAGGTCGTCCGCGCGGAACGACAGCAGCAGCGACCAGACGACGGGCACGACACTCAGCCCGAGGATCACCACCACCGACGGACCGATGAACGCCCAGGCGGTGGACCGCTCTTGACGGGCGCGACGGCGAGCGGCGCGGCGCGCGGCCTGGGCGGCGGCGGGCTGAGCGGGAAGGGTGAGGGCGCGGGGCAGTGTGGACATCGGGGTCTCCCGGAAGGGGGAAGTCACCTGGGGATCAGCAGGGCCGCGTCGGCCTTGTCGGCGCAGGAACGGAGCGCCTGCTCGGGGGAGTCCCGGCCGAGCAGCACGGAGACGATCGCCTCGCCCAGCGCCTGCGAGATCTGCGGATACGCGGCATGGACGGGCCGGACGCGCGCCGAACGCAGGCTGTCGGTGAAGACGTCGAGCCCGACCGTACGGGCGCTGTGCTCCCGCCACTCCGACCGTGCCGCGGTGCCCGTGCTCAGCGGCAGCCCGCCCGCCGAGATGTCCCAACGGACGTCGTGGACAGGCGAGTTCATCCACTGCACGAACTCCACGGCCGCCCGGGACCGAGCCGAGCCGTTGTCGAAGACTGTCCACGTGTCGGGCCCGGAGATGGTGACCGCGTGCCCGCTGTACGTCGGCAGCGGCACGACCCCGTAGTCGATCTTCGCGGTGATGATGTCGGGCAACTGCCAGGGGCCGGTGGCGACCATGGCCATCCGGCTGTTGAGGAACACCTGGTAGAGCTGTTCGCTGCCGGGCTTGGTGTCCAGGTACGCGCTTTTGTCGTGGCCGAGTTGGGCGAGCGTGCGCAGGGCCCGTACACCCTGGTCGGCGAAGCCGATGTGCTTGCCGTCCGGGGCGACGACCTCGCCGCCGAGATCCCACAGCATCGGCCACAGCCTCCACACCGTGTCCTCGTCACCGACGGCCGGCCAGCCGGTGCCGAAGACGCCCCGGTCGTGGTCGGTCAACTGCCGTGCGGTGTCGGTGAATTGGTCCCAGCTCCAGCCGGGCTTCGGGTAGTCGAGCCCGGCCTGCCGGAACAGTTTCTTGTTGTAGACGACGGCCAGCGAGTCGAGCACCGCGGGCGCGGCCCGCACCCGGCCGTTGACGGTGACCGCGTCCCGCACCGGCTTCCAGAACGTGTCCCAAGGCGTCGGCCCGTCGCGCATCGCGGACGTCAGGTCGACGACCCGCGGGCTGCGTGCCACGCTCGCCAGGTCCGAACCGAAGATGTAGGCGATGTCCGGGTACGAGCCGGCGGCCAGCGCGGCGGTCACCTTCTGGAGCATCGCGTCGGCCAACACCCCACCGCCGCCCGGGTCCACGCGGATGGTGGGGTGGGTCCGGTTGAACTCGGCGACCAGCGCCTCCACCGCCTTGCGGCCGGTGTCGACCTGCCCGTGCCACAGCTCCACGGTCACCCGGCCGTCCGCACCCACCCCGTCCGAGGCACCGCCCGCACAACCACTCGCGGCACCGATCGCGGCGGCCCCGAGCAGCAGCCCACGGCGTGACATCCCGTTCCTCAGCACGGCCGCCTCACCGCACCTTGCGGACGTAGTCGGAGCTGCCTGGCGTCGACACGTCCACGTCCCGGCGCACGATGCTGAGCCTCCCGGCGAAGCCCGAACGGGCCTTGCGCAGACCGGAGTCGGAGTACTCGATGACGATGACCCGGTCGGCGAAGGCCTGGGCGTACTCCCCGCACTCGTCGTACTCGGCGCACTCCTCCGCGATCGCGAAATCGAGCCCGGTCCGCTTTCTCAACCCGGCCAACTCCACCGTGTTCTTCTGGGCGATGGCGAGACGGCGGGCGTGCGCGTGCCGGGAGAGCAGGGTGATGAAGGCGGTCGCGTCGTTCGCCGTCAGGAGGTTGTCGGAGCGGGTGTAGCTGTCGTAGTTGTCGGGCTCGACGGCGTCGAAGCCCTTGGTCGCGCAGCCGTCGATCCACCGGTTCACCCGTGCCGCCACCCGTGCCCGCTTCGCCGCCGTACCGATGTCGAGCAGCGCCTCGCCCCAGTCCTCGTCGACGACCACCTCGCCGTCCGCGTCCCGCAGCAGCAGGTCGGCGGGCCAGGAGGCGCGCTCGTCCGGCTGGGCCTGGAACGCGTTGACGTAGCAGATGTTGTAGAGGCCGGGCGCGGGCGCCGCCGTACGGTCACGGCTGACGATCCGGACGCCGGTGGGTGGGGGATAGGCGCCGCCGATCTGGTAGTCGAAGTCGGCGTGGAGGGGCGGGAGTTGGACCGTGCCGGGCGCCGTCGAACGCGAGACGCTCGCCGACGGGGTGGGGCGTCTCGACGACGCTGGGCTCTTCGACGGTGTGGAGCTTCTCGACGGTGCCGCGCGGGACAGGCTCTCCGAAGGCGCCGCGCGTGACGGCTGCTCCGGCGCCGAGCTGTTCGAGGTTCCGCAGGAGGTCAGTACCGCCGCGGTCGCGACGGCGCCGCTCAGGACAGCGGCCGTCCCGAGACCTCCGACGCGGGAGACACCCTTGACGGGCATGTCCGCTCCATCAATCGCGGGTGCGACCCCGCCTCGGACCGGATGGAGCCGCGGTCCTGGCGACTGTGGCCGGGCTTGGAACCTGTCCGCTACCGGCTGGGCGCACCTCTGCGTACCGCGCCGCACGCGCGGGCACGTCCAGGATCAAAGCGCCCGGCCGGGCCGGCCGTCAAGGGTGCGCGCATATCCGCGACTTCGAGTGCTCACGAAGTCGTACGCTCCGAAGCGGTACCGAACTCGAAGGCAGGAGCAGCAACGATGCAGTACGTGAAGCTCGGTTCGACCGGCCTGGACGTCTCGCGGATCTCTCTGGGCTGCATGACCTACGGCCTCCCGGACCGCGGCACCCACGAGTGGACCCTCGACGAGGAGGCGTCGCGCCCGCTGATCCGGCAGGCGCTGGAGGCCGGGATCAACTTCCTCGACACGGCGAACGTCTACTCCGACGGCACCAGCGAGGAGATCACCGGCCGGGCGCTGAAGGACTTCGCCCGCCGTGACGAGGTCGTCCTCGCGACGAAGGTGCACGGCCGGATGCATGACGGGCCGAACGGCAGCGGCCTGTCCCGCAAGGCGATCATGACGGAGATCGACCACAGTCTCGAACGGCTCGGCACCGACTACGTCGACCTCTACCAGATCCACCGCGCCGACCCGCACACCCCGGTCGAGGAGACGATGGAGGCGCTGCACGACCTGGTGAAGGCGGGCAAGGTCCGCTACATCGGGGCGAGTTCGATGTACGCGTGGCAGTTCGCCAAGCACCAGCACGTTGCCGAGCGGCACGGCTGGACCAAGTTCGTGTCCATGCAGAACCACTACAACCTCCTCTATCGCGAGGAGGAGCGCGAGATGCTGCCGCTCTGCGCGGACCAGGGCGTGGGCGTGCTGCCCTGGAGCCCGCTGGCGCGCGGCCGACTCACCCGGGACTGGGGCACCACCACCGAGCGCAGCAGCACCGACAACTTCGGCAACCGTCTCTACCAGGACGGTGACCGCGCCATCGTCGAGGCGGTCACCAGGATCGCCGGCGACCGGGGCGTCCCGCGTGCCCAGGTCGCCCTGGCCTGGCTGCTGCACCAGAGCACGGTGGCCGCACCGATCGTCGGCGCGGGCAAGCCGCAGCACATCGAGGATGCCGTGGCCGCCGTCGAACTGGAGCTGAGCGACAAGGAGTTGGAGGAGCTGGAGCAGCCCTACGCTCCGCACGCGATCAGCGGGCATTCCTGACGCATCACCAACAGGGCTTGCTCCAGGTCTGCTGACACAGCTCAACAGCGCCTGCTCCAGGCACTCTTGACGCTCCGTCAGTGCGGGCCGTGCGGTGCGAACTCCGTGCCGCACGGTCCCGCCCCGGCGCTCTGCGCCAGCGGCACCCGCTCGCCACTCATGGAGATCGTCCGGTAGAAACTCCCGATGTGATCCGCCGAGCGGCCCACGTAGTGCCCGATGAACGAACGGCGGAAGCGGTCCGCGCTGCGATTGGGCTGCGAGCCGTGCACCAGGCTGCCGTTGAAGAACAGGACGTCGCCGGGCGCCATGTCGACCGGTACGGGCGTGAGCCCCGGCGGCGGTGGCACGTACTCGCGCGCGAAGGACACCCCGGGATCCGCTTCCTCCGGGCAGAACACGTCCGCGCGATGGGTGCCGGGCACGACCTCCAGGCCGCCGTTGTCCCGGTCGATCTCGTCGCAGGCGATCCACGCGGCCACACAGGTGCCCGGCTCGGCCCGCAGATAGAAGTTGTCCTGGTGCAGGGCCTGGCCCCGCGCCCCCGGCGGCTTGAAGTAGAACATGCTCTGCGCGGCCAGTACTTCCTCGCCGAACAGGGTCTCCAGGACGCTCCGCAGGCGCGGGTCCAGGAGGAAACGCAGGGCCAGTTGGCTGATCTCGTGCGGGTGCATCACCCTCGGGTGGGTCCGGAGGGGATCGTCGGAGACGCGCGGTTCGAAGTGCCCGGGCACCGGACCGGCCGCGTGCAGCGCCGTGAACTCCGCGCAGAGCCGGTCGATTTCGTCGTACCCGAACAATCCGCGCGCGATCGTGTACCCGTCCTCCGCGAACGCGCCGAAGTCCGTGGCCGTCATACGGGACCTCCTCGGTGTGGTGTCACCACCACAGTGCCAGGCGGCCGGACGCCCGCCTATTGGTTCCGCGCGAACTCCCCGATCGGTGCTGGTGGGGAAGTCGTCAACTCCCGTGACGCCAGTGCCCCGTCCGGCAATGGGCCGGGCGGCCGGAACATGACCTGGGAAAACCGGAAGAAGGGCCGTCCCCAGAGGTGACACGTGAGGTGTGGCGAGCGCTCCCGGCCAATGGTTTCTGGATTTCCGGTGTGGATACCGTGGCAATCCCATAACGGACCCGATTGACGAATCGTCAAAATGCGGGGACCCGAACGCAATGCACAAAACGGAGGCAGACCTTGTTCCGCCTCGCTGACCTGTGCAAAGGTGTGCCTGTCGGCGCGCGGGCACATAGATGATTCCCCTCCGCGCGCTCGAGGCCGCTCCCGTACGTCACCCCCCTTGCTTCAAAAGAGCTGCCCCAGGCGGACGTTCGGGATGCCATCAATCGGACGGGTGGACTTTGTCGACCTGTCGACGGGGTCACATACCCGCCGGTATGGGCCGAATTCCGCGTTTCACCTGGAGGAATGCAGCCGTGAAGGACGCAGGTCCCTCGAATTCCCCGACTTCCGCTCACCACTTCGAAGTGACCGACGAGCAGCTCAGCGCCGAGCTGAAGAAGTGGACGGGGACGACGCCCGCGCTGCAACCCGTCGGCGAACTGCTGGACCGGCACTGGGAAGCGGCCTTCGCCTATGCGCGGCTGTGCACCGACGGATCGCACCACGCCGGAATGCTCACCACGGCCGCTTTCACCCGGCTCTTCGGGGAATCCCTGCGGCAGTCCGGACCGACCGCGGCCTGGCGTCCCCAGGTGCTGGTCACCGTCCGCCGTATCGCCACGGAATGGGTCGCCGACCACCGGCAGGAAATGCTCCACCCCGATCTGCGCTGGGAGAACGGCGAGATCGACCGCGTCGCGGCCCGGATGCTGCCCGTGCCCGAACGACGCCTGCTCTCCCGGTCGTTCCAGCGGCTGCCCCAGGCGGCCCGCACACTGCTCTGGCACATCGAGGTCGAGTCCGAGCCCTATGCGATACCCGCCGGACTGCTGGGCCTGGACGAAGAGGGCGCCGACGTCGAACTCGGGCGTGCCCGCGGCCGGTTGCGCGAGGAGTGCCTCCAGGTCCACCGCGAACTCGCCCAGGACGACGAGTGCATGCGGTACATCCGGCTGCTGGACGTCACCTTCCGGCGCGGCGGCGCGGAGGTCGACCCGGACCTCGCCATGCACCTCAGCGTCTGCAAGCACTGCCGGTACACCGCCGACCAGTTGAACCAGTTCAACGCCGGGCTCGGCATCGCGCTGGCCGAAGCGGTGCTCGGCTGGGGCGCGCGGGCCTATCTGGAGGTCAGGGCCGGCAGCCGCGCGCTGCCCGCCGAGGTGCCGTCCGCCTCGACCGAACTCGCGGTGCACCCCGGCCCGCGGCGCGGCGAACTGAGATCGGCCCACAAGGCGGCCCGCCGCGTCCGCCGCCGCAACCTCGCCGTCGCCGTACTGACCGTGAGCGGACTGGTCGTCCTCCCGCTCGTCCTGTGGTCGATCGGCGGCTCCGGCGGCGACAAGACCACGACCGAGAACCAGGCCGCCGGCGCCTCCGGCACGGGCAAGGAATCCGCCGACCCGTCCTGGGCCAGCAAGAACGACACCACCCAGGGCACGCTCAGCGGCCGGCTGCACAACGTCGAGTCCGGCCTGTGCATCGGCGTCGCCGGCAACAAGCCCCTCAAGGGCACCGAGGCCGAACTGCAGACCTGCTCCTCGGCGGCCGGCCAGCAGTGGTCGTACGAGACGGACGGCAAGCTGCGCAGCACCGCCGACCCCGGCCTGTGCCTCGACTCGCACCTCGCCTTCGAGGTACAACTCGCCCCCTGCACGGGCACGTCCTCGGCGACCGCGAAGAACATCCGCTACGACTTCACGCTCCAGGGCATCCTCGTCCCGCGCTGGAACCAGGACCTGGCCCTGGCCCCCGCCTCCACCGACGGCGGCGGCGCGCTCGTCCTGAAGACGCGGGCGGACGGCTCGACCCAGCGCTGGGTCTTCGACACCTCGAAGGCCGACCCGCAGATGCAGGTCGTCAACTGGGACACCGACTCCACCGACGCGCCGAGCGCGACACCGAAGAAGGCCGCCCCGACGCCCTCGAAGACCCCGACGGCCACGCCCACCCCGACCGCGTCGACCCCGCAGTCCACACCGACGACGTCGTCCCCGACCACTGACTACTGCGACGCCTACCCGTCGTACTGCGACGGGAACGGTCAGAACGACGGAGGCTGGTCCGGCGGCGGATACGGCGGCGGCGGCGGGCACCGCGGCCACTGACCCTCAGTGGTGGTGCGGCGGTGGCGGCGGCAGGGTCGAGATGCCCGGCGCCGCCTCCGGCCACACCAGCAGCACCGGACAGGGCGCGTGATCGACGGCGAACCGTACGGCGGGCCCGAGACTGTGCGGGCCGAGCCGGGCCCGGTCGCCGTCGCGGGCCAGCACCAGCAGATCGGCGTCCCCGGCGGCGGCCACCACCTCGCGCTCGACCCGCCCGGCCCGCTCCGTCCGGACGCACGGCCGCCCCAGCCGCTCGGCCGCCGCCTCCAGCAGCTCCGCCGCGGACGTACTGCCGAGATCCTCCAGCCGGGTCCCGGGATCGCGCTTCGGACCACCCCGGCCGAGCAGCCCGGCGAACGCCCCGTGCGCGACCTCGGGCACATCCGGCCCGCTCACATGCAGCAGCACCACCTCGTCCGCCTCCGGCGCATGCGTCCGTACGGCGTCCACGCAGGCGGGCCAGGTGCCCTCGACCAGCCAGGCGATCACACGCATTCGGTCTCCCTCGGTGTCAGAGAACCTGGAGCGACACCCACAGTGCCAGCACCGCCGGGACGAGTGCGGACGGCACGGCGAGCAGCCCCAGCTTCGTGAACTCCTTGAGATCCACGCCGTGTTCGTGCTGATGCACGATCCGCCGCCACAGCAGCGTCGCGAGCGACCCGGCGTAGGTCAGGTTCGGCCCGATGTTCACCCCGAGCAGCACGGCGAGCACGGCCCCCGGCCCGGACTGCGCGGTGAGCGGCAGCAGGACCAGCACCGCCGGCAGGTTGTTGATGAGATTCGCCAGTACGGCGGCCAGAGCGGCGATCCCGAGCAGGGCCGCGATGCCGGTCCCGCCGGGCAGCAGGTGCCCGAGCGCGTCCGAGAGCCCGTTGTCCACCACCGCCCGCACCACGATCCCGAGCGCCAGCACGAACGCAAGGAAGGACGGCGCGGCGGCCCGTACGACCGTGAGCGGGGTCGCCTGCCGCCGGAGCAGCGCCCGGCCGGCGAGGACGAGGGCGCCCGCCAGCGCGGCCCACGCCGGATCGATGCCGATAGCCGAGGTCAGCACGAACCCGGCGAGGGTGCAGGCGACGGTCGCCAGCGCGAACACCGGCAGCTCGGGCTTGTCACCGGAAGTCGGGGAGGGTGCCGCCGCCGCGAGGTCGCGGGTGAAGAACTTCCGGAACACCAGATACTCGGCGCCGATCGCGACCAGCCAGGGCAGCACCATCAGCCCCGCGAAGCGGGTGAAGCTCAGGCCGCTCGCCGCGAACGCGAGGAGGTTCGTCAGGTTGGAGACCGGCAGGAGCAGCGAGGCGGTGTTCGAGAGGTGCGTGCACGCGTAGACGTGCGGCTTGGGACGCACGCCCATCCGGGACGCCGTCGCGAACACGACCGGCGTCAGCAGCACGATGGTCGCGTCCAGACTCAGCACGGCCGTGATCAGCGAGGCCAGCGCGAACACCGCGGTCAGCAGTCGGCTCGGACTGCCCTTCGCCCACTCCGCCATCCACGCCCCGCAGGCCCTGAACAGCCCCTCCACATCGCAGAAGTGGGCCAGCACGAGCACCGCGGCGAGGAACCCGACCACCGGCCCGAGCTGCTCGGCCTCCGCCCGCGCGTGGTCGAGCGAGATCGCCCCGGTGGCCACGGCGATCCCGGCGGCCGGGACCGCCAGCACCGCCTCCGGCCACCCGAAGGGACGGACGACGGCCCACACGAGGACGGCGACGAGCAGGACGACGGACAGGGTTTCGGCGAGCGGGGTGTTCAGCGGACGGTCCTCCGGGACGCGGGACGTGGTGCCCGCCCCATGTAACCAGGCCGCAGCGCGCAACCCGTGATCAGGAACCCGTACCCGCGCTGAGCACCGTCAGACGCCCCGTGGACGAGTTGCCCGACAGGGGCACCGCGCCGGCCGTCCACTTCACGTGCAGCGAGTCCTGCTCGTCGGGCGGGGTCACCGCGAGCCAGCTCGCGGTCGCCGTCTTCGCGCCGCTGACCTCCGGGTTGGAGAAGGACAGGCCCGCCCAGGCGCTCTGCCCCGGCTTCAGCGTGACCGTGGTGGCGCTGCCGGACTCGCGCTGCGGGTCGTCGCCCAGCTGCGTGCCGGACGCGTTCAGGAACGCGGCGCCGGGATAGCCGCGGACCGTGCAGGTACGGCCGGACGAGTTGGTGAGAACGATCGGGAAGTTCTCCTGCCCGGCGCCCGGGTCGTTGGCGCCCACCTTCGCCTTCAGCTCGGAGGTGTGGCACCGGGTGCTGCTCGCGGTGCCGGTGTTGGTGCTCGTGCCGCCGGAGCCCGAGGACGTGGAGGAACCCGACGAGGTCGAGTTCGAGCCCGTGGCGGTGTCGGTGCCGCCCGACGTGGAGGCAGGCGTGCCGGACCCGTCGGCCGAGGCGTCGCCGCCCGCGGGCGCGGCCGTACCCGACTGGGTCTGCGGGCTGCTCACCGTGCCGCTGCCGTTGTCGCAGGCCGTCGTCGTCAGACCCAGGACGGCGATCGCGCTCACGAGCAGGGCCGCCCGGCGCAGGGACTGGGACGAGTTCGCCATCTTCAACACTCCTGGTGGTTCACCACACGCACTTCGGCGTGCCGACCGCGCCTCATGCGCCGTCACACTGATCCGATACGGACGGGCGCCGAAAAGTTCGCGACTCCGCCGGGATCTTTTCCTGGACTTGGGATTCGACAGTGATCAGGTGACCCGCAGCGAGCGGAGTATGCGCGAGGTCGCGTCCCCGCTGTGCTGCCGGATCTGGACGTACACCTGGGGCTGCGCGGCGCCGCCGACCATGCGCAGCGCGGTCTCGGAGAGGGTGCCCGTGCCGCCCGAGCAGTCGCTCCAGGTGCGGATCGTGCCGCGCCAGGTCGCGTTCGCGTAGGCGTGGCTGCCGTCGTAGTGGCAGCCGGAGTGGGCGATGTCGTCCACCTCGGTCGTCACGCTGCCGTGTTCGCTGAGGCCGATGAACACGCCGTTCACGTCCGCCGAGAGGTCCGGCCACTTCGCCAGGTCGTCGGCGACGGCCAGCCCCGGCTCCTGCCCGGACTGCAGACCGAGGGTCTGCGGATTCCAGCCCGAGTCGCGCAACTGACGGCCCCACGCTGCGGGTACCTCGGCCACGACCCGGCCGGTGCTGTCCTTGACCCGCAGGTCGGAACTCTTGGACGACGACGGCAGGTTCAGCACCACGGCGCCCGTGCCGGCCGCCACCACGACGAACAGACCCGCCATCAGCGCGACACTCCGGTGCCGACTGTGCGGCCTGCGCTGCTTGCGCGTGGGGGCCGCCTCGGCGGCCAGCCGCTCCAGCTCCTCCGCGAACTCCCGCGCCGTGGGCCAGCGCTTCTCCCGGTCCGGCTCCAGCGCGCGGAACAGGGCCCGCTGCACCTCGGGGGACACGTCCGGCCGCAGCCGGTCCGGCCGTACGACCTGTCCGGGCGCCCCCGGGACCGTGCCGGTGAGCAGCTCGTAGCCGACCGCGCCCAGGCTGTACACGTCGGCACGCTCGTCGATGCCGTACCCGGGCTGCGCCTGCTCCGGCGGCTGGTAGCCCGCGGAACCGGCGGCCAGGGTGAGGCCCGACCCCTGCGCCAGGCTCTTGGCCAGACCCAGGTCGGCGAGCAGGACGCGGTAGCTGCCGTCCGGGGCGCTGCGCAGCAGCACGTTCGTCGGTTTGATGTCCCGGTGCACGATCCCCGCCTTGTGCAGCGCGGCGGCGCCCCGGGCGGCCAGCGCGGTCAGCCGCAGCGCCTCGGAGACGGGCAGCGGACCCGACGTGAGCAGATCGGCGAGGGTGCCGGCGTCGGCGTACTCCATGACGAAGTACGGCCGCCCGTCGGGCAGCTCACCGATGTCGTAGACCTGCACCACCCGGTTCGAGTCGGCCCGGCGCAGCAGCCGGGCCTCGGACAGGAAGCGGTCGACGATGTCGAGGCGGTGCGCCCAGTTGTCGGCGAGGACCTTCACGGCCACCGGGGCTTCGAGCACGTCGTCGTGCGCGAGCCAGACCGTGCCGAACGCGCCGGTGCCCAGGCGGCGTTCGAGTCTGTAGCGGCCGATCTGTTCGACGAAGTGCATGCGACTATCATGCCTGCTCGTAGACCGAGAGCGGAGGAGTGGATCCAGTGCAGGACAAGGCGCGGACCGAGGAACTGGCGCGGCGGGCCGCGGCCGGTGACCCGGGTGCCCTGGACGAACTGCTGCGGACGATCGGACCCGAGGTCCTGCGGCGGTGCGGGCGCTTCCTGCCGTGCCGTGAGGACGCCGAGGAAGCGGCCCAGGACGTACTGATGCAGGTCGCCCGGAAGATCGGCACGTTCGAGGGCCGCAGCCTCTTCAGTACCTGGCTCTACACGGTGGTCGCCAACGGCGCCCGGCAGAAGTACCGCGAGCTGAAGCGGCGGGCCGCCGAGCAGCCCGCCGAGATCGACGTGTCACAGCACGTCGACCCGCGCACCACGAGCGTGATCGCCGGGTCGAAGATCGACCTCCTGGAGGCGCTGGAACGCCTGGAGCGGGAGCAGCCGCATCTCGTCGAGCCGCTGGTCTACCGGGACATCTGCAACCTGGAGTACGCCGACATCGCCGAGCGGATCGGCATCCCGCTCGGCACCCTCAAGTCCCGGCTGCACGAGGCCCGCCGCCAGGTCAGGCCCTGGCTGACCGAGCTCTCCTGAGCCGACCGACCTCTCCCGATACGGCTCAGACCTCGTCGAAGAGGGACAACTCCGCCCAGATCGTCTTGCCGTCCGCCGTGTGCCGGCTGCCCCAGCGCTGGGTGAGCTGCGCGACCAGCAGCAGCCCGCGCCCGCCCTCGTCCCAGGTCTTGGCGCGGCGCAGGTGCGGGGCCGTGTGGTTGGTGTCGGAGACCTCGCAGATCAGCGTGGTCGCGTCATGGATCAGCCGGAGCCGGATGGGGTGCGCGCCGTAGCGGATCGCGTTGGTGACCAGCTCGCTCACCACCAGCTCGGCCGTGAAACCGGCCTCGCTCATGTTCCAGCTGTCGAGCTGCTCCACGACCTGCTTGCGGATCGGGGCGACGAGTGAGGGGTCGGCCGGGATGTCCCAGGTCGAGACCTGCTCGGCGGGCAGTCCCTGGGTGCGGGCCAGCAGCAGCGCCACGTCGTCGGCCGCGCCGCCCGGCGGGAGTACGGCGTGCAGGATCCGGTCGCAGGTCTCGTCCAGCGAGTCCGAGGGGGCGTACAGGGCGTCGAACAGCAGCCGTTGACTGACGTCGAGGTCCCGGTCCCGGTTCTCGATCAGCCCGTCGGTGTACAGCGCGAGCACGGTGCCCTCGGGCAGCTCGAACTCGGCCGACTCGAAGGGCAGCCCGCCCAGACCCAGCGGCGGCCCCGCGGGCAGGTCGACGGGCTCGGGCGGCCCGCCGGGCCGGATCATGACCGGCGGCGGATGACCGGCACGCGCCAGCGTGCAGCGCCGGGACACCGGGTCGTACACCGCGTACAGGCAGGTCGCGCCGACCTCGCCCGGGCTGCCCTCGCCACCGGCCTCCGCGGACAGCCGTACGACGAGGTCGTCGAGGTGGGTCAGCAGTTCGTCGGGGGCCAGGTCGATGTCGGCGAGGGTGCGGACGGCCGTGCGCAGCCGGCCCATCGTGGCGGAGGCCTGGATGCCGTGGCCGACGACGTCCCCGACGACCATGGCGACCCGCATCCCGGACAGCGGGATCACGTCGAACCAGTCGCCGCCGACTCCGGCGCGCGCCGCCGGCAGATAGCGCGAGGAGGCCTCCAGGGCGGCTGTGCGCGGGAGTTTGCGGGGGAGCAGGCTGCGCTGGAGGGCCAGTGCGGTCTCGCGTTCGCGGGAGAAGCGGCGGGCGTTGTCGATGCAGACGGCGGCGCGGGCGGTGACCTCCTCGGCCAGCAGGACGTCGTCGTCGGCGAACGGATCGATGCGCCGGTACCGGGTGAGGACCGCCACGCCGAGGGTGACGCCGCGGGCCTGGATCGGTACGGCCATCGAGGAGTGGATGCCGTACTCCTCGACGCGCCTGGTGCGGGTGCGGTCCCAGGCGAGCCAGAGTTCCAGGTCCCGGCCCGAGGCGACCAGCGTGCGGCCCGCGACCAGCGCGTCGGCCTGCGGGGACTGCTCCGGGTACAGGTTCAGCTGGCCCGGTTTCGCGACCGCCTCGGGGCTGCCCTGCTGCACCGACTGGTGCGCGGCCCGGCGCAGCCTGATCGGCGCGGTGATCGCGGTCGGGAGCTCGCCGCCGTGCTCCTGCGGGTCCAGCAGGTCGATGCTGACGAAGTCGGCGAGGGCCGGCACGCAGACGTCCGCGAGCTCCTGGGCCGTACGGGTGACGTCGAGGGTGGTGCCGATGCGGACGCTCGCCTCGTTGACGAGTTGCAGCCGCTCCCGCGACAGGTAGTTCTCGGTGAAGTCGTGCGCGGCCAGACACACGCCCCGCACCCGCCCCTCGGCGTCGGTGATCGGCGCCATCCGGGCCAGCCACGCGTGCGCGGCGTCCTCGCCGCCGGTGCGCATGTAGATCTGGAAGTCCTCGGCGGTGCCCGAGGTGAGCACGCGCAGCATGTACTGCTCCAGCTCCGCGCTCTGCGTCTTCCCGCCGATCTCGGTGACCCGCAGCCCCTGGATGCGCTCCTCGGGCAGCCCGATCACATCGGCCATCGCGTCGTTCACCCGGCTCAGCCGCAGCCGCTCGTCGTAGACCGCGATGGCACACGGCGACTGGGTCAGCGCGGCGGTCGCGAGGGGGTCCTCGGCGGCGCGCGGACCGCCCCCCTCCAACGGTGTCACGACGAGCCAGTCGCCAGGCCCGCCGTCCCGGGGCCGCCGGTGGTGGGCCAGCAGCCACACGGACACGGCGCGCCCGTCGCGATGGCGCAACGCCACCGTGCCGTCCCAGCGGGCACCCGTGATCGCGGGCAGCGCCTCGGCACCGTCGGCCAGCAGCCCCACGGCCGGGCGGCCCACGACCTCGTCCGCGGCGTGGCCGAGGAGCCGCCCGGCCCCGTCGTTCCACTCCACCAGAGTGCCCGCGTCGTCGATGACAACCCGCGCCGTCGCGGCATCGTCGAACGGGTAGACCGGTCTCATCGTCGCCACTCCATTGCGCGCACTCACAGTGAACAGTCACGCCACTTGCGTTCCAGCCTAGTGCGTCACAGTCTCGCGCGGACGAGAACCCCCAGGGCCGGGGGGTACCCGTGGTCAAGGGGGAAAACCGGTCGAAGTGCCTCACGGGACAGCTGTCTGCCTCCGCACTCTTGACGCCCCGGAGTGGCACCCCGTCAGAATCTGTTCGGTCACGATCAGTTGTGAGTACTTCTGGGCCCTGATGAGGGAGAGCCGCCATGACGGTCACTCGCAGATCGGTTTTGATCGCTTCCACGGCCGCGCCGACGGCCGCATCACTCCTGGCCGCCCCGGCCGCACGAGCCGCCGGATCGGGCGCGTCCGGCCGCCACACGGTCCCCCTCCGGGACGGCTGGCGCTTCGCGCTGGTCAACCAGGGCGGGACCACCGACCCGACCGGCGCCTACGCCGATGCCGCCGCACCCGACTACGACGACTCGGCCTGGCGCCAGGTCGCGGTCCCGCACGACTGGAGCATCGAGCAGACCCCCACCACGGCATACGGCACGACCAGCGGCACCGGGTTCTTCCCCGGCGGCCTCGGCTGGTACCGCATCGCCTTCACCCTGCCGCCGGCCTTCGCGGGCAAGCGGATCTCGGTCGAGTTCGACGGCGTCTATATGGACTCGTACGTCTATTGCAACGGCACGCAGATCGGCCAACACCCCTACGGATACACGGGGTTCGCCCTCGACCTCACCGACCTGGCGCACACCGACGGCAGCACGGAGAACGTCGTCGCCGTGCAGGTGCGGAACCAACTCCCCAGCAGCCGCTGGTACTCGGGCAGCGGCATCTACCGCGAGGCCCGCCTCGTCGTCACCGAGCCGGTGCACGTCGAACGCTGGGGTACGTACGTCACGACCCCGGACATCACCGCCGAGCGGGCCGTTGTGAGGGTCCAGACGTCCGTGGTGAACGTGTCGGGTGCCGCGAGCGAGGTCGAGGTCAGATCGAGAGCCGTCGACCCCGGCGGCCGGACCGTGGCCCGCGCCGCCTCCACGGTCGCTGTCGCGGACCGCGCGACCGAACCCCATGAACTCACCGTCCCCAGGCCCAAGTTGTGGGACATCGAGACCCCGGACCACCGCTACACCCTGGAGACCGAACTGCGGGTGGCCGGCAAGACGGTCGACACGTACAGCACCCCCTTCGGTATCCGCACCTACCGCTTCGACCCGGACGAGGGCTTCTCCCTCAACGGCGTCCACACCAAGATCAAGGGCGTCGACCTCCACCACGACCAGGGCGCCCTCGGCTCCGCGATCAGCATCGGCGCGGTACGCAGGCAGTTGAGCATCATGAAGTCGATGGGCGTCAACGCCTTCCGCACCTCGCACAACCCGCCCTCGCCCCAAATCATCCAGGCCTGCGAGGAGTTGGGCATCGTGATGATGGTCGAGGCCTTCGACTGCTGGCACACCGGCAAGACGACCTACGACTACCACCGCTTCTTCGACGACTGGTGCGAGCGGGACGCCACCGAGATGGTCCTCGCCGCCCGCAACTCGCCCGCCGTGGTGCTGTGGTCCATCGGCAACGAGATCCCCGACTCCACCGCCACCGCCGGGCTGGCGATGGCCGACCGCATCATCGGCGCGATCAAGACGGCGGACGACACCCGGCCGGTCGTCATCGGCTCGAACAAGTACCACGGGGTGCCCGCCAAGGGCTCCGCCGCCGACCTCATGCTCGCCAGGCTCGACGGACTCGGCCTCAACTACAACACCGCCAAGTCGGTCGACGCCCTGCACGCCGCCTATCCGGACCTGTTCCTCTTCGAGTCCGAGTCCTCCTCGGAGACCTCGACACGCGGCGCCTACCAGGAGCCGGAGCACCTGAACACCGGCGAGAACCACACCCCCGGCAGACGCGACACCTCGTCGTACGACAACAACCTCGCCTCCTGGACGATGAGCGGCGAGTACGGCCACAAGAAGGACCGGGACCGGAAGTGGTTCGCGGGACAGTTCCTGTGGTCGGGCATCGACTACATCGGGGAGCCGACGCCGTACGACGTCTTCCCGGTCAAGGCGTCCTTCTTCGGCGCGGTCGACACGGCCGGCTTCCCGAAGGACATGTACCACCTCTTCCGCAGCCAGTGGGTCGGCGAGCCCATGGTCCATGTGGTGCCGATGAGCTGGAACCACGAACCGGGCGACACGGTCGAGGTCTGGGCGTACGCCAACGTCGACACCGTCGAGCTGTTCCTCAACGGAAAGTCCCTGGGGGCAAGGGAGTTCGACACCAAGAAGACCACCGACGGCCGCGCCTACTTGGAGACCACCGAGCCCACCGGCGACGACAAGACCTTCACCACCGGCCCCTACCCGGGCAGTTACACCAGCCCGAACGGCAGCGCGGGCAAACTCCACCTGACCTGGAAAGTCCCGTACGAGCCGGGCGAGTTGAAGGCGGTGGCGAGCAGCGGTGGGAAGGTGGTCGCTTCCGACGTGCTGCGTACGGCCAGGGCCGCACACGCCGTCCGCCTCACGGCCGACCGCAAGTCCCTTGCCGCAGACGGTCGTTCGCTGGTCTTCGTGACCGCGGAGATCGTCGACGCCCACGGTGTCGTCCTGCCCGACGCGGAGGACCTGATCGCCTTCGAGGTGAGGGGTGGGTCCATTGCCGGTCTCGACAATGGGCGCGAGGAGAGCGCCGAGCGCTATCAGGCAAGCACCCGAACCGCCTTCCACGGCAAGGCACTTGCGATCGTGCGGTCCGGTACGGCGGCGGGCTCGATGAAGGTGACGGCGCGGGTGGAGGGGCTGCGGACCGGGACGGTGACCGTACGGACGACACCCGTCCGGGGTGGTGCCCTGACTCCGGCGTCGCGCTTCAAGGCGGATTATCCTGCGCCGCTCAACTACCCGTACGCCGAAGCGAGTTACTCGGGTCGGCCCGACACGCTCCCCGCCGCGATGCTCGACGGTGACCCGGCCACCGGCTGGTCCAACGCCTTCGCCAAGTCGGCCACGGCCCTGCTGCCGTCCTTCGGCGGAGCACGCGAGAAGGACTGGGTGTCGGTGGACTGGGGGAGGACGCGGTCCTTCGACCGGGTGGAGGTGTCGTTCACGGTGGACGCGACGCACAGTCTGCCCGCTGCGGTGACGGTCGCCGTGTGGGACGGTCGGGCGTGGGTGCCGGTGGAGGGCGCTGCCGTCGACTGGGCCACGGCCTCGGACAGCCCGACCGTCGTCACCTTCGATGCCGTGCGCGGCTCCCGGCTGCGGCTCGCGCTGACGAGCGCTCGTCCCGGGGTGGCCCAAGGGGCGGTGCGGATCAGCAAGTTGGAGGCACCGGCCGGGTAGTACCGCGTCCGCTGCGGTCCGGACGGGAATCTGGCCTGTCCGGACCGTTGACGGAGTGTCATGTCTCGAACAGCATGGCCTGCGTCCGCAGTGAATGGGAGCGCTCCCGCGTCCGTGAAGGGCTCAGACGTGAAACGACGCAGAACGACCCTGCTCGCCGCCACGGCCCTCCTCGCGGCGGCCCTCACCACGCTCCCGGCCGGCCCGGCCGGGGCCGACGAGGTCGAGCAGGTCAGGAACGGCACCTTCGACACCACCACCGAACCCTGGTGGACGACGAGCAATGTCACGGCGGGACTGTCGGGCGGACAGCTCTGCGCGGATGTCCCGGGCGGCACGACGAACCGCTGGGACGCGGCCGTCGGCCAGAACGACATCACGCTGGTGAAGGGCGAGTCGTACAAGTTCGCCTTCACGGCGTCCGGTTCGCCGGAAGGGCAGGTGGCGCGGGCGATCGTCGGACTGTCGGTAGCGCCTTACGACACCTACTACGAGGTCAGTCCCGAGCTGAGCGGGTCGGGCAACTCCTATGCGTATACGTTCACTTCGCCTGTCGACACCACGCAGGGGCAGGTCGCTCTCCAACTCGGTGGCGGTGCCGATGCCTGGTACTTCTGCATGGACGACGTGTCGTTGTTGGGCGGGGTGCCGCCGGAGGTGTACGAGCCGGACACCGGGCCGCGCGTGCGCGTCAACCAGGTCGCCTATCTGCCCGGTGGGCCGAAGAATGCGACCCTGGTGACCGCGTCCACGTCCGTGCTGCCCTGGGAGTTGAAGAACGCGGCGGGTGCGGTGGTCGCGCACGGGCGGACCGTGCCGCGCGGCACCGACGTGGCCTCCGGGCAGAACGTCCAGTCGATCGACTTCGGCTCCTACCGGGGGCGCGGTGAGGGCTTCACGCTGGTGGCGGACGGGGAGACGAGCCGCCCGTTCGACATCGGGACGGCCGCCTATGAGCAGTTGCGGCTCGACTCGCTGAAGTACTACTACACGCAGCGCAGCGGCATCGAGATACGGGACGAACTGCGCCCCGGGTACGCCCGCCCCGCCGGTCACCTGAACGTCGCCCCCAACCAGGGCGACGCCGACGTGCCCTGCCAACCCGGCCTGTGCGACTACACACTTGACGTGACCGGCGGCTGGTACGACGCGGGGGACCACGGCAAGTACGTCATCAACGGCGGTATCTCCACATGGGAGTTGCTCAGCACCTACGAGCGCTCACGCCTGGCCGGCACCGGGCAGCCGGCCAAGCTCCGCGACGGGACCCTCGCCATCCCGGAGAGCGGCAACAAGGTGCCGGACGTGCTCGACGAGGCCCGCTGGGAACTGGAGTTCCTGCTGAAGATGCAGGTACCCGACGGGCAGCCGCTGGCCGGTATGGCGCACGACAAGGTCCACGACGAACAGTGGACCGGGCTGCCGCTGCTGCCGAGCCAGGACCCCCAGAAGCGCGAACTGCACGCCCCGACCACCCAGGCCACGCTCAACCTCGCGGCGACGGCGGCCCAGGCGGCGCGTCTGTACCGGCCCTACGACCGGGAGTTCGCGGCGAAGGCGCTGAGCGCGGCGCGGAAGGCCTGGACGGCGGCGCTCGCCCACCCCACGGTCTACCCGGACCCGAACGACGGCACCGGCGGCGGCGCGTACCCCGACGACAACGCCACCGACGAGTTCTACTGGGCGGCGGCCGAGCTGTATCTGACCACGGGGGAGCGGCAGTTCGCCGACCACGTCGTCAACTCCCCGCTCAACACGGCCGACATCTTCGGCAGCCTCGGCTTCGACTGGGCCCGGACGGCTGCCCTGGGCCGACTCGACCTCGCGACCGTCCCCAGCCGACTGCCCGGCCGGGACGGGATCCGCCGGTCGGTGATCGAGGGCGCGAACACCTACCTGACCACGCTGCGCACCCAGCCTTACGGCATGCCGTACGCACCGCCCGGCAACCTCTACGACTGGGGCTCCAACAGCCAGATCCTCAACAACGCGCACGTCATCGCCACGGCGTACGACCTCACCGGCGCCACGAAGTACCGCGACGGCGCACTCCAGAGCATGGACTACATCCTCGGCCGCAACGCCCTCAACATGTCGTACGTCACCGGCTACGGCGAGGCCAACTCCCATAACGAGCACAGCCGTTGGTACGCCCACGAACTCGACCCGAACCTGCCGAACCCGCCGCGGGGAACTCTGGCGGGCGGCCCCAACTCGTCCATCCAGGACCCCTACGCACAGAGCAAACTCACGGGCTGCGTCGGTCAGTTCTGCTACATCGACGACATTCAGTCGTGGTCGACGAACGAGACGGCGGTGAACTGGAACGCGGCGTTGGCGTGGATGGCTTCGTTCGCGGCGGATCAGGGATGACCAGCGCGTGAGCAGGTGTGCCGAAGTCGCACATCAGGTGTCGTCGGGACTGCTCGCGAGAGCTCCGCCTATCCAGAAGGAGAGTGCCTTTTGGTCTTTGCTCAGTGAGCGTCGTATGGCGTTGACCAACCGCACCTGCGCTTGGGCGGGCGCCCTGCTGGCCTGGGAGAACTCCTCCGGGGTCAACGGGTCACGCGTCGGGTCGCGGGCCGGGTCGCGGGCCGCCCGGTCGAGGAACTGCCCGATGGCCTTGGCGAAGTTGTCGATCTCCACCGCGACAGCCGCGGGGGCGACCAGACTGGCACGGGTCAGGACCGCGCTCCACTCGCTCCAGTCGTAGTCCCAACCCTGTCGGCCGGCGTGGGCGCGGCTGATCACCATCGTGAACTTGGCGTAGTGGCTGATCAGTTCCTGGTAGGCGAGCAACTGCTTCTCCCGCAGCCACTGCCGGTCCTGGGCCCGGTGCGTGACGATGCCCCCGACCAGGACACCGATCGTGGCGGACAGCGCCCCGGCACCCGTCGTCACCAGTGTGTCCAGCAGTGCCACCTCAAGCCCCGTATTCCCCGTCGCTCGAACATCGGCGGCTCGAACCTACTGGTGACCGACTTCCGGTGACAACGTTCCGGCCCGGCAACTGACCCTAGGGCTCACGCTCCACGAGTTCCCTCGGGCGCTTGTGCGCGGTGAGTGTGTGGAGTTCCGCTTGGTCCAGCGGGCGGTGCACCTCCACGTACTCGCCGTGCGGCAGCCGCTTGATCACGCCCGTTTCGCGGCCGTGCAACACCAGCTCGGCGTCCCGGAGTTGGAGGCCCAGGCAGATGCGCCGGGTCACGACGAAGGCGAGTGCCGGTACGGCGAACACCGCCACCCGTACCGCCCACGTCACCGTGTTGATCGACAGGTGGAGGCGGGTCGCCACGATGTCGTTGCCGCCACCGGCCAGGAGGACCAGGTAGAGGCTGATCCAGGCCACGCCGATGGCCGTGCGGGTGGGGCGGTTGCGAGGGCGGTCCAGGAGGTGGTGTTCGCGTCTGTCGCCGCCCGTCAACCGGGCCTCCAGGAACGGGTATACGCCGATGAACACCAGCAGGAGCGGGAAGACCACGATCGGGATCAGTACGCCCAGCACCAACGTGTGGCCCCACAACGTGACTTCCCAACCCGGCATGACCCGGACCAAGCCCTCCGCGAAACCCAGGTACCAGTCCGGCTGGGCGCCCGTCGAGACCTGGTCGGCGCGGTAAGGGCCGTAGGACCAGACCGGGTTGATCGAGGCCACCGCCGCGAGGAGGGTGAGGGCGCCGAAGACCAGGAAGAAGAAGCCGCCCGCCTTCGCCAGGTAGACCGGCATGAACGGGGTGCCCACCACGTTGCGTTCGGTGCGGCCGGGGCCCGCGAACTGGGTGTGCTTGTGGTAGACGACCAGGATGAGATGGACGACCACAAGTGCCGCCATGATGCCGGGGATCAGCAGCACGTGGAGTGAGTAGAAGCGGGACACGATGTCGTGGCCGGGGTACTCGCCGCCGAACAGGAACATCGAGAGGTACGTCCCGACGATCGGGACCGACAGCAGCGCGCCGTCCACGAAGCGCATGCCCGTGCCGGACAGCAGGTCGTCCGGGAGCGAGTAGCCGAAGAGGCCCTCGAACAGGCCGAGGAACAACAGGGTCCAGCCGAACAGCCAGTTGAGCTCGCGCGGCTTGCGGAACGACCCCGTGAAGAAGTGCCGCATCATGTGCGTCAGCATCGCGGCGATGAACACCAGCGCCGCCCAGTGGTGCAACTGCCGGATCAGCAGCCCGCCCCGCACGTCGAAGCTGAGGTGCAGCGTCGAGGCGTAGGCGTCGGACATGCGGATGCCGTTCAGGGGGACGTAACTGCCGTGGTACGTCACCTCGTTCATCGACGGGTGGAAGAAGAGGGTGAGGTAGATGCCCGTCAGGATCAGTACCACGAAGCTGTACAGGCAGATCTCGCCGAGCAGGAACGACCAGTGGTCCGGGAACACCTTGCGCAGATACTGCTTGCCGAGCGAGTAGATGCCGAGGCGGCCGTCGAACCAGTCGGCGACGCGTTCGCCCCGCGAGGGGTCGGGGGTGCCGGTCACCGGTCGTCCTCCTCGTCGTCCCTGTGCACGTGCGTGAGCTTCTCGGGGTTGGTCACGATGTAGACCCCGGACACCTGGTCGCCCTCGGGCGTGAGGTCCATGACCATCACCGCGTACGGCGAGTCGCCCTCGAACAGCACGGCCGCGTCGTCGCCGTTGACGCGCCGGTAGCGCAGCTCCAGGTCCTGGGGGCCACGGCGCCGGGTCGAGAACGAGTTGATGAGACGGACGGCCTTGTCCCGCCCGTGCACCGGGCGCAGTCCGGCCGGTTTCCGGTTGCCCCCGCTGTCGGTCCACACCGTGACGTCCGGCGCGAGGATCTCCATCAGCGCGGTGATGTCCCCGCCGATCGCGGCCCGCACGAACCGCTCGGTCGCCTCCCGCCGCACCCGGGGATGCGCCTCGTACAGCGGCCGCCGCGCGTGCACATGGGCCCGCGCCCGGTGCGCGAGCTGTCGTACGGCGGCCGGGGTGCGGTCGATGATGTCGGCGATCTCGGTGTGGGCGTACCCGAACACCTCGTTGAGGACGAAGACCGCGCGCTCCAGCGGGCTCAGCGACTCCAGGACGACCAGCAGGGCCAGGGACACGGACTCGGCGCGCAGGGCGGGGTCCACGGGATCGTCGTCGGCGGGCTGGTCGACCAACGGCTCCGGCAGCCACGGGCCCACGTACGTCTCGCGTCGGCGGGTGATCGTGGCGCGGCGCTGGAGCGCGTGGTTGACGGCGATGCGGACGAGGTAGGCGCGCTGGTTGGTGATGGTGTCGAGCGGGGAGCGCCGGGAGCGCGCCGTCCAGGACAACCAGGTCTCCTGGAGGACGTCGTCGGTGTCCGCGACGCTGCCCAGCATGTTGTAGACGAGACCGAACAACAGCTCCCGATGGTCCATGAAGACAGTGGTCGCCTCAGTGGTTGCCTCATCGGTGACGGCGGACTCGGAGAACTCGGACATGTATGCGCCTCCCCAGTGGCGTGCTCACTACTGCGAGGGGCGGCGGGGGTCGGAATGTGACAGCCGACGGCCTGAATGTGACGTACGTCTCGGGAAATTCGTGCCGTGTCACACCTGTCGGCCGTGCGGCCCTCTTGAACGCGAGTCCGACGCAAGCCCTCTGCAAGGAGTCGACATCGTGTTCAAGAAGTGGCACGGCAACCCCTGGGCGATCCTCATCACGCTCTCGCTCGGGTTCTTCATGACCCTCCTCGACCTGACGATCGTGAACATCGCGATCCCCCAGCTCGGCGAGGATCTCGGCGCGTCCCTGGACGAGATCCTGTGGATCGTCAACGCCTACACGCTGGCGCTGGCCGTCCTGTTGATCACCGGCGGGCGCCTCGGCGACCTGCGCGGCAAACGCAATCTGTTCGCCGCCGGAGTCGCCCTGTTCACCCTGGCCAGCCTCGCCTGCGGGCTCGCCCAGGATCCCGCCCAGCTCATCGGGTTCCGCGCGGTGCAGGGGCTGGGCGCGGCGCTGCTCATGCCGCAGACCCTGTCGATCATCGCCGAGGTGTTCCCGGCCGACCGGCGCGGGGTCGCGATGGGCATCTGGGGCGCGGTGGCGGGGGTGTCCGGCGCGCTCGGTCCGATCCTCGGCGGGGTGCTGATCACCCATCTGTCCTGGCGGTGGATCTTCTTCGTCAACCTGCCGATCGGTGCGCTGGTGCTCGTGCTCACCATGGCGATCATCCCGGGCGCCCGGCGGACGGTACGGCGCCGCTTCGACACCCTGGGCGTCACCCTTGCCTCAACTGCCTTGTTCTGCCTGGCATTTGGGCTGACAGAGGGACAGCGGTACGACTGGAACGCCGGGATCTGGAGCCTGTTCGGCGCGGCCGTCGTGCTCTTCGCCGGCTTCCTGCTGCACGAGCGCGGGCAGCAGAGCGGTGAACCCCTGGTCCCCTTCTCGCTGTTCAAGGACCGCGACTTCAGCCTCATCAACTTCGTGGGCGTCACCGTGTCGTTCGGTGTCGTCGGGATGTTCCTGACGCTGACGATCTATCTGCAGTCCGTGCTCGGGTTCAGCGCGCAGAAGGCGGGGCTCGTGCTGCTGCCCGTCGCGCTCGGTTCGTTCGTCATGGCCGGGCCCGCGGGTGCGCTCGCGGACAAGGTCGGCGGCAAGTTCATCCTGATGGGCGGGTTGCTCGCCTGGGCGGGCGGGCTTGTGTGGGTCGTGGGGGTGGCGGGCGTCGGCACGGGGTGGTTGACCGTCGCGTTCCCGCTGTTCCTTACGGGGCTGGGGGTCGGCTGCACCTTCGCACCCATGGCCACCGAGGTCATGCGCAACGTCCCGCCCCGGCTCGCGGGCGCCGCGTCCGGTGTCACCAACGCGCTTCGGCAGGTCGGTTCGGTGCTTGCCGGTGCGGTGATCGGGGCGGTGCTCCAGGCGCAGCTCGCCTCTTCCCTGACCGAGCAGGCTCGGGCTCGGGCCGGTCAACTCCCCGCCGCCTACCGGGAGTCGTTCGTCGCCGCGTTCTCGAAGGCGGAGTCCGATGTCGGTGCGGGGCAACAGGGGGGTGCGCCGGGCGGGGTTCCGCGTGGGGTTGCCGAGCGGATGCGGGTGCTTGGTGGGGAGGTGTTCGGGCATGGGTTCGTCCATGCGATGGGGCCCGCCGTTTATGTTGCCGTCGCCGTTCTGTTTGCCGGTGCGCTCGCTTGTCTTGCCGTGCGGCGACACCAGGGGGCTTCCGGTAATCCGCATGCCTTGCCCATGTCCGAGCCGGAGTTGGAGGAAGCGGCGCGATGACTATCGGTGGCGGGGGCTTTGGGGTGCTTCGTTGGCTGCGGGTCGGTGGGGGCTGGTCGCGCAGTTCCCCGCGCCCCTAAAAGACCTGGCTTCGCCGGTCTTCGAGGGGCGCGCCCGCGCGGCGGAGCCGCACATTGATACAGCCCCGCGCCCCTAAAAGACCGGGCGCTGTCCTGCAACGGAGTTCATCAGTCGCCCTCAAGTCGCGTCGTGGAAGACCAACCCCAACGCGTGACGCCTGCCGGAGCGTACGGTGCTCACCCCGTGTCGCATCGGGGCGGACGACCAGCCGCGCTTTGTCCGTACCGGTCGGTCCCGAGTTGTGAACACCAGGCCGTGGCCCTGCCGTAGCGGGGTCGCCGTGGCCCGGGACTGGGCGCGGGGGCGCTGTTCGACCATCAGGAACTCGCCGCCCGTGTAGTCGGTGCCGTACTCGTCGAGGCCGATCACCACCTGGAGCGGGAAGACCAACTCGCCGAACACATCGCGGTGCAGGGCGTTCCAGTCGCCCTCGCCGTAGCGCAGCAGGATCTGTGCCGAACGGTTCTGGCCGGCGGCGTGGCAGCGAGCCAGCCACTCGTCCAGGTCGTCCGGCCAGGGGGACGGGCGGTCCAGGCGGGCCGCCCAGTCCCGGGCGATCGGCAGCAGGCGTGGGTAGAGCGCGGCGCGCAGGGCGGCGACCGGTGCGGGCAGGTCGTGGGTGAAGTAGCGGTACTCGCCGGAGCCGAAGCGGTGCCGGGACATGTCGACGGTGGTGCGGAACAGCTCCGGCTTCTCGTACAGCGCGGCCAGGTCGCGGCACTCGGCGGGTGTCAGCAGCCGGGCCGTCGGCGCGCTGCCGTACAGGTCCAACTCCTCGGCCAGAGCTGACCAGTTGGTGCCATCCATGACGAACTTCCTCCGGGTCAGCCGAGCATCGGTTGCAGTGCGCCCTCGTGGGTCAGCAGGCGCACTTTGCGGTCGACGCCGGCGGCGTAACCGCGCATCGAGCCGTCCGCGCCGATCACACGGTGGCACGCGCGCACCAGCAGGAGCGGGTTGGCGCCGAGTGCCGCGCCCAGGGCTCGGACCTCGGCGCGCGGTACGCCCAGGCGTTCCGCGAGGCCGCCGTAGGTCGTCGTCGTGCCGTAGGGGATCTCGTCCAGGGCTCGCCATACCCACTGCTGGAACTCCGTTCCCTCGGCGGCGAGGGGAAGTTCGAAGCGGGTGAGGTGTCCGGCGAAGTACGCGGACAGTTGGCGGGTGGCTTCGGTGAAGGCCTGGTCGTCGCACTGCCAGTCGGCGGGGATGGTCGGGTGGTCCGGCATGGTCAGGGAGGTGAGGGTGGTGCCGGTGGGCGACTTCTCGCCGGTCAGGAGCAGCTCGCCCACGGGGCTGTCGGTGAGGGTGTAGATCGTGGTCATGAGGATCAGTCTGCTCCGGAATCGGGGTCGGGACCGGCGGGATTCGGACATGCAGCTGAGGCCCGCTCGGTACCGTCGGGCGTAGCTCTTGACCTGGGGGTATTTACGGGTAAGTACCCGAGCGGTACCGTGTTGGCATGCCAGCTCTCAACGTGGAGTTCAGCGACCGTGAGCTAGAGGACCTGCGGCAGATCGCCAAGGAGCGCGGTACGTCGATGAAGGCGCTGGTGCGGGAGGCGGCCGCGGCCGACATAGCTCGCCACCGGGCGCTGCAGGAGGGCGCCGAGGCCTTCCGCCGGTTCTTCGCCACGCACGCCGACGAGTTCGCCGCCGCGTTCCCCGACGACGAACCCTCGGCCAAGGGCGAGGGGCGGGTCGCCTGACGCATGCCCGTCACTCCGGTCATCCATATCGACGTGCCCTGGCTGCTCCAGCGTCATGAGGAAGTCCTGCCGGACCAGCCCACCATCAACGATTTCTCGGCGCTGGTCGCGGCCGTCGCCCGGCACCGCGTCGATCCGCCCCGCCTCGGCATCGACTCCGACCCGGCCTGGCGGGCCACCGCCCTGCTGCACACCCTCGCCCTGCTCAAGCCGCTGCCCTCGGCCAACGCCCGCTTCGCCTGCGCCACGGCCGTCGCCTACATGTTCGTCAGCGGCGTCGGCATCGATCCGCCCTACGGCGCCCTCGTCGACCTCGCCCGCGATCTGATCTCCGGCAAGACGGATGTGTACGGCGCGGCGGACCGGCTGCGGTCCTGGCAGATCTGACGGGCAAGGCAGATCTGACGGGCAGGTCGGACGGGCAGGTCGGACGGTCAGGTCGGGCAGGTCGGACGGTCAGGTCGGACAGGTCGGTCGGGCAGGTAGGTCTGTCTAGCGGTCCTCGTCGAGGCAGGCGATCTCGTCGCGCTCCAGCGGGGTTCCCTGCGAGGGCGCTTCGCCGGCCGCGGCCCGGGCGTCGCCGCGGGGTGCCTCGCCGGGCGCGGTGTGTCGGTCGCCCTGGTGGGAGGGTTCGCCGGACGCGGTTCGCCGGTCGTCCCGGTGGGAGGGCTCGGCGCCCGCCGTCCGCAGGTTTCCCGCCGGGGGCGTCTCGTCGGACGCGGTGCGCCCGTCGTCTGGGCGGGAGGATTCGTCGGACGCGGTTCGCCGGTCGTCCCGACGGGAGGGCTCGGCGCCCGCCGCCCGCAGGTATCCCGCCGAGGGCGTCGCCTCGGACGCGGCCCGTGAATCCTCCCGCCAGGGTGTCGCGCCGGACGCCGTCAGGCTGCCCAGCAGCCCCAGCAGTTCCGCGCTGCGGCTGCCCGGCTCGGCGTGGAAGACGACCACGCTCAGACCGTTCGTGCCGGGGATCTCGAACTTGTTCGACCGCAGCTCGAAGTCGCCGACGAGCGGATGGCTGAGGAGACTGGTCCGGCCGAGCATGGGCCGTACCTCGTGGCGGCTCCACAGCAGCCGGAAGCGGTCACTGCGCACCGACAGCTCGCCCACCAGCTCCACCAGCCGGGGATCGTCGACGTCGGGCCCGATGTGACCGCGCAGGGTCGCCACGCCCTCGGCGGTCAACTCCTCCCAGTCGCGGCGCAGTTCACGCTCGGCGGGGTCGAGGAACACCGCCCGCAGCAGGTTCACGCCCGGCGTGTAGTTCGGGGACAGCGCCCGGCACAGCGCGTTGGCCGCGAGGCAGTCCGTGAACCGGTTCTGCACATACGCCGGGTGCCCGGACCAGGTGTCCAGCAGCTCGCGGACGCTCACCGGTACCGCCTCGGGCCGCCTGGCCCGTCTGCGGGACACGGCCGGCCGCTCCGGCTGCGCGAGGCTCAGCAGATGGGCGGTCGCGGAGGCGTCCAGGCGCAGCACCCGGGCCAGCGCCTCCAGCACCTGCACGGAGGGGTTGCGGTCACGGCCCTGCTCCAGCCGCAGGTAGTAGTCGGAGCTGATACCGGCCAGCAGGGCGACCTCCTCCCGGCGCAACCCCGGCACCCGGCGCAGCCCGCCACCGCTCAGGCCCACGTCCTCGGGCCGGACCCGCTCCCGGCGGGCCCGCAGAAACTCACCGAGCGCGTTCTTGCTGTCCACACCCACCACCGTAGGTCCGAATCCCGGCAGGTGAGTGTCCCTGCCACTACCAGGAACATCCGGGTACTGCCTGCCCGGCCGGGACAGGTGCAGAGTCGATGGCAGGACGCACCCCGCATCACCTACCGAAAGGCGCGCCATCATGGCCGACACCGTCTCCGGCGGCACCCTCACCCCCGCCGAGGGCCTCACCCTCACCCGCATGGGATACGGCGCCATGCAGCTGGCCGGCCCCGGTGTCTTCGGCCCGCCGAAGGACCGCACCGAGGCGGTTGCCGTCCTCCGGGAGGCCGTCGAGCGGGGCATCACCCACATCGACACCAGTGATTTCTACGGCCCCGTCGTCGTCAACGAGATCATCCGGGAGGCCCTCCACCCCTACCCGGAGGACCTGCACCTCGTGACGAAGGTCGGCGCCCGGCGCGGCCCCGACGGCAGCTGGATCATGTCCCGGCACCCCGAGGACCTCAAGGCCCAGGTGTACGACAACCTCCGCAACCTCGGGCTCGACGCGCTGGACGTGGTGAACCTGCGGGTCGGCTCCGATCACGGCGCCGACGAGGAGCCGATCGGGGAGGAGTTCGGTGCGCTGGCCGAACTGCAGAAGGCCGGGCTGATCCGGCACCTCGGGGTCAGCACGGTCTCCGCCGACCAGCTGACCGAGGCCCAGGCCATCGCACCGGTCGTCACCGTGCAGAACCTGTACAACCTGGCCAACCGGGAGGACGACGCCCTCGTCGAGCGGTGCGCCGCGGAGAACATCGCGTTCGCCCCGTACTTCCCGCTCGGCGGCTTCACCCCGCTGCAGTCGCGGACCCTCACCGATGTCGCCGCCCGGCTGGACGCCTCGGCCCAACAGGTCGCCCTGGCCTGGCTGTTGCAGCGCTCGGCCACCATCGCTCTGATCCCCGGCACCTCGTCCCGTGCCCATCTGCGGGACAACATCGCCGCCGCGGACCTGGTGCTGCCCGCCGACGCGATCACCGAACTCGACACCATCGGTGGGGCCGCGGCCTGATCAGCCGTGGCTTGATGCGGGGAGGGCGGGGGTGGGCCGCCCCCGCCCTCGGGGCCGCCGACCGAGGGCGGGAGGAGCAAGGTCGGCGGCCGTTTGGCGCGGGAGAGCCGCCGTCCAGCGCGTGGCCTCCGAGAAGGGCCGAACCCAGTGGACCGCGGTGAGTCGTGTGCCGGGAGCGTGCGTGACGCACCGGCGTGTGCGCATGGTTCACACGGGGCGCATGGCAAATCGAAAGCCGGTGCCAGTGAACCGAGTTGTCACCGCATCTGACTTTCTTTCAACGAGGTGGAAGTTACCCAAGTGCCTTGTTGGGTTCGGTGGGTTGTGCAAGGGTGAAACACCCGCGCGGGGGTAATGCCCGGGGCTCATTGACCTGTTGATGAACCGAATCCGAGGAATCCACTCCGTGTCCATCCCGCCTCCCCCTCGTCCTCCTTACCCGCCGCCGGACGGCGGGGCCCCCGAGGAATCGGACGAGACCCTGGCCGCCCGGCTGCGGGGCCGTCCGGAGGGCGAGGCCGCTCATTCCGTCGCGCTGCTCATGGCGCGGCACTGGCGGCCGGTCCAGGATTACGCGGGGATCTGTCTCGCCGCGGAGGGGACCGTGCCCGCCATGGCCGCCGCGGCCGCCTTCCATCGGGTGTTCGACCGGCTGACGTTCGGCGAAGACGGTGTGGCACTGCGGCCCCGGCTGCTGCTGACCGTGCGCGACACGATCCGCGAGTGGGCCGTGGAAGAGCGAATATCCAGTGTTCTGCCGGACCTGGAGAAACCCTCCGGGGGCCGCGCCATGCGGGCCGCGAAGTCCATGACCTCCGAAAATCGCAAGCTCGCCGAGCGGTCTTTCCAGACTCTTCCGCCGTTCGCCCAGTGTCTGCTGTGGCACACCGAGGTCGAGGCCGAGTCGATAACCGTCCCGGCGGCTCTGCTCGGCATGGATACCGAGAACGCGTCGGCCGCTCTCCAGCAGGCGCACGAAAAATTCCGCGAAGGCTGTGTACGCGCCCACCGGGAACTCGCGCCGACCCCGGACTGCCGCTTCTACAACCGTCTCCTCGACGTCCCGATTCGGCGCGGCGGCGCACTGCTGCCGGATGTCCAGCAGCATCTCGACCAGTGCCGCTACTGCCGTTTCGCCGCCGAACAACTCAGCTATTTCGAAGGCGGGTTGGGAGTCCTTCTCGCCGAGGCGGTACTCGGCTGGGGAGCCCGCCCCTACCTCGCGTCACGACCCGGCCGCGGCCGGGCCGACACCCGGACCAGGGCCGCCTCCAAGCACGGCGGGCACACCGGCGGCGGCACGGGGCGGCACCGGCTGCTGTCCCGGATCCCCGCACCCGGCCGCCGTGTCGTCGACGCGGCGCGCGCGGCCAGGGCGGCCCGGTCGTCCAGATCGCTGTTCGTCGGCGTCGGACTGGTCGGCGCGGGCGTCGTCGCGATCGCGCTCGCCGTCGGCTTGTGGCCGGACCACGACGGCAGCGCCGGTCCGGTCGCCTCCAGCACCGCCCGCACCGGCTCCGGACCCGTGTCGTCATCGGCCCCCGGCACGGCCCGGCTCCCCGCCGCACCCCAGCGCACGAGACTGCGCAACGCCGCAGCCGACCTGTGCCTCGACATCCGGGGCACCGCGAAGGCCGGCACCGGCACCAGCCTGGCCGCCTGCTCCTCGGCGCGGACCCAGGAGTGGTCGTACGACACCGACGGGCTGCTGCGCAGTGTGGCGAGCCCCGGGCTGTGCCTGGACTCGCACGCGGACGCCGGTGTCGTCGTCCTTGGCACGTGTGCCGACGCGAAGGCCAAGGGTGGCAGCGATGTCCGCTACGACCTCACCGTGCAGGGCGAGTTACTGCCCCGCTGGAACTCGCAGCTCGCGCTCACCTCCACGAGCGAGGACCCGGGCGCCGACATCGTCCTCAAGGTCCGCGACGGCTCCACCGCACAGCGCTGGCTGACCGACTCGGTGACGGCCAGCCCCGGTTCGCTGTCGATCACCGGCACGGGAGCCCCGTCACCGCGCCCCGCGAAGATCGCGGACCGGATCAACTGACCACATCACCCGGCGACTTGCCGGTCAGGTAACCGGCGGCGTTCTGCACGGCGGCCAGCGCGATCCGGAGCACCGTCTCCCGGGTCACACCGCCGACGTGCGGCGAGAGCACCACGTTCGGGGCCTTGAGCAACCGCAGGGCCGAGGTGGGCGGTTCGGGGTCGAAGACGTCCAGGCCGGCACCCGCGAGGGCGCCCGCCTCGAGCGCGTCCGCGAGGGCGTCCTGGTCGATCAGGGCGCCCCGCGCGGTGTTGATCACGAACGCGGTCGGCTTGAGCAGCGCGAGCCGCTCCGCGTCCAGGAGGTGCCGGGTCTCGGCGGTGAGCGGCGCGTGCAGGGTGACGTAGTCGGAGAGGCGCAGCAGCTCGTCGAGCGGGACGTGGCGGGCGCCGCCGAGCCTGGCGGTCGTCTCCTCGGGGACGGGGCGTCGGCCGGCGTAGACGATGGTCATGTCGAACGCGGCGGCGCGGCGGGCGACTTGCTGCCCGATGGCGCCCAGCCCCACGATGCCGAGCGTCTTGCCGGACAGCTCGGTCAGGGAGCGCTGCAGGCGGGGGAGTGCCCAGTCGCCCTCGACGAGTGCGGTGTGCGCGGGGACGATCTGCTTGGCCAGCGCCAGCATCAGGGCGAAGGTCTGCTCGGCCACGTTCTGTGCCTCGGCGCCGCTGGAACCGATGGTGCAGACGATGACCCCTTGGGCGCGGGCGGCGTCCAGGTCGACGTAGTCGAAGCCGTGACTCGCGCACTGCACCAGCTCCAACTCCGGTGCGGCGGCGAGGTGTTCGGCGGTCACCGGAGAGAGCGCGGTGATGACGACGTGCGCCGCGCGCAGAGCCTGCGGGTCCTCGTCGACGGTCTCGACGACGCTGACGTCCACCCCGTCGGGCAGCAGCGTCGCGAGGCCGGCTCCCGCCTTGCGGCCGCCCATGTGGGGTGGGACGACGGCCAGGACATTCTTCGTGCGGGGCATGCGGAATCCTTGTCGGGTGGGGGAGACAGGTACGGGTCCGCGCGTGCGTCAGGACCGGGTGGCCGACTCGACCAGGACGCGGGCCAGTTCACGCGGCTGGGAGAACATCGGCCAGTGGCCCGTGTCCATCCGGACCAGCTCCCAGCGCCCGCTCGCGACCAGTTCGTCCGCCGGGGCCGACAACTCGTCACCGTCGAGCAGGCACTTGACGTAGGTGGCCGGGAGGTCGCCCAACGGGTGCTCCAGGACTGCCGGTTCGGTGAGAGTGGCACCCGGGTGCGGGGTCCCGTCGGTGACTATGCGGGCGATCTGCTCGTCCGTAAGGCCCTGGCCCGCGTAGTCCGCCGGGTCCAGGGGCGGCCAGACTCCGCCGTTCTCGGCGAGGGACTTCCGGACGGGGTCGCTCGGGAAGCCGTCCAGAGCCGACTCCCCGTCGATCGGAACGCCCGAGTCGACGAACACCACCCGGGTCAGTCGGTCGCCGATGCGCTCCGCAGCCTGGCCCACAGGTACACCGGAGTAACTGTGGCCGACCAGGACGACGTCGCGCAGATCGAGACGCTCGACCTCGTCGACGATGTCCTGGACATGGGTCTGCTGCCCGGCCGACACCCCCTGCTTCTCCGCGAGCCCGGACAGGGTCAGCGCATACGCCTCATGCCCGGCGCCGCGCAGCTCGGGCACCACCTCGTCCCACGCCCACGCACCGAGCCACGCGCCTGCCACCACCACGAATTGAGTCATGGTCCCAACGTAACCGTCGGGTCTGACAACGGCCTTCCCGGAGCGATCAGACCGCCCGCGCGACGGCCCGTACCGGCGCACCGTCCGCCCCCGGCAGCCGCAGCGGGAACAGGAACAGTTCTACGTCCGAGAGGCCCATCACCTGATCGAGACCCGTGAGGTTCTCGGCGATCACCCCGCCCGCGCCGCACAGCACACGATGGGCGGGCAGCCCGAAGTCGGCCGTAGCGTCGCCCGGTTGGGGCGTCGGATCGACACTCAGCGCATCGACCGCGACCGTACGGACGCCGGCCGCGACGAGGACCTCCGCAGCCTCCGGGGTGAGCCACGGGTGGGCGAGGTAGTGATCGGTGCCCCAGTACGCCGACCAGCCCGTGGCCAGCAGGACGAGGGACCCGGACTTCAACTGCCGCAGCGCCGGCGCCAGTAGCTCGGGCGTGATCGGCGCCCGCGCCGACAGCCCCCGTACGTCCGCCACCACCGCGTGCCCGGCGAAGCGCTCCAGGGGCAGTTCGTCGAGGCGGGGCCACGCGTCGTCCACGTGGTAAGGGGCGTCGACATGCGTGCCCGACTGCGAACCCATGTGCAGCTGAAGGACGTTGACGCCGTCGCGGGGTGCGCGCAGCGCGGGGGAGACCTCGACGGCCGGGTCACCGGGATACACGGGCATCCCGGTGACCACGGGCACCGACAGGTCGAACCAGGCCGACATCAGCTGCTCGCGGCGGCCGGCGCGGGCACCTCGACGTCCGCTCCGGGGCCGGTGATCGGCGGCACCGGCACCTCGACGGTACGGGCCAGCCGCGCCCCCTCCGGCCCGTACGCGGCCCGGGGTTCGGGAAACAGCCGGAGCAGGCCCAGGAACAGCACGGCGGCCACGGCGAGCGACAACGGCAGGCTGATGTCCACGCCGTTGGCCAGGTCGCCGAGCGGGCCGACGAACTGCCCCGGGATGTTGGTGAACAGCACACCGACCACGGCGGCCACCCACCAGGCGGTCATGCCGCGCCAGTTCCAGCCGTGCGCGAACCAGTAACGCCCGCCGCGCTGACGGCGGTTGAAGACCTGGAGCGCGTCCGGGTCGTACCAGCCGCGCCGGGTGTAGAAGCCCAGCATCATCACGACCATCCACGGTGTCGTACAGGTGATGATCATCGTGGCGAAGGTGGAGATCGACTGGACGAGGTCGAAGCCGAAGCGCCCGACGAAGATGAACGCGATCGACAGCACACCGACCAGGAACGTCGCCTGCACCCGCGACAGCCGTGGGAACACCGACGAGAAGTCGAGCCCGGTGCCGTAGAGCGAGGTCGTGCCCGTCGACATGCCGCCGATCAGGGCCAGCAGACACACCGGCAGGAAGAACCAGCTCGGCGAGATCGCGAGGAGTCCGCCCACGAAGTTCGGGGCGGCCGGGTCGACGTACTTGGGGGCCTTCGTGGCGATGATGCTCGCGGTCGCCAGGCCGAAGACGAAGGGCAGGAGGGTCGCGATCTGCGAGAGGAACGCGGCCCCGACCACCTTGCGGCGCGGGGTGTTCGCCGGGATATAGCGCGACCAGTCGCCGAGGAACGCGCCGAAGGAGACCGGGTTGGAGAGCACGATCAGGGCCGCGCCGATGAACGACGGCCAGAACAGCGACTGGGTCGCCGCGTCCGCCGAGGACGTGAAGACACCGGCGTACGACGGGTCGAAGTCACCGGCGAAGGCGATCGCGCCGAGCAGGAACAGGACCGTCGCGGACAGCACGGCGATCTTGTTGATGAACAGCATGAACCGGAAGCCGTAGACACAGACCGCGAGGACCAGGACCGCGAACAGCGCGTACGCGAGGACGTAGGAGAGCGTGCTCTGCTCCAGGCCGAACAGGCGGTGCGCGCCGCCGACCAGGGCGTCGCCGGAGCTCCACACCGAGATGGAGAAGAACGCGACCGCCGTGAGGAGGGACAGGAACGAGCCGACGACCCGGCCGTGCACGCCCAGGTGCGCGGAGGAGGCGACGGCGTTGTTCGTGCCGTTGACCGGGCCGAACACCGCCATCGGGCACAGGATCAGCGCGCCGACGACGACTCCCAGGAGCGTGGCCGCGAGGCCCTGCCAGAAGGAGAGGCCGAACAGGATCGGGAAGGCACCCAGCACGCAGGTGGAGAACGTGTTGGCACCGCCGAACGCGACCCGGAACAGGTCGAGCGGGGTGGCCGTGCGGTCCGCGTCGGGGATGCGCTCTACGCCGTAGGTCTCGACCTCGGTCAGGGACTGGCTCGGCGCGGCGGGGGAGGGGGCGGAGGCGGGCTGCGAGGACAAGGGGGCTCCAGCGGGGGACGGCGGTGGAGCGCGTTGTAGCGCGGTGGCGGAGGGGACGGCCGTGCACGCGCGCGGGGTGGGCGGGGTGCACG
>Ga0307515_10000476_pt1 | contig 95453 bp, 89 predicted proteins | sample 17_EM_MG_FD_194513 | JGI IMG/M metagenome (GOLD analysis project Ga0307515, IMG submission 194513) | Populus trichocarpa ectomycorrhiza microbial communities from riparian zone in the Pacific Northwest, United States - 17_EM | ecosystem: Host-associated > Plants > Roots > Unclassified | place...
GGCGCCGAAGGCCTGGCGCTGGAAGCCCGCGCGGATGTGCGGCTCGAACAGGTCGTAGGCGGCCAGGCCCTCGCCGGAGACGACGATCCGGGCCGGGCCGACCAGGTTCGCGACCGCGGCGATGCCGAGGCCGATCGCGGTGCCGGCCTCGGCGAAGACCGCACCGACCGGGGCGTGGCCGCCGCGGGCCAGGGCCACCGCGTCGTCGAAGGTGAGTTCCGGCCGGCCGGAGGCCTCCCGGGCCTGCCGGACGATGGCGTCGGTGCCCGCGATCGCCTCCACGCAGCCGCGGCTGCCGCAGTGGCATTCTGGGCCGTTCACGTCGATGCCGATGTGGCCGATCTCGCCGGCCACGCCGTACGAGCCTGACACGAGCCGGCCGTTGACGACCAGGCCGCAGCCGATGCCCGCGCCGACCGTCACGAGGGCGAACGATTCCATGCCCACGCCCTCGCCGAACCAGTGCTCGGCGGTGGTCAGGGCCTTCACGTCGTTCTCGACCGTCACGGTGAGCCCGGTGACCTTCTCGGCTCGCTCGCGCAGCGGCACGTCGTGCCAGCGCAGGAACGGCGAGTATCGCACCAGGCCGATGGAGTGGTCCACGTCGCCGGAGATGGCCAGCCCTAGCCGGCGGGTACGGGCGCGGTAGTCGCCGGGACCGTCTAGCAGTTCGTCGACGAGACCGCCGACCTCGGCGAGGACGTGCTCGACGTCGGCGCAGGTCAGGCGCCGGTGCACCGAGGTCCGTACCTCGGCGGACAGGTCGCAGACCACCCCGATCAGCTCGTCGGCGGTGATCTTCACGCCGACGAAGAACTCGCGGTCGGCCCGGATGGTCAGCGGGCTGGCCGGCCGCCCGGCGCCCGGGCCGCTCCGCTCGGTCGCGGCGAGCTCCTGCAGGTAGCCCATCTCGATCAACGGGCGGGCCGCCTTGGTGACCGCGGCGGAGGACAGCCCGAGCCGGCGGGCGAGGGCGACGCGGCTGAGCGGACCTTCGGTCAGCACGGCCGTGAAGACGGCCGTCACCGCCGGGGCAACGGCGTCGGCCTCGGGAAACATGAGGGAAATCTAGGCCAAATAATTTCCTTCGTCAACTATTGATTTCCCCGTTCGAGCGGACCTACGCTCGGGCGCACTTTCATCGACCGCCACCGACGAGATCTCCGAGGATCAGATGCCCGCAGTGCTGTTCGAGCCCCGTCACCGCCTCTGGCTGCTACGCGCCCCGACCGCGTCGTACGCTATCCGGCTCGACGAGGACGACCGCGTGCGGCACGTGCACTGGGGTCCCGTGGTGACGCTCGCTCAGGCGGTGGCGCTGGCCGAGCGCACGCCGCCGGCCGGCAGCAGCTTCGACGCGGTCGCGGGGGCGGAGGAACTGGCCGCGGAGGGCGGCGCCCGCTTCGGGCCGGCCGGCCTCCAGGTGCGCTTCGCCGACGGCACCCGCGGCATCGAGTGGCGCTACGCCGGCCACGACGTCGACGGCGGTCACCTGCACATCCGCATGGACGACCGGACACTGCCGATCCGCGTGAACCTGCACTACCGGGTGCACCCCGACAGCGACGTGATCGAGCGGTGGACGACCGTCGAGAACCGCGACGAGCGGCTCCCGGTCACGGTGCTGCGCTGCGACAGCGCGGCCTGGGCCCTGCCGCAGCGCCGGGACTACCGGATGAGTCACCTGGTCGGCGGCTGGAACAGCGAGTTTCAGCTGCGGCGCGCCGAGGTCGCCACGGCCGAGACCGTCTTCACCAGCCGGCGCGGCATGACCAGCCACAACGCCAACCCCTGGCTCGCCGTCGACGACGGCACTGCCGGCGAGGAGCAGGGCGAGGTGTGGAGCACGGCGCTCGCCTGGAGCGGCAGCTGGCGGATCACCCTGCACCGGGACCCGGTCGACCGGGTGACCTGGACCGGCGGCTTCGGCCACGAGGGGCTCGTCTGGTCGCTGGCGCCCGGCGAGACGATGGAAACCCCGGTGTTCGCCGGGCTCTTCACGGCCGGCGGTTTCGGGGCGGCCAGCCGGGCGTGGCACTCGTACGTCCGCCGGCACGTGCTGCCGTCCCCCGGGGAACCGCGGCCCGTGCTCTACAACTCCTGGGAGGCGACCGGGTTCGACGTCGACGAGGCCGGCCAGACGGCCCTGGCCGCGCGGGCAGCCCGGCTCGGCGTCGAGCTGTTCGTGGTGGACGACGGCTGGTTCGGCGGCCGCACCAGCGACCGCGCCGGCCTCGGCGACTGGGCACCCAACCCGGCCCGCTTCCCCCACGGCCTGCGCCCGCTCTCCGCCGAGGTGCACCGGCTCGGCATGCGGTTCGGCCTCTGGGTGGAGCCGGAGATGGTCAACCCCGACAGCGACCTCTACCGAGCGCACCCAGACTGGGTGCTGCGGATGGACAACCGCAACCGCACCGAGATGCGCCACCAGCTCGTGCTCAACCTCGCCCGGCCGGACACCGCCGCCTGGGCCCACGCCTGGCTCGACCGGCTGGTCAGCGAGCACGACATCGACTTCCTCAAGTGGGACGCCAACCGCCCGTTCACCGAGGCAGGATGGCCCGGCCACGCCGACCCGGACCGGGTGTGGATCGAGCACACCCGGTCGGTGTATCGGATCATCGACCGGCTCCGCGCCGACCACCCGAGGCTGCGGATCGAGGCGTGCGCCGGCGGTGGCGGGCGGGCCGACCTGGGCATCCTGGCCCGCACCGACCAGGTGTGGACGTCGGACAACACCGATCCGGTCGACCGGATCGGCATCCAGGACGGCTTCGGCCAGCTCTTCCCGGCGCAGGTCATGGGCGCCTGGGCCACCGACAGCCCGAACGTGACCACCGCCCGGGCGACGCCGCTGCGCTTCCGCTTCCACGTCGCCATGGCCGGCGCCCTGGGCGTCGGCGGCGACCTCTCCGCGTGGACCGAGGACGAGCTGAAGGAAGCCGCCGAGCTGATCGCCACGTACAAGCGCATCCGGGAGGCCGTCCAGCACGGCACGGCGCACCGGCTGCGCGGCGGCGGCACCCTCACGGCGGTGGAGTACGCGCACGAGGACCAGCACGTGGTGCTCGCGTGGTGCCCCTCCCGCCCGTACGGGCACGAGCCCGGCCCGCTGCCGCTGACCGCGGTCCGGCCCGGGGCCCTCTACCGGGACCAGGACACCGGGGCGACCTACTCCGGCGCCGTCCTGCTGCGGTCCGGACTCCCCCTCGACCTGCCCCCGGGCGACCACGCCAGCGCCCTCGTCCACCTCATCCGCACCGACCCGAAGGGCTGAGGCCGTGGCCTTTTTCGATCTGCCGCTCGCCGAGCTGCGCGCGTACCGTCCGGCTTTGACCGCGCCGGACGACTTCGACGAGTTCTGGCACCGCACGCTGTCCGCCGCCAGGAAGCACGACCTGGCGGCGGAGCTGACCGCGTACGACGCGCTACTGCCCGGGGTACGCGTACGCGATGTGCGGTTCAGCGGCTCCGGCGGGCAGCGGGTGGCCGGCTGGTTCATCGAGCCCACCGCGGTGGACGGGCCGCATCGGTGCGTCGTGCAGTTCATCGGCTACGGCGGCGGGCGGGGCCGGCCTCACGAGTGGCTGCTGTGGCCGGCGGCCGGCTACGCCGTGCTCGTGGTGGACTCCCGCGGCCAGGGCGACGGCGACACCCCCGACCTGCCCGGCGACAGCACGCCGCAGCACTCCGGGCTGCTGACCCGGGGCGTGCTGGACCCCGAGCAGTACTACTACCGGCGGCTGTTCACCGACGCGGTCCGGGCGGTCGACCTGGCCGCGACCCTGCCGGAGGTCGATCCCACCCGGATCGTCGTGGCCGGCGCCAGCCAGGGCGGCGGCATCGCCCAGGCGGTGGCCGGTCTGCATCCACAGGTCCGGGCCGCGCTCATCGACGTGCCATTCCTGACGCATTTCCGGCGGGCCACCGAGATCACCGACTCACACCCGTACGGGGAGCTCGCGGTCTTTTGCGCCCGCAACCGTGACCGGATCGAGCAGGTCTTCCGAACCCTGGGCTATTTCGACGGCGTGCATTTCGCCGCGCGGGCCACCGCGCCGGCGCTGTACTCCGTGGGGCTGATGGACGACGTGTGCCCACCGTCCACTGTGTTCGCCGCCTACAACCACTACGCCGGCCCGAAGCAGCTGCAGATCTGGCCCTACAACCGGCACGAGGGCGGCGAGACGTTCCAGCCGCCCGTCCAGCTGCGCTGGCTGCACGACCTGTCGATGTGACAAGGACCCCCACGCCCAGCACAGACAGGCCCGCGGGCGCCCTCTGGTACGACCGGCCCGCCGAGCGCTGGTTCGGGGCCCTCCCGATCGGGAACGGCCGGCTCGGCGGCATGGTCCACGGTGGAGTCGACGTCGAACGAATCCGCCTGTCCGAGTCGACCGCCTGGTCCGGGGCGCCGTCGGCCACCGACGTGAGCCCGACCGCGCTTCGCGAGCTGCCGACCATCCGGCGGCTGCTCTTCGCCGGCCGGCATGCGCAGGCCCAGCAGCTGGCGAGCGAGCACCTGACGGGGGCGATGGCCTCGTTCGGGACCAACCTGCCGCTGCCCCAGGTTCGTCTCGACTTCGCCGGCGGCGCCGCCGCGCGGAACTACCGCCGCACCCTCGACCTCGACACCGGTACGGTCCGCGTCGAGTTCGACCAGGACGGCACGCACGTGGTCCGCGAGGTCTTCGCCTCGCACCCGCACGGCGTCATCGTGCTGCGGGTGACCACCGACCGCCCGGGCGCCGTCGGCTGCACCCTCAGCCTCGACGAGTCCGTGCTGCCCGGCCGGACCTCCGCCACGGACGGCGGCGTCGCGTTCAGCGGCCGGGCCGTCGAGTCGCTGCACAGCGACGGACGGCAGGGCGCGGCCGTCGAGATCCGCGTCCGGATCACGGCCGAGGGCGGAACCGTCCGGCGTGGCGGCCACGGGGTCGAAGTCGTGGCCGCTGACTCGGTGCTCGTCCTGGTCGCGGTCGGTACGGACTGGGCCGGCGCCGACCCGGTCGCGCACGCCGAGGTCCTGCTCGCCGCGGCCGGCGGGATCGGGTACGACGCACTGCGCGCGGCGCACGTCGAGGACCACGGCCGCCTGATGCGCCGGGTCTCGATCGACCTCGGCGACGCCAGCCCTCTGCCCACGGACGTGCGCAGGGAGCGCCTCGCCCGGGGGCATCGCGACGACGACCTCATCGCCCTGTACTTCCAGTACGGGCGGTACCTCACCGTCGCCGGCTCCCGCGCGGACTCCCCGTTGCCGCTGGCGTTGCAGGGCGTGTGGAACGACGGGCTCGCCAGCAGCGGCGCGTGGACGAACGACTTCCACCTCGACATCAACACCCAGCAGAACTACTGGGCCGCGGAGCCGACCAACCTCGCCGAATGCCACGCGCCGCTGTTCCGGCTCGTCCACCGCCTCGCCGAGACCGGCCGCGCCACCGCCGAGCGGATGTACGGCGCGGCCGGCTGGGTCGCGCACACGGTCACCAACGCGTGGGGATACACGGCGCCCGGCCAGGGCATGGGCTGGGGCCTGAACGTCACCGGCGGGGCGTGGATCGCCATGCAGTTGTGGGAGCACTACGAGTACCACCGGGACGAGCGGTTCCTCCGCGAGCAGGCGTACCCGGTGTTCCGGGAGGCGGCGCTGTTCTTCCTGTCGTACCTGGTGCCGGAGCCGACCCACGGCTGGCTGGTGGCCGGTCCCTCCGAGTCGCCCGAGAACTGGTACCTCGCGCCCGACGGCACGCCGTGCTCGATCGCGATGGGCACCACCGCCGACCGCGTCTTCGCCGAGGCGGTGCTGCGGGTCTGCGCCGAGGCCGCGACGATCCTCGGCGCCGACCCGGAGCTGCGTGAGCGCATCGCGGCGGCCCGGGAGCTCCTGCCCCCGTTCCAGATCGGCCGCCACGGCCAGCTCCAGGAGTGGCTGGACGACGTCGAGGAAGCGGACCCCGCCCACCGGCACACCGCCCACCTGTGCGCGCTCTTCCCCGAACGCCAGATAACGCCGCGCCGCACCCCGCGACTCGCCCGCGCCGCCGAGGTCACCATCGAACGCCGGCAGCGGGCGCCCGGGTGGGAACAGACCGAGTGGGTGGAGGCCAACTTCGCCGTCTTCTACGCGCGGCTCCTGCAGGGCGACGAGGCACTCGCCCACGTCACCAAACTCATCACCGACGCCAGCGAGGCCAACCTGCTGAGCTACTCGGTCGGCGGCGTCGCCGGCGCCGAGCAGAACATCTACTCGTTCGACGGCAACGCCGGCGGCACGGCCGCGGTGGCCGAGATGCTGCTCCAGTCCGACGGCGAGGAGATCGAGCTCCTTCCCGCGTTGCCGTCGGCCTGGCGCGACGGCGCCGTCCGCGGGCTGCGCGCCCGGGGCGGCCTCACCGCCGACCTGACCTGGCGGGACGGGCAGCTGTGCCAGGCCCGGATCCGATCCACCGGCGCGGCCACTTCCCGCGTTCGCTACCGCGACGCGACGGTCACCGTCACGCTCGATCCGGGCGGCGAGTTCACCTACCGACCGTAGAACGTCGGGCATGCGGGCGATCGTGGTACACAATGGAGATCGCACCGAGGGGGCAACATGGTGGAGAACTGGCGCGACGATCCTCGCGTCGCCCGCATGGTTCAGCTGAAGGAACGGGCGCTCGACCTGCAGGCGCGCGGACACCTCGACCACGCTCTGGACGGCACCCAGGAGGGCGTGTCCCTGGGCCGGGAACTCGTCCAGGCCTACCCGGAACCGGTTCACCTGCAGGAACTGGCGGCGATGCTGTACGGGCTGGCCGGGATTCTGAACCGGGCCGGGCGATCCAGCGAGGCGCGCGCCGCGCTGGAGGAGAGCCGGATCGCGTACGAGCAGCTGGCGTCCGCCGGGCTGGAGGGCATCGCGCCGCTGCTCGCCGACGTGCGCGCCCGCGAGGCGAGCTCGATGGCGCAGCTGGGCTGGGCGACCAGCGCAGTGGTGGGAAGCGACCTCGCGGTGACCGCCTACCGCGACCTGGTCGACGGGCCGGGCGGCGCGGAACACCTGGCCGATCTGGTACGGGTCCTGGGAGTGAACGCACAGGTCCTGGCCCATTGCGGCGACCCGGACCTGGCCTGCGCCTCGGCCGACGAGGCAATCCGAACCTTCCTCGGCAACCTCGCCCACTTCGACCAGGCGCCCCAGGGCGCGGCGTACCTCGCGATGCTCTCGTCATCGTGCGGCCTGGCGAGCCGGATCCATGCGGCGAACGGCCGGCTGGAGCTGGCCCTGGCGGCCGACGACATCGGCGTACGGCTCACCCAGGTGCTGGTGGAGCACGGCGGGGCCGGAAACCGGGGCCTGCACGCGGCCGCCATCGCGCGGCAGGGGGCGCACCTGGTCGCGGCCGGCCAGCCGACGACGGGCACGGCACGGCTGCACCAGGCGAGAGCAACCGACGCCGCAAGCGCGAACGCCGAGCTGGCCCTGGTTCAGGACGCACAGGGCGAGGCCGATCGTTTCTGCCGCACTCTCGGCTTCGCCCTGCGGCGGGCCACCGAGCTGGGCGTCCACGGTACGGGCAACGTGCTTGACCTGGTCGCCGACCGGCCAGGCACCGGAGTGGTGACACCGTCGCTGCGGTGTGCCCCGGAGCGGGCCGCGCAGCGGGCCGAGGCACTCGGCCGGGTGGGGCTGGCCACGCTGCGGGTGGCCGTCGCCGAGGGGATCCGGATCTGCTTCGAGGCGCACGTGATGATGGCGCTGGTGTCCGAGCGGGGCGACGGGGCGCCGCCGTTCTGGGCGGAGCTGCTGGACGGAATGATCGCGGTGAGCGGCGTCGAGGCCCTCGGCGGCGACATCGCCGCCTGGCAGGAGCGGGGCAGGCCCTCCTGAGCAACCGGCCGGAGGCGCTTCTCACAGATCCCGCGAATTGGTCGGTCGCCGCCCCCGTGGCACCCCGTGGTGGGCATCGCCGAGGCGCGCCGCCGCAGGTTGATCTCGTCGGGTTCGGTCGCGGGCCGGCGACCATAGTGGATGATGGTCGACATCACATTGACAAATAGTTGACGCCCCATCCGGGACGTCGGGACCGGGCCGTGGACGGTACGGTACGCGCTTGTGTCCGCCACCCCACCCCGTGTGATCGCCTACCGCTACCTACTGCTCAACCTGCTGGGACAGGGCGGCATGGGCCGAGTCTGGGCGGCCCGCGACCAGTTGCTGAACCGGGACGTGGCCCTCAAGGAACTCGTCCCGCCGCCCGGCCTGACCGCCGAGGAGCTTCGCGATCTGCGGGAACGGGTGATGCGCGAGGCGCGCGCGATCGCCCGGCTCGACCACCGCAACGTCGTACGCGTCTTCGACGTCCTCCACGACGGCGGCGAGCCCTGGATCGTGATGGAACTCGTCCCGTCCCGCTCGCTGCACGAAGCACTCGACCACAATGGCCCGATGGCGCCCGACCGGGTGGCACGGATCGGGCTCGGCGTGCTGGCCGCGCTGCGAGCGGCCCACGAGACGAGTCTGCTGCACCGGGACGTGAAGCCCGCCAACGTGCTGATGGCCCACGACGGCCGGGTGGTGCTGACAGACTTCGGCCTGGCCACCGTCGCCGGCGACTCCAGCATGACCCGTACCGGAATCGTGATGGGGTCGCCGTCCTACCTCGCCCCCGAGCGGGCCCTGGACCATCCGGCCAGCCCGGCCTCTGACCTGTGGTCGCTGGGCGCGACACTCTATTTCGCCGTGGAGGGCATCGGGCCGCACACCCGGTCCACACCGATGGCGACGCTGGTCGCGCTCACTACTCAGCCGCCGCGATCGCCGCAGCGGGCCGGCGCGCTGACACCCGCGCTGGCCGGCCTGCTGCAAAAGGATCCCGCACACCGGATCGACGCGGCGACCGCGGAACGGCTGCTACGCGCGGCCATCGAGCCCGCCGCCCGGCCCGACCCACCGGCCGCCGGCCCGCCGCCAATCAGCCCGCCGCCAGCCAGTCCGCAACCAGCCGGCCCACCTCTGACCGGCCGGCCGCCAGCCAGTCCCCCGCCGGCCGGTCCACAGCCAACCGGTCCACCTCTGACCGGCCCGCCGCCAGCCGGTCCCCCGCCGGCAGGTCCACAACCGGCCGGTCCACAGCCAGCCGGCCCACAGCCAGCCGGCCCACAGCCAGCCGGTCCACAGCCAGCCGGCCCACAGCCAGCCGGCCCACAGCCAGCCGGCCCGCCGCCGGCCGCCCCGCCGTCGTTCAGCCCACAGCTGGCCGGTCTACAGCCAGCCGGCCCGCCGCCGGCCGGTCCACAGCCAGCCGGCCCGCCGTCGTTCAGCACACGGCTGGCCGGTCCGCAGCCGGCCGCTCCGCCGTCGTTCAGCCCGCCGCCGGCCGGTCCGCAGCCGGCCCGTGCACCGCTGCCGGAACCGGCCGTGGCCGGCGCCGTACCGTTGGCCGCGCGGTCCCCTCTGCGGCGCCGGTTGATCATGGCGAGTGTGGTGCTGATCGTGCTCGCCGTCGGGCTCGTCGTCGGTCGGATGGCGAACACCGCGTCCCCGGCCGGCAGCGCGGCGCTCGCGCCGCTGCCGAGTTCGGCGCCGCAGGTGATTCCCAGCGATGCGTTGACACCCGTCAAGAGGACGCCGAGCGCCGGCCTACCCGCCCGCCAGCCGGCGGGCAAGCCGCCCGCGCCCACCGCGCCGAAGCCGTCCGCGGCCAACACGACGGCCAAAGTATCGACGCCGACTACCAAGGCCGCCACACAGGACGGCGAGACCCCGGACGTGGCCGCCGGCAAGCCGTTCGTCAACATGATGACCGGCACGTGCCTCGACGTGCCGGACGGCGCGACCACCGCCGACCTGGAGTTGTGGGCTTGCCAGGGCGTCGACAACCAGAGTTTCGCCTTCGCCTCCGACGGCACGTTGCGCTCCCTGGGCAAGTGCCTGCAGATCAGCGATACGAGCAACGGCGCCCATCTGCGGCTGACAACCTGCACCGGGTCGGCGGCGCAGCGCTTCACCTACAACAGCGCCTACGACCTGGTGAGCGTCAAGGCCGACAAGTGCGTCGACGTCCCGGACGGTAACTCCGCCAACGGAATTACGGCACAGATCTGGGAATGCACCGGCGAAGGAAACCAGAAATGGCACTACTGACGGCGACGACCACGGCGGCGGCACGGCTCGCACCCCGCGCTCCAAGATCCGCGGCAGGTAGCCAGGCCGGGCGCCAATGCCGCGCAGGCTAACTCGATCTTGGAAGCCACGCCGGCGGACGGTTTCTTGTTCAGGAGCGACCCGACGCCAGTCGGCGCGATCCGTTCGAGTGGCTTCCCGGCGGACACCTCCCGAAACCGGGCCGCCACCACGGAGATCCACCCGACACCGGGCGCCGAGGAGACTTTCCGCATCACCGGCTTGTCACCCCCGGGGGTTGCGGCTGGATCTTGTGGCGGCGTGGTCGCCCTCCGCACCCGCCCGCACCACCATCGGCCCCCGGGCCGGCAATCCTGCGCGGATTTGCCGCGGTCGTGCGCCGCCATGCCCCACCACCCGGTCGCGGCGACTCGCCGGAACCGCTTCCCGCCGGCCTCACCCTTGCCCGCGCCGGCGGCAGTCCAGCTGATGGACACCGATCCCGCCCACCGGGCACCGTCACCACATCCTGGGCATCCCGTCCCACACCCCGGACCACAACCTCGCATAACCTCCCATATCGCCACCAGACTCCGCGACCTTGATGCGCACGGGCACGGAGCAGACCACTGCGCACCAAGGTCCAACGTCAGCAGTTGCTGCCGCACCGCCAGCGACCCCAGCCCACGTCCTCGCCCTCGCCCTCGCCCCAGCCGTCGCCCTCGCCCCAGCCGTCGCCTTCGCCCTCGCCCCAGCCCCAGCCGTCGCCCCAGCCGTCGCCGTCGCCCTCGCCCTCGCCCTCGCCCTCGCCCTCGCCCTCGCCCTCGCCCTCGCCCTCGCCCTCGCCCTCGCCCTCGCCCTCGCCGACCACATGCTGCGGACCTTGATACGCCCAGGCGAGCTCGGCGCCGTTGCATATCAAGGTCGCAACCGTCGGCGACGATATGCTGGTTTTTGCGAGGTTTGAGTCCGGGATGTGAGACCGGAAGCTCAGGGTGTGGTCGCCGTGCCCGGCATGTGGGACCAAGGCTCATCAGCCGGACGCGGTGCCCGCATGCCGGACCGTCGAGGCCGGAACCTCATCACGGGATGCGGAACCGACCAGTGGCTTGGCCGTGGGATTCCGTCCCGGGATGCGCTATCGACAGAACTCACGAAAGCGCCAGGTCACGGCTACGCGGCATTGGGCCGGGCGCCAGGGTCGCCGTCGGCATTTTGGCGGCGAGTGGATGTCGCATCAACGGTTCAGGTGGTGGCCAAGGCCTCCGTCGGGGTGAGCCGGGAGGCGCGGATCGCCGGATAGACCCCGGCGACGTTGCCGACCAGCACCGCTCCGCCGATGCCGCCGCCCACCGCCCATGCGGGAATGACCGCCGGCCAGGCTTGCAGCGCGGCGTATCCGACGGTTGCCGCCACCCCGATCAGCGTGCCGGCCGCGCCGCCCAGCGCGGACAGCGCGATGGACTCGGTCAGGAACTGGACCCGGATCTGGCCCCGGCTCGCCCCCAGCGCGCGCCGCAGACCGATCTCGCGCCGGCGTTCGAGCACCGAGATGACCATGGTGTTGGCTACGCCGATCCCGCCGACGAGCAACGACACTCCGGCCAGGCCGAGGAAGAGGGCGCCGAAGGTGGATTCGGTGGCCCGCTTCGCGGCGAGCGCGTCCGATGGGCGGCTGACCTGCACCAGGCCGGGCAGTTCCGGGTTGACCGTGGCCGGTAGCACGGCGCGGACGTCCTCGAGGAGCCGCTCGCCGGACTGGACGTAGATCACCGTCGGGTGCCCGTCGAAGCCGAGCAGGCCGCGCGCCGCGTCCCAGCCGACCAGCACCGACTGGTCCAGGTCGGGGGTGAGCGGGGTCGGCTCGAGGATGCCGATGACGGTGAACCACCGGTTGCCGATGCTGACCTGCGGCGCCGGGGTGCCGGCCGGCAGCCGGGCGTAGCCGAGCCGGGTGGCGGCCTCCGCGCCGAGGACCGCCGTCGGGAACCGCTCGGTCGCGGCGGTGAGGAAGCGGCCCGACCGGAGCCGCCCGTTGACCGCCGGCAGCAGGTCGGTGCGGCTGGCCAGGACGGTGAGGCCGGAGCCGTCGTTCGGGTCGATCAGGTCGGAGCGGCGCACCACCGCGTGCGTGTTGGCGACCGCGCTGACCCGGGTGACCGGGCCGATCCGGGCGACCATGTCCACCGATTCCGGGGGCAGCGGCGTGGGGTTGTCGCCCTGCGAGACCGGCTGCACGCGCAGCATGTTCGTGCCGAGCGCGGAGAGCTGGTCGGCCAGCGCCTGCCGGCTCGACGCCGGGATCCCGGTCACGATGATCATGGTGGCGATGCCGATCGAGATGCCGAGCGCGGACAGGGCGGCCCGTACCTTGCGGGTCCGGATGCCGAGCAGACCGAGCCGCAGCACGTCGGGCAGGCTGAGCCTCATCGCCGCACCGAACCCTCGATGCGCCCGTCGCGCATGGTCACCTGGCGGGGCAGTTGGGCGGCGATGTCCTGGTCGTGGGTGATCACGGCGATGGTGGTGTTCTCCTTGTGCAGTTCCAGCAGCAGGGCGAGGACGGCCGCGCCGTTCGCGCTGTCGAGGGCGCCGGTCGGTTCGTCGGCGAGCACCAGCGCGGGCTCGCCGACCAGCGCCCGGGCGATGGCGACCCGCTGTTTCTCGCCGCCGGAGAGCTGGTGCGGCTGGTGCCGCATCCGATGCGCGAGGCCGACGCGGGCCAGGGCTTCCGCGGCGCGCACGCGGCGTTGCTTGCGGGGTACGCCCGCGTAGAGCAGGCCGGTGGCCACGTTCTCGGCGGCGGTGAGGCCGTCGGTGAGGTGGAACTGCTGGAAGACGAAGCCGAGTTGCCGGCCGCGCAGGGCGGAGAGCCGCCGGTCCGGCAGCGCGGCGATGTCCTGGCCGCCGAGCAGCACCGTCCCGCTGGTCGGGCGGTCGAGCGTACCCATGATGTTGAGCAGGGTGGATTTGCCGGAGCCGGACGGGCCGACGATGGCCAGGAGATCGCCCGCGGCGATGGTCAGGCAGACATCGTCGAGGGCGGTGACGCCGCCCGGATAGGTGCGGCTGACATGATCGAGGGCGAGCACGACCTCGGCGCTCACGGTGTGGTCACCACCACGGCGCCCTCGGCGATGTCGGCGCCGCTGACCTGCACCATCCCGCCCGCGAACAGCCCGGTGACCGCCGGGATCAGCGTCCCGTCCGGGCGCTGCAGCGCGTACCCTCCCTCGCGGAGCGCGACCAGCGCACCCACCGGAACCGTCAGCACGTTCTTGCGGTTCACCGTCGTGAAGCGGACCTGCACCGACGCCGCGGCGACCTTGGCCACGTCCTGGGCCTTCGACGGTTTCACCGTCACCGTCATCTTGGGCGGCGAGGTCCCGCCGGCCGGATCCGGGTCGCCTCCCTCGACGACCTGGCCGATCCCGGTCACCTTCCCCGCGACCGAGCGCCCGTCCGGCAGCGTGATGGTGACCTTCGCGCCCTTCCGCACCGTGTTCGCGTCGGACGGGCTCATCGGCACGGTCACGATCTTGGTGGTGGCGGAGACCGTCAGCAGCGGCCCGGCGGCGGCGTCGCCGGGCTGGGCGGTGAGCGCGCTGACCCGTCCCGGCCCGGCGAGCACCGCGACCTGGCCGGGCAGCAGCTTTCCGGGCTGGGCGATCCCGAGGTGCTCCTGCCACTTCTTGAGCGCCGCCAGCAGGGCCGCGTCCAAGACCTCGGCGCGGGTCGAGGTGCGGCGATACCCCAGGGCCGCGAGGTTTTCCCGCAACTCCCGGACGTCGCGGCCGGTCAGTCCCGGCTTGTCGAGCGGCCGGAACAGCGGGGTGGCGCCGTAGAGGACCACCACCGGCTGGTCGTCGACCCGGTACAGCTGCCTGCCGCGGGAGACCTTCGCACCCACCGCCGGCAGCTTCGTGACGATGCCGGGGCCACTGCCTTTCACCGTACGGGCGGAGCCGAAGCCCAGGGTGCCCGGCAGCAGCCGGCTGTCCGACAGGTCGGCACGCTCGATGGTCGCGGTGGCCACCGTGGGGTCGACGATGGCCGCGACCGGCGCGGGTTTGTGTCGCATCGTCACCAGGGCCAGGCCGCCGCCGATCAGCGCCACGGCGGCCGTGACGCCCAGGATCGCGCTACTTCGCCTGGCCACCGAAGGCCTCCAGCAGGCAGGCGTGCTCGATCTCGGCCTGGTTGTCGGGGGTCGTGCCGTCGGAGCTGTCGTACGTCCACTCGCCGGGGTTGGTCACGTGCACCATCAGGCCGTGCGCGCGCAGGCACTTCACGTTGTCGTTCCACTGCTGGGCGTAGTTGGGATTCTTGTCTTCGTCGAGTTCGGGCGGCTGCTGGGGCAGTTTGCCCGCGCAGGCGGTGTAGGCCGCCTTCGGCTCGCCGCTGTCGTCCAGGACCAACCCCGGCGCGCCGCCGACCGCCGCGACCGCCCCGGCCCGGCCCGGATTCGTTTTGACGCCGTGCTTGACGAGGCATGCGTTGTACGCGGCCCAGAACCGGTTCGCCTCCTCCTCGCTGGTGTCCAGGCGAAGCTGGGGGCGAGCCGCGGTGGCGGCGGCGGGGGAAACGGCCTTGGTCGGCGCGGTGCTGGCGAGGGTGGCGACCTGACCGCCGGTCTCGGCCGGGCCGCCGCACGCGGTGAGCGCCAGCACCGCGGCGACCCAGACGATCTTTAGTTTCGGCATGGCCAGCACTGTCACGAAGACTTGTCAGGAAGCTGTTGTGATCCGATAGTGGTCCCGTAGCGCCGCTCCCACCCGCCCGCGACCGGCCTAGACTCGCCGCAATGTGCGCTTACGTGTTGGTCGCCGAGGACGATCCGAAGCAGGCCGAACTGGCCCGGCGATACCTGGAGCACGAGGGGCACGCGGTGGTCGTCGTGGCCGACGGCCGGGCAGCGCTGGAGGAGATCCGGCGCAACCCGCCGGACCTGATGGTGCTCGACGTGATGATGCCGCGGGTGGACGGGCTCGACGTGTGCCGGATCCTGCGCCGCGACAGCGACCTGCCGGTGCTGATGCTGACCGCCCGCACCACCGAGGACGACCTGCTGCTCGGGCTCGACCTGGGCGCCGACGACTACATGACCAAGCCGTACAGCCCGCGCGAGCTCGCTGCCCGGGTGCGCACGCTGCTGCGCCGCACGCAGGCCGCCGCGGCGGCAGACGACCACGTGCTGCGGGTGGGCACGCTGCAGGTCGATCCGGTACGGCACGAGGTCAGCGCCGACGGCCGCCCGGTCACCTGTACGCCGGGAGAGTTCCACCTGCTGGAGGCGCTCGCCGCCGAGCCCGGCCGGGTGTTCACCCGCGACCAGTTGCTCCGGCACCTGCACGGCTTCGACTCGTACGTCACCGTCCGCACCGTGGATGTGCACGTGATGAACCTGCGCCGCAAGATCGAGCCGGACCCGCGCCGGCCGGTGCGGCTGGTCACCGTGTACGGCATCGGCTACAAGCTCAATGACTAGGAGCCTGCTGGTCCGCCTGCTGGCCGTCTCCGCGGTCGTGTCGATCCTGTCGATCGTGGCGACGGCCTGGCTGGCCGTGCGCACCACCACCCGAGCGATCCGGCAGGAGCAGGGGCAGGCGCTGACCGACGACGCACGGATCTACGACGCGCTGCTCGGCTACGCGGCGTTGCACCGCGACTGGTCCGGCGTGGATACGCTGGTCGCGACGCTGGCCAAGGAGACCGGACACCGGATCGCGCTGACCGACCGGGCCCGGACCCTGCTCGCGGACTCGGCGGCGGGCGCGCTGCCGGAGCGGGCCTCGGCCACCGTCGACCCGCTCGGCGTGGACGAGAATCTTGCCCCGAACGCGCCCGACGACCGGATCGACCCGCGCGCGGTAGGCCCGTTCCGGCTGCCCGCCGCCGAGCGGACCGAGCTGCGCGGGATTGCCGTGCGGATCGTCGACTGCCTGCGCTCGCCGCCGTCCGTGCCGGCGCCCGTCGCGGCGGAGAATCTGCGCGTGGTCGTCCGCAACGCCGAGATCGTCGAGCTGCCGAGCGGCCGCCCCCGGATCGAGACGCCCGGCAGCGACCTGAGCACCGACACCGCGTGCACCCGGCCCAGGGCCGTCCTGGCCGTGCCGACCGCCACCGAGGCCAAGGCGCTGGCGCAGCTCGACAAGCTGGTCAACGCCTGCCTCGACCGTCGGCAGATCCCGGCCGTCACGATCGGCCTGGACCGGACCTGGACCTGGGCGCAGGCGGAGTCCGCCCGCACCGGGCAGCAGCGCAGCCGTACGGTCGCGGACTGCCTGGCCGGCGCCCGCCGCGAGCAACTCACCGGCTTGGTCGCGCCCGCGGCGCAGCTCTTCGTGACCGCCCCGGGCGCGCCCACGCCGTCCAGCTTCGACCTGTCGCCGGCCAACCGCGCCCGGATCGCCGGGGTCACCGGCCTGGTCCTGCTGGCGGCGCTCGGCGTAACCGTCATCGTCGGCAGGCGGCTGGTGCGGCCGCTGCACGCGCTGACCGCGGCGGCCGGGCGGATGCGCGACGGCGACGGCACCGCCCGGGTCCGGGTCACCGGCCGCGACGAGATCGCGCGGCTCGCGGTCGCGTTCAACGACATGTCCGAGCGGCGCCAGGAGGTGGAACGGCTGCGGCGGGTGATGGTCGGGGACATCGCGCACGAGATGCGTACGCCGGTGACGAACATCCGCGGCTGGCTGGAGGCGGCCGAGGACGGTGTCGTCCCCCTGGACCGGGAGCTGATGTCCTCGCTGCTGGAGGAGGCGCTGTTGCTCCAACACGTCATCGACGACCTGCAGGATCTGGCGGCGGCCGACGCGGGAGAACTGCGCCTGCACGCGCAGGCTGTGGACGTACCGGATCTGCTCGCTCAGGTCGCCTCCGCGCACAAGGCCTCCGCCGACCGCGCCGCGGTCTCCCTCATGGTCCGCGCCGCCGCCGGGCCGGCGCTGACCGCCGACCCGATCCGGCTGCGCCAGGCGGTCGGCAACCTGGTCACCAACGCGATCCGGCACACGCCACCCGGCGGCCGGATCACGCTCGCCGCCCGGACCGACGGCCCGCAGGTGGTCATCGACGTCACCGACACCGGCGCCGGCCTCGCCCCCGACCAGACGCCGCTGGTGTTCGAACGCTTCTGGCGCGCCGAGAAGTCCCGCAGCCGGCAGACCGGCGGCAGCGGCCTGGGCCTGTCCATCGTCCGCAAGCTCGCCGAGGCACACGGCGGCACGGCGTCGGTGACCAGCGCCCTCGGCGAGGGCTCGACCTTCACCCTGCGGCTGCCCGCCCCCGGTCCAAGTCACCTCCAAGAGCTCTGACCTGCGGCTGCCGTCAGCCTTTGTCGTGGATGGTGACGGCGTAGCCGTCGGGGTCACGGAAGGTGAAGGTGCGTCCGAACGGTCCGTCGATCGGCGCGGCGACGATCGGCACACCGCCGGCGGCGAGGTCGTCGTGCAACTGCTGGGCGTCGTCGGCGCGCAGCCACAGCGCCACCCCCGTGCCCGGGTGCGGCGTCACCGCGTCGAGTTCGACGCCGGGCAGCGGTGTGCGCAGGGCGAATGCCACCGGGCTGGTGGCGAACACCACCGCGTGCGGCGGGCTGACAGGCGCCCGGCGCAGCCCGAGCCGGTCCTGGTAGAAATCCGCGGCGGCGTCGAGGTCGCGCACCTGCAGGGCGATGAAATCGGGTCCGGTGACCGGCATGGCTTCTCCTTCGATCGTATGTCAGGGTCCTGACATGTGAAGAGTATGTCAGGATACTGACATGACGCAAGGAGTGGGTGACCTCGACTTATCGGTGGGCTACGCGCTGAAGCAGGCCGCCGCGGCGCTGCGCACGGCGATGGACCTCGGACTGCGGCCCCTCGGACTGTCGGTGCCGCAGTACGCCTGCCTGGAGCTGCTCGGCCAGCGGCCCGGGCTGTCGGCCGCCGAACTCGCTCGCGGCGCTTTCGTCACCCGGCAGTCCATGCATGCCGTCCTGATCGGCCTGCAGGAGCGCGGGCTGCTGGCGCGAGCCGCCACCGCCGCGCAGGGGCGGGCGCTGCCGACCGAGCTCACCGACGCCGGCCGGCGCATCCTCGCCGAGGCCAGCGCGATTGTGGCGGCAACGGAGACGCGGATGACCCAGGCATTGCCCGCCGGTGCGCGGCAGCGGCTCCGCGCCGACCTCGCCGCGTGCGCAACCGCGCTCGTGCAGCCGCCGGAGCGAGGTCCGGACATGCCATACCCCCTACCAAAGTCGTAGCGGCGCGCCCTTGCGACGCCCGAAGCTTGAATGCCCTCGGCGCCCCGCACGGGACAGACTCCTCACGCCACGGGTGCGGTCACCCGTGCCCTGATCCCTCAGTTGTCCGGAGGCAGCCGTCTCGACATCGTCGAGGCCAACCCGCGCTTCGCCGCCCGGCTGCGCCACCTCGTCGCCGATCATCCCCACCTGGCCGGCAGGCCCGGCCAGGTCGACGTGTACCAGACCTACGTCGAGAACCTCGACACCGACCAGCGCTACGACGTCATCGTCTCCGGCCTGCCACTGACCAACTTCACTCCCCCGCAGGTCGAGACGATCATGTACAGATACCTGAATCTGCTCCACCCCGGCGGCACCCTGACCTACTTCGCGTACCTCGGCACGCGCACCGCCCGTGCCCTGTTCGCCTCCCGGGACGAAGGCCGCCGGCACGCCGGCGTGAACGCCGTCATGGCCACCTACCAGGCCACCTATGCGGCCGGCCGCCGGAAAGTGTGGGCGAACCTCCCGCCGGCCGAGGTCTGGAACCTTCACCGTCCCCCGACGCCGTGGCCGAACCCGGGATCCACCTTGTTCAAGGCCGGGCCCTGGGCCGCCGCGGTCCCGGACGGCGATTGCCCGCATCCAAGGTTTTCGACCGGCACAGGTTGCGGCGCAGGCAGAGAAAGTGATTAATATTCACTTAATCTTTTGTTAATTTTTCTGGCCGCCACCAGGAGGAGCAATGCGCGCACGGCGTATCACGATATTTATAGTTATTATGGGCTATTTGGCCGCGGCGCTCGGCACCGCGGCCGGCCCCACCAGCCAGGCCAAGGCCGCGGACGTCTCCACGGCGCTGGTCACCGTGAACGGCACCCGCTTCGTCGACACCCACGGCCGCGAGGTTGTGCTACGCGGATTTAACATCTCCGGCGAGGTGAAGCTCGCCGAGAAGGGCAAGCTGCCGTTCGCCAACACCGCGGACGCCCGCAAGTCGGCGCTGGCCATGCAGAACCTCACCAACGCCAACACCGTGCGCTTCCTGCTGTCCTGGGATGCCGCCGAGCCGACGCCCGGCACGATCGACACCGCCTACCTGAGCGCGATGGCCCAGCAGGCCGGCGCCTTCGCGGACCTGGGCTTCGAAGTGCTCTTCGACTTCCACCAGGACATGTTCTCCCGGTACCTGTTCAACACCGGCAGCTGGTACAGCGGCGACGGCGCGCCGAAGTGGGTGATCCAGGCCGGCGGCTATCCACAGGAGAACTGCGGTGCCTGCGTCCACTGGGGCCAGAACATCACCCAGAACGCCGCGATCCAGCAGGCCACCTACGACTTCTGGCACAACCGGGCGCTCAGCACCACGGCCGGAACCATCAAGGTGCGCGACGAGTTCGTGAACCACGCCGCGCAGGTGCTCACCTACCTGCGCACCAACCTCACCACCGACCAGTACGCGCACGTGCTCGGCGTCGACCCCTTCAATGAGCCGTACGCCGGCCTGTACGACTCCGGCCAGAACAGCCGAACCTGGGAACGGGACGTGCTGTGGCCGTTCTTCCAGTCCTTCCGCACGGTGATGGACCAGGCGGGCTGGGCCGACCGGCCGGCGTTCGTGGAGCCCAACATGTTCTGGAACGGCAACCTGTCCAACCAGACCGGCGGCTTCCTGGACACCGGCGCGATCGGGCCGCGGTACGTTTTCAACACCCACTTCTACGACCAGGTCGCCGTCTCCGGTGTGCTCATGTGGGGCAAGGCCACCGACGGGCAGGAGAGCGACGACTTCGCCCTCATCCGGGACCGCTCCACCGCCCTGTCGACGCCGGCCATCGTCACCGAGTTCGGCCATCCGCTCAGCGGCTACACCTCGGACAAGGCGCCGAGCGTCGACAAGGCGATGTACCAGGGCCTGGATTCGCGGCAGCCTGGCTCACAATGGTGGAGCAACGTGGCCAGTTCGGGCCAGGTGCTCTCCGGCACCCAGTGGCAGTGGGACATCTACAGCGGCCGGCACCACGAGTTGATGAACGACAACCCGGAGAAGGTGCTCACCGAGGCCGACGCGTGGAACGGTGAGGACTTCTCCTCGGTCGCCCTGGACGATTCCGGTACGGCGTACCTGCGCCAGGACGCGCGGCTGCTGGACCGGGTCTACCCGGCCGCCGTGGCCGGGCGGGTGCTGGGGTTCACCTACGAGGACCGGTCCCGGGACGAGTCGAGCCCGATGGCCTGGATCCCGGTCCCGTCCGCCCTGTCGTCGACGAAGACGGTGGTCGACAACAGCCGGTACGCCGTGCTGGTCTGGCGCTCGGGCGGCGACGGATCCCCGACCGAGGTGCGGCTGCCGGATGGCTACCGGTCCACGATCGTGTCTGACGTCGCCTACACCGTGCAGTCGCGCAATCTGGTGCTCTCCGGCGCCGGTGCCGCCGGTGTCGTGCACTTCGCGCTGATCGCCGACTCGGTCGCACCGTCGGCGAGCGTGCTGTCCGCGGCCAAGACCGAACTGACGAACTGGGCCACCGCCGCGTTCCCGTCCTGAGGCCCGGTGTTGCCGAGCTGACGAACCCACGGTGCCAGGTCATCGCGACCTGGCACCGCTGGCGGCTGCACTACGACCACCTCGAGCTCGGGCATGCCAGCACGGTGCCGCTTCGACCCTGTCCAACCCCGTCCAACCCTGTCCATGCGTGTCCAGTTTAGACATTTGTCCGAAGATCGCGTCGATATGTTTCCGCACCGGACATCCTGGGATTCTCGGCCGGCACCGACGGCTGGGGCGTGTGACGAATGCCGCCCGGAAGCTCCCCTAGCGGCTTGTGAGGGATCGATGCTTGTACTGGGAATTACGAACAACGACACCGCCGGCGCCTGCCTGGTCGAAGACGACCGGGTCGTCGCCGCGGTCAGCGAGGAACGGTTCACTCGGGTCAAGGATCACAAGATCTGGCCGGCCCACTCCATCGAGTTCGTGTTGCAGCATGCGGGCCACACCATCGCCGACGTCGACCATGTCGTCTACGGCTGGAGTGCCGGCTTCAACAGCGACCGACACCTGTTGCTCTATGTGGACCGCATTGCGGAGGAAGCAAGGATCCATCCGCAGGGGCTGCCTCACCTGCGCCGGCGCATAGCCACCGAGATGGACAATGACCGGGCCAAGCGCCTGGAGTTCGACGATTTTGTGGCAGCACATGGACTCCAGTCCCGGGCCGTCTATATCGATCATCATGACGCACACGGGCTGGGGGCATTCGTCTGCTCACCGTTTGACGACGCCCTGGTCGTGACCTGCGACGGTCGCGGTGACTTTCAGTCGTTGACGATCAGCTACTACTCCGCGACGGGACAGCAGGTCCGTCAACGAGAGACGACGATCGACAGCCTCGGCTACTTCTACGGGCGGATCACCCAGTTGTTGGGCTTCGTACCCAACCGGCATGAGGGCAAGGTAACCGGACTGGCCGCGCACGGCGATCCGGAACGGCTACTACCGCTCATGCGCCAGATGATCGATGTCGAGGACGGCCGACTCCGAGCCCGGTGCGGGATGTACTTCCAGCCGTCCTACCAGACATACTCCGACGAGTTGATCAGCCGGATCCGGCAGGAGAAACCCGCGGATGTAGCGGCTGCGGCGCAGCGGCATCTGGAGGATGTGCTGACCACTTTGGTGGCGGCGCACATCACGCAGGTGCCGACGAGTTCGGTCTGCCTGGCCGGCGGGGTGTTCGGCAACGTCAAACTCAATCAGCGTCTCCTCGAAGTCGACGGCGTCGACAACGTCTATGTAGTACCCCCGATGGGCGATGGAGGGCTGCCGCTGCATGCCGCAGCGGGACACGTCTATCGAACGACCGGACTGCGCCCACGGCTGCCGTCCATGGCGCTTGGTGTGGATGCCGCCCTCACTGGCGCCGAGCTTACGGACATGCTGTCCGACCGCAGCGGACTGCGCATGCTCGACGACGTCGAGACGGACATCGCCAAGCTCATGATCGCAGCGCTGCGGGCCAATCAGGTGATCGGTGTATGCCGGGGGCGGATGGAGTTCGGCCCTCGTGCCTTGGGTAAGCGCAGCATTATCTACCGTGGTGACGATCCAACGCTGAACGACTGGCTGAACAAGAAGCTCAAACGAACCGAGTTCATGCCCTTCGCGCCGATGACCCCCGAGTGCCTCGCGGAGCAGTGCTATGTCGGCTGGCGTCCTGACCACCCGGCCGGGCTCTTCATGACGATCACGTACGACTGCACGGCGGAATTCCGTCAGCTTTGCCCGGCGGTGGTGCACGTGGACAACACCGCCCGCCCGCAGATCGTCCGCCGCGACGACGATCCGTTCCTGCACGACCTGCTGCTCTCCTGGCACGCGAGCACCGGCCAGCCCGCACTGGTGAACACATCGTTCAACAGACACGAAGAGCCGATCATCGGCACACCCCGCGAAGCGCTCGCCGCGATCGAGGACGAGATCGTCGATCTGGTCGTGATCGACGATCGGTACGTGGTTTGGAAACCGGCCGACAACGACTTCGTCGACCGTTACCTCGCCCGCTGATGCCGACGCAGCACCCACACATCATGGTTGAGGCCGTACTTTTCGACATGGACGGCGTGCTCATCGACTCCATATCGGTGATCGAGAACGCTTGGCGGTCTGCCGCCGCCAGGTACGGTCGTCGGCTGACCGAGGACGACATGCGTCAGCATGTGCACGGCCAACCCGGCAGGCACACCGCGGCCGCGCTGTTTCCGGGCTGTAGCTCGCAGGAGCGGGCCGCGATCTGCCGCAGCGTGGATGCTCTCGAAGAACGCGCCCAGTGCCCACCGCTACCGGGAGTCATACCGCTGATCGATGAGCTGGTCACAGCGCGGGTCATTGTCGGGCTGGTGACGAGCAGTTGGCCGGAGCGCATCCGGCACGTCTGCGCAACGCTCGGTTTGACCGGCGCGTTCACTACCATCGTGGACCGGGGATGCACCGCACATGGCAAGCCCTATCCTGATCCTTACCAGGAGGCCGCCCGTCGGTTGGGGCTCGCCCCCGAGCGGACGCTGGCCTTTGAGGACTCCACCAACGGAGTGGCATCCGCGCTGACTGCCGGTGCGCACTGCGTGGCGGTCGGCACACCGGCCGCGAACATCGCGGTGCTGGCCACCATCACCGCCTTCACCGACCTGGGGGTGTCCACTGGCGACGCCTCGCCCATGCTGTCGGGGCTGGGCCGTCCCGTGGCACTGGGTGTCAGGCACCGGTCGGCGGACAGCCGGTGACCGACAAGACAAGGATACGGGAGAGCATGACCGCCCGCAGCCACGACCGGATCGCCGAACGAATCGTCCACTACGCTGTTCTTCTCGGTGACCCCAGTGCGGCAGATGCCGGGGCTACGTTCTGGGAACTGAGCGAGCCGCACTACCGCACGGTCCTGGCCGAGGCTATGGACTGGTTGCTCGACCAGCCCAAGGCACTAGCCGCGTTGCGGCACGTCGTGGCCGACAACCAGGACGTCGCGGCATATCGGCAGGCCGGCACCGCACTGGCCGACCTGCTGCGGCACGATCCGGTGGCGGTCGGCCGACTCGATCGGCTGATCGCGCAGGCAGAGCAACGAGTCCTCATCGACTATCACCTCGGCTCCCGCTATCGCCGCGACGATCCAGAGATCACCTATCAGATGCTGCTCGATGCGGTGCGTCCCCCGTCGCCAGCAATTCGGTTCCGGTCCGATGTTCACGTCGTCATTCCGTTCCGCGACCGAGACGGCACCGGTCGGCTCCGCAACCTGCTCGCGTGCCTGACGGCGCTCAGAGATCAGGATTTCGCCGCAGATCGGGTCACCGTGACCGTGGTCGAATCCGACGACAGACCGCGCTGGCGGTCGGTCATCGAGCCGTTGGTCGAGTGCTACCTCCACCTGCCCAAGGACGGTCTGTTCAATAAATCGTGGACGGTGAATGTCGGGGTGGTGCAGACACCGGTCGATCCGAGCGTGATCTGCGTGCTCGATGCCGATGTACTCGTGGATCGAGACTTCCTGGCGCTGAACACCGACCGTCTGGCCGCGGGCGGGCGTCGAGCGCACCTCACCTATCACCGGATGTATTGCCTGGACCCGAGTTCCAGCAACGCGTTGATAGCCGGGCGTTGCCTGCGGGGCGAAGCAGGATCGTCGCTGGACCATGCCCGCGCTCACGTGTTGCGGGAACCGCCGGGCGCATGCCTGTGGGCTACGTCGGAGGCGTTTCACGCTGTCGGCGGGTTCGACGAACGATTCGAGGGGTGGGGCGGTGAGGACGACGATGTGGTGGAGCGGCTGGCACTGGTGGGACCGGTGGACCGCTTCGACGAGCCGCTACTGCACATGCACCATCCGCGCCCGACCATGCGCATCGACGGCAAGCCGTTCAACGCCCACCTCACCCCGCTGAGTTGGGACGCCACCAAGCCGTACGGGCTTGTTCCGGGACCGAGGACGAACCGATGAAGCAAGATTTCTATGTCCGCAACCCCTACCCGATGGTGGGCAACCACAACGACTACTACGACCGTGACCTGCGACCCGTGTTCGAATCTCTCGCGCCCCGCGCGGTGCTGGACGCCGGCTGCGGTACGGGGGCGTTGACGCGTGACATCGCGCGCCACTTTCCGGCCGCATCGGTAACGGCGGTCGACGCGTCCGAACCGTCCATCCGCCTCGCCCGGGAGCGCCACGGCGACCTGGCTAACGTGACGTTCGGCGTCGTTGACCTCGAGCAGCACGTGCCTGGGCGGGCGCCCGGCTTCGATTTCGTGTTCTGTCAGGGCGTACTGCATCACCTGCAACGACCTGATCTTGCCCTACGGAACCTTCATGCGGCCAGCACCGACGACGTGACCGCGTACGTGTGGCTCTACTCGGAGCACGGACGGCATGAGATCGCGATGGTGCGAGAGCTGGAACACCTGCTCGCCGGACCCGGTCGCTCCGACGAGGAGCGGCTCTCGACGATCGAACTACTCCGGCCCCTGTTCCATGATCTGTTCGAGGCGGACGCGCATGATCTGAAGGACTGGGTGAGCCCGGGGTCGGATTGGACGCTCACCGACGAACACCGCGCCCGCCAGGTCGATCGCTATCTCAACCCGCTGGCCAAGCACTACTCGGTTCGCAGCGCAAACGATCTGTTCACTGCGGCCGGCTTCGAGATCGTGTCGGTGCCGACCCTGGATGGCGTGCAGCTGCCGCCGGCGGTGCTCGACATGGCGTCGCGACAGCCTGACCTGATCAACCGGTACGTCGTCGCCGAGTTGGTGGCGCGGCCGGGTGGCATCGGCTATCTGCTACGTAAATGTCACCGTTGAAGGTAGGGGGCGCCGATGCCCGGGGGCTCTGAACCGACAGCGGCGATCGAGTCGCTACCCGAAGCCACAGACGGTGACACGTTTCCGGCACCTGGCGTGTCGCACCGCCGAGCCGTCGCTGTGCTGACGGCGCTCTCCGTGGCGGCCTTCTGCTTTGTGACCACAGAGGTTCTGCCGGCCGGCTTGCTCACGGTGATCTCCACCGATCTGGGCCAATCCCCGTCTCGGACCGGGCTGCTGGTCACGTGGTACGCGCTGGTGATCCTGGTGTTTTCGGTTCCGCTGACCCGGATCACCCGGCGGGTACCCCGGCGGGTGCTGCTGGCCGTGGCCTTGGCCCTGTTCACCGTCGGAGCCCTGGGATCCGCGATGGCGGGGAGCTTCGCGGTCCTGGTGGGCGCACGGCTGCTTACCGCAGTGAGCCAGGCTGTGTTCTGGTCTGTGGTGACCTCCACCGCCACTGGAATGTTCCCGCCGCAGATCCGTGGGCGCATGGTGGCCAGGTTGGCGATAGGCAATTCCCTCTCGCCGGTGCTTGGCGTTCCCCTGGGCACCTGGCTGGGTCAGCAGACGAACTGGCGGGTGAGCTTCGCGGTGCTCGCCGGCCTGAGCATGGTCACCTGCGTGGTAGTGGCGCTGCTTGTCCCGACCGTCGCACCGGAGGATGGCGGCGCGGCGCGGGGCATGACGCCTGATCGTCTCCGGTTCGTCACTCTGCTCGTGGCTACCGGCCTTGCCGTCACCGGCGCCATCGGTACCTACACCTACATCGCCCCTCTCCTGCTTGACTTCAGCGGGTTTCCCGAGCCGTCACTCGGTCTGCTCCTGTCCGTCTCAGGGGTGGCCGGGGTGGTGGGAAACGTCGCGGCAGGCCGGGTTCTGGATGCCCACCCGTGGCGGACCCTGCTGGGGTCTATCAGTTTGGCGTGCGCGGCCATGCTCGGACTCGCGACGATCGGCGCCACGCAGGCCCTGGCTGTCGTCCTGTTGGGCCTGCTGGGCCTGAGTTTCAGCGCGTTCGCGGCAGCGGTCTCACATCGCGCGCTGCAGGTGGCGCCCGGCAGCACCGACATGGCTGCCGCGGCCACCAGTTCGGTCTTCAACCTCGGCACAGCGGCAGGCTCTGGGCTCGGCGCGGTGTTGTTGGCCGTAGCAGGCGTCCGGTACGTGCCGCTGATCGGCGGTGTGCTCTGCGGTGTGGCAGCACTGGTCGTGCTCGGCGAAGCGCACGTCGCCGGATGGATCTCACGCAAGGAAGAGCACCATGCATAGAACGCTCCGCTGCAGCGTCATCATTCCGACCTACAACCGTGCCTCGCTACTGGGCTACACCCTGGAATCGCTCGCCCGGCAGGATCTGTCCCACGACCTGTTCGAAGTGCTGGTGGTCGACGACGGATCCAGCGACGCCACAGAAGCGGTCGTGCGAAGCTATTCCGATCGGCTCGACCTGCGGTATTTCTTCCAACCGGACGAAGGCTTCCGGGTGGCCGCAGCACGCAATATCGGGATCAAGCACGCATCCGGCGACATCTGTCTCTTCGTCGACTCCGGAGTGTTGCTGCACACCGGCTGCGTTCGTGCGCACGTCGCGAGTCACGAATCGGTGGCCGGGCCGGCCGCGGTGTCCGGATACGTCTTCTGCTTCAACCTGGGCAACGAGGACGCCACCCAGATCAATGAGTTCATCGACGTCGCCGAGCCCGACAAGAGTATCGACACGATGCGACGCCAAGGCAGGTGGCTCGACATTCGGGAAGACTTCTACGCGAAGTACACCGACGACTTCCACTCGGTCCCCGCGCCCTGGTACGTCTACTGGACCTGTAATGCCTCGGCCCGCACCGAGCAGATACGTGCCGTTGGAATGTTCGACGAAGCCTTTCGCCGATGGGGCGGCGAGGACATCGATCTGGGCTACCGCCTGCACCGCGCCGGTGCCCGGTTCTTCGTCAACCGTGCCGCGAGCGCATTGCACCACCCGCACGACAAGGTATACGACGAGTTGGCCAACTCGGCTCTGGAGAACTACCGCTACATCGCCCGGAAATACGCGACGCCGATCACCCGCCTCCTCATGGTCGAACCCACCATCAGCTACCTCAAAATCAACGACATCATCCGCACGGCGGGATTGCCTGGCTGCGCCGACTTCCTGGCAGGCTCGAGCGATGTTTGACAGCCGCCCGGGAGATCTCCCGGGCGGCACTCTCCTGGCCGGAGCCTCGGCGGGCCGGTGTCAGACCGGAACGGCCGGCGCGGTCAGCGGCCCGTCGTGCTCGGCGTCCGCCGACGGCCGGCGGAGCCGCCCGGCCAGCGCGTCGAGCGCCACCAGGGCAAGGTTGCCCACCGCGGCCGCGCCCACGATGGTGGTGAGCAGCGCGGCGAGATCCGACATCGCGCCGAAGCCGAGCGCCGCCCCGAGCAGGGCCCCGCCGACCGCCGCCGCCAGGCCCGCGTGCCGGATCCACCCCGGCCCGCCCCGCCGGGTCCAGGCCAGGTAGGCGCCGAGACCCACGGCCAGGCCGACCGAGGGTACGGCCACCGCCGCGCTGCCCACGAAGATCTGCGGCCGGATGGTCCAGACCAGCAGCACGGCCAGCAACCATCCGCCCAGGCCGAGCGGGAGCGGCGTCAGAACCCGCAGCCAGGCGCCGGTCCGGCGCCGGAAGCCGCCGCGCCGCCGGGCGTGGCGGGCCATCGCGACGAGCAGGAGCACGGCGAGCAGCGCACCGCCGGTGGCGACGCCGAGCACGATCCGGCCGATGGCCGACATGGTGAGTGCGGGCTCGAAGTCGACGGGCCGCGGACCGAACTGGGAGGCGTCCACCGTGCCGTTGTCGAAGAACGTGGTCAGCAGGTGCCGGCTCGCCTCGGGGCGGTGCTCCCAGAAGTCGCCGGTGTGGCCCAGTTCGGGGAGGGTGACCTGCTTGCCGCGGGACAGCGAGGGCAGCAGTTCCGTGGTGGCCAGCTCGGCGGGGGTGGAGAAGTCGACCGTGCCGCCGACCAGCAGGGTCTCGACGTCGCTCGGGCGCACGGTGCGGTATTCGGCGTTGTCGGGGCTGTCCGGCCACACCTGGTGGAAGCCCGCCGGACCACCCCAGAGCAGGTCCGTGGCCGCGTTGCCGAGGATCGAGCCGGGGTCGCCACCCGCGCCGTAGTAGCGCTTGGCGGCCGGCGCGTCGATCATCCCGAACGAGGCGAACTCGCCCCACACGAACGAGCCGGGCAGGACCAGGTCGCCGAGTGTGGACAGCGCCCAGAAGGAGCCGGCGTCGGCGCGCAGATACGCGTCGATGAGCGTGGGTGCGTTGAGTGGCGCGGAATCCCGTCCGTTCTGGAACATGCCGTACATGCCCCCGATCCGGACGTTGCCCTCCTTGATGGGCAGCGGCCCCCAGCGCCCGGGAACGTCGGCGGCGGCTTTCCGCATGGAGGCCGCGAGATCATCGGTACGGGCGGAGCACGTGCTGTCCGCGCGGCACAGTTCGGCGTACCGGGCGAACTGCCGGTCGGTGATCCGCGGGTCCCAGACGAAGTGACCGGGGGGATTCACCGAGATCATCGCGGAGCGGAGCAGCGACCGGGGATACCGCCAGGAGTAGATCATCGCGGTGCGGGTGCCGGCGCTGGAGCTGAGCAGGTTGATCCGCGAGTAGCCCAGGGCGGTGCGGGCCGCCTCGAGGTCGTCGACCCGCTGCGGGATCGAGTATCCGGTGAGGTCGATGCCGTCGCCGGTCAGCCGGCCGGCGCACGTGGAGAAGGCCCGGGTGGCGGCGCGCAGGGACGCGGCGCCGGCGAGGTCGGCCGACGACTGCAGGGCCTCGGTGACCTCGGGACAGTCGAGCCGGCGCGACCCGTCGACGCCCCGGTATCCGACCAGGACCACGTCGTGGTTGGCGGTGAGCCGGCTCGCCTGCGGGAACTTCAGGTTCGTCGCCCCGGGACCGCCGTTGAGCCGGAAGATCGGCTCGCCGGGGCTGGGCCCGGTGGACCGGATCCGGATCACCGGGAGCGCGATCAGGTCGCTGGCCGGGTCGCGCCGGTTCTCCGGTACGACCAGCGTGCCGCAGTCGGCCGGCACGGTCCCGGCCTCGGTGTCGTAGTCGCAGGGCTCCATGGTGAGCGAACCGGGTCGCGCTCCGGCCGGGACCGCGAGGGTCTCCTGCGGCCGCAGGTTGAGGTAGGCGAGGGCCAGCACGAGGATTCCGGTGACCGCGAGGGCGATGACGCGGGCGATGGTGCGGCGGCGGGGCTCGATGGTTGTCATGCCTGAAACCTAGGAATCCGCGGCCTTCCGCACGTCCCTCCGTGGAGGGGAGCTCGCCTACCCCAGCTGGGGTAGGCGACCCCGGCTCTACATCAGGCCACCCCGGTAGGCGACCACCACCGCCTGGGCGCGGTCCCGCGCATCGATCTTGGCGAGGATCCGTTTCACGTGCGTCTTGATGGTCGACTCCGCGATCGTGAGCAGGTCGGCGATCTCGGCGTTGGAGTAGCCCTCGGCGACCAGCTTCAGCACCTCCCGCTCGCGCCCGGTGAGCTGCTCCAGCCGTCGTGACTCGGGCGACGCCGTGCGGCTCGTCGCGGAACCCGTGACGAACTGGCCGACCAGCTCGCGGGTGACCGCCGGGTCGATCAGGGCGTCGCCGGAGGCGAGGGTGTGCACCGCGTCGATCAGCCGCTCGGGCGACGCGCGCTTGAGGAGGAATCCGCTGGCGCCGGCCTGCAGCGCACCCCAGACGTACTCGTCGTGGTGGAAGGTGGTCAGCACGAGCACCCGGGTGGGGAACCCGGCCGCGACGATCCGCCGGGTCGCCTCGATGCCGTCGATACCGGGCATCCGCACGTCCATGACGACCACGTCCGGGCCGAGGGAGCGGCACAGCGCCACCGCCTGCAACCCGTCGGCGGCCTCGCCGATCACCTCGATGCCGTCGGCGGTGCCGAGCACGACGGCCACTCCCGCCCGGAGCAGTGCGTCGTCGTCGGCGAGCAGCACGCGTACGGTCATCGGGCCGGCTCCTCGGCGGCGGCCGGGACCGTGGTCAGCGGCAGGCGGACGGCGATCTGGAAGCCGGCCCGGCCGGCGGGACCGTAGGTCACGGTGCCGTCGAACAGGGCGACCCGCTCGCGGATGCCGAGCAGTCCCCGGCCGGGCCGGTAGTCGGACGCCGGTCCCCGCCCGTCGTCGCGGATCACCAGGTCCAGCCACTGCCCGTCGCGGCGCAGCGTGACGTCGGCGGTGCCGGCGTCGGCGTGCTTCAGCGCGTTCGTCAGGCCTTCCTGGACGATCCGGTAGGCGGTGAGGTCCAGGCTGCGCGGCAGGTCCGCCAGGTCGGCGCCGATCCGGACGGTCACCCGCAGGCCGGCCTGGGTCATGCGCTGGGCGAGGTCGGGCAGCAGGGCGAGGCCGGAGGCGTCCGCCGGGCGGTCACCGTCCGGGTCGTCGCTGCGCAGGACGCCGAGCACCCGGTCGAGTTCGGTGAGGGCGTCGCGGCCGGCCCGCTCCAGGTCGGACAGCAGCCCGCGGGCCTTCTCCGGATCCTTGTCCAGCACCCGGCGTCCCGCCCCGGCCTGCATGAGCATGAGGTTGACCGTGTGCCCGACGAGATCGTGCAGTTCCCGGGCGATGCGGGCGCGCTCGCCGGCCACGGCCCGTTCCTGGATGAGCCGCCGGGCCGTCTGCTGCTCCTCGCGCCGCCGGGCCATCGCGTAGCCGACCGACCACATCGCCAGCCACACGAGCAGCACGCCGGCCGGCTGGGTGGGCGCGGTGATGCCGCCGCGGGCCACGAAGTAGCCGGCGATGCACCCGAGCAGGATCCCGAGACTCCACCAGGCCTGGCGTCGGGTGGCGTACAGCGCCACCGAGAAGACCCCGAGCAGGTTCGCGTACGGCGCCAGCCAGCTCGGCGAGGTGATCAGCACCTCCAGGCACAGCGCCGCCGCGCTCAGCACGAAGGCACCGAACGGGAACCGCCGGCGCAGCGCTATCGCCACCGCGAGCCCGACGCCTATGACCACGCCGGCCGCGGCGGACCGCGCCGTGCCGGGGTCCAGCATGAACCGCTCGACCAGCAGGGCCGCCAGGAAGCACGCGCCCAGGGCCGCATCGACGGCGAGCACCGGCGCGCGGCCGGGAGTGCTCACCGGCTGCGTCCCCGACTCGGGAGAGGCCATGATGGACGCACGCTACCAGCCCCGCGACGGGCCGCGGCCGGTCGATCCGGGGCCGGCTGCCGCTATCCGATGGTGTCGGCCATCTTCTCGACGTCGTCGCGGCGCACCGCGTCGAAGAACACCTTGGCCGTTGCCCGGTCCGGCAGCACGACGCTCTGGTTGCCGCGGGTGCCCGTGCCGGTGGTGGGGCTGGTGTAGAAGGTCAGGTTTTCGCCGCGCAGGTGCCGCAGGTCGCCGGCCATGCCGAAGATGTTCAACGTCTTGTCCACCGAGACCGCGTCGGCGGTGGCGCGCAGGAACGAGTTGAGCCGGCCGGGGTTGGTCAGCACACCGCCGGACGAGGCCTTGCTCAGGATCGCCTTGATCACCTCCTGCTGGTGCCGGATCCGGGCGAAGTCGCCGTCCTTGAAGGCGTACCGCTCGCGGGCGTAGTCGAGCGCGGTGGCCCCGTCCATGGTCTGCGGCCCGGCCTTGAAGGCGCGGACGCCGCCCGGCTTCAACGAGTGCGTCGAGGTGAACGCCTCCTCCACGTCGATGTCCACCCCGCCCAGCGCGTCCACGATCTCCTTGAAGCCGGCGAAGTCGACCATCAGCACATGGTCGATCCGCACGCCGGTGTATTCCTCGACGGTCTGCACCATCAGCGGCGTGCCGCCCCAGGCGAACGCGGCGTTGATCTTCGTGGACGTGTTGCCGTGCCGGCCGTCGGCGCTGCGCGGCACGTGCAGCCAGGTGTCCCGGGGGATGGACACCAGTTGCGCGCTGGAGCGGTCCGCCGGCAGATGCAGCAGGATGATGGTGTCGCTGCGCGAGCCGCCGGTCGTCTCCGGGTCACGGGTGTCGCTGCCCAGGACCAGGAAGTTCATCGCGTCGCCGGCCGCCTTCTCCTTGACCGGGCGGGCCTCCTGGGGAACCTGGTCGAATGCCTCGATCCGGGCGATGTCGCCGTCGATGTCCCGCGCGTACAGCGTCACCGCGAGCGCGCCGCCGCCGGCCAGCACGGCGAAGATGGCCAGGAGGATCAGCAGGTTCCGCAGCCGCCGGCGCCGTTGGGGCGCGGCGGCCGGCTGCTCGGTTGGCGCATCCGCTGCGGGTTCCAGATCGACGGGCATGGCGGTGATCGTAGTGATCCGCCAAACGATCGACATCGTCCACCCGGATCATCCCGCCCGACCGACAAGCGACCCGCGGGTGAGCACCCCCGCCGAGCCCGAACGACACCGGCCGTCCGGCGACCGGGACGTCAGGACGTGACGTCCACGAGGACCTTGCCGACGACACCGTTCTCCACTGCCTGGTGCGCGTCGGCGGTGCGGTCGAGCGGGAAGCGGACCAGCGGCAGGCCGTGCTCCTCGCCGACCGGCAGGGCACCGTCGCGGACCGCAGCGGCGACGTCCTCGGCACCCGCGGTGAGCGCCTCCGGACCGGCCGTGTAGAGCACCAGGAACTGGAAGCGGGTGTTCAGCACCATGTTCTGCCGCACGTCCAGCTCGACCGGCTTGCCGCCGTCGTTGGCGTAGGTCGAGATCGTGCCACGCGTCCGCAGCACGGCCAGGTCCAGGGCGAGGTTCGCGCCGAGCGCGACCTCGGCGACGATGTCGACGCCGTCCGGGGCGATCTTGCGGATCTCGGTGGCCGGGTCGCCCTCGCGATAGTTGATCACGTGGTGCGCCCCGGCAGCGGTGGCCAGCCGGGCCTTCGCCGGGCCGCTGACCGTGCTGATCACGGTGGCGCCGGCCCAGCGGGCGAGCTGGATCACCGCGTGCCCGACCGCCCCGGCGCCGCCCGCGGCGAGCACCACCCGGCCGTCGAGCGCCCCGGGCCGCAGCCGGCGCGGCGTGTCCTCGGCGACGGTGAGGGCGCGGTGCGCGGTGAGCGCGGGCACGCCGAGCGAGGCGCCGACGTCGAAACCGGCCCCGTCGGGCAGCGGCACGGCCTGCCCGGCGGGCACGACGGTGCACTCGGCGGCGGTGCCGGTGGGCCGCCCGGCGGTGGCCATGAACAGCCAGACCCGCTGACCGACCCGGCCCTGGTCGACCCCCGCGCCCACCGCGTCGATCACGCCGGCGCCGTCGAGGTGCGGGGTGACCTCGGGGAACAGCTTGGGATTGGTGGCGCCGGAGCGGGTCTTCCAATCGGTCGGGTTGACCCCGGACACGGCGACCCGGACGCGAACCTCGCCGGCGCCGGGGGCGGGCAGGTCGCGGTCGACGAGCTGAAGAACGTCGGGACCGCCGTTGTCGCGGTAGATGATGGCCTTCATGATCCGCCCTTCAGGCCGTACTGCTGGTAGGGGCACGCTAACAGAGCGGTTACTGGGACAGGGCCTGGTTGGGCGGCAGGCGGGCCGCCGTCGCCGCCGGGTAGAGGCCCGCCACCGCGCCCACCGACAGGGTGGCGGCGAGACCTCCCGCGAGTGCCCACATGGGCAGCACCGGAGACCACGATCGATACCACGCGTACCCGGCGGTGGTGCCGGCTCCGAGCAGCACGCCCGCGCCGCCGCCCAGGGTGGCCAGCAGCAGTGACTCGCAGAGAAATTGCAGCCGGATCTGCCCGCGGGTGGCGCCCAGCGCCCGGCGCAGGCCGATCTCCGCACGGCGTTCGAGCACCGAGATCACCATGGTGTTGGCGACGCCGACCCCGCCGACGATCAGGGCGACCGCACCGAGTCCCAGCAGGAGCCCGTTGAGGGTGCTGTCCGCGGCCCGAGCCGCCGGCAGCGCGTCCGACGGCCGGGAGACCTTCACCTCGTTGGGCGCTTGCGGGTTGACCGTGGCCGCGAGCACATCGCGCACCTGCTCGACCGACGCCTCGTCGGCCCGGACGTAGACGGTGGTCGGCGAGCCGTCGAAGCCGAGCAGACGCTGGGCGGCGGACCAGCCGACGAGCGCGGCCGAGTCCAGTTCCGGGGCCAGCGGGATCGGTGCCAGGATGCCCACCACGCTGAACCACCTGCCGCCCAGCCAGACCCTGGTGCCGGGGGTGTCGATGCCCAGGCGCTGCGCGGAGCCGGCGCCGAGCACGACGGTCGGCCCGTCCGGTCCCTGGCTGAGCCAGCGTCCCTTGGCCAGCTGAGCGCCGGCGTTGCCGAGCAGGTCCGGCTGCGCGGAGAGTACGGCGATGCTGCCGTTCTCCCCCACCGGGATGAACTCGTTGCGGTAGACCTTGGCGTCGAGCGCGCCGGTGGCGGTGACAGCCTGGACGGGCCCGATGCGCCGGACCATCGCCAGCGACTCGGGCGGCAGGTGTGCGTCCGCGCCGGCGAAGGTCTGCCCCGGCGCCACCGTGAGCAGGTTCGTGCCCAGGGCCTGCAGGGTGCGGTCGAGGTCGGCGCGGCTGGAGGCGGAGATGCCGACGACGGCGAGCATCGCGGCGATGCCGATCGCGATGCCCAGCGCCGACAGGACGATCCGGAGTGGGCGCGTACGAAGGCCGGCGGCACCGACCCGGACCACGTCGTCCGGGGAGAGCCGGGCGGGACGCGGCGGCCGCCGCAGGGGCACGCTCATGACTCCCCCACCCGGCCGTCGCGCATCGTCAGACAGCGCGGGAGTCCGGCGGCGATGTCCCGGTCGTGCGTGATGATCACGACGGTGGTGCCGGCCGTGTGCAGGCCGTGCAGAAGGTCCATGACGCCGGCGCTGGCGGCCGAGTCGAGATTGCCGGTCGGCTCGTCGGCGAGCAGCACCGCCGGGTCACCCACCACCGCCCGGGCGATCGCCACCCGCTGCCGTTCCCCGCCGGACAACTCATGCGGCCGGTGATGTGCCCGGTGCCGGAGACCGACCCGGTGCAGGGCAAGCTCCGCGCGGCGCCGACGCTCCCGCCGGCGTACGCCCGTGTAGAGCAGCCCGTCGGCCACGTTGTCGAGTGCGGACACCCCGGGGGCCAGGTGGAACTGCTGGAAGACGAAGCCGATGGTCTGGGCCCGCAGCGCGGACAGCGACCGGTCGGGCAGCGTCGTCACGTCGTGGCCGTCGATGCATATCGTGCCCGCGGAGGGCCGGTCCAGCGCGCCGAGCAGGTGCAGCATCGTCGACTTGCCCGAGCCCGAGGGGCCCACGACGCCGACCATCTCGCCGGCGACCACGGACATCGAGACGCCGGTGAGCGCGGCCACACCGCCCGGATAGGTCTTGCCCACGTCGATCAGCTGGATCATCCGGGCATCCCCACGATCATGCCGTCGGCGAGGCCGGTGCCGCTGACCTCGGCGCGTCCCTCGGCGAACATGCCGACCTGCACCGCCAGGTGGCGCGAGGTGCCGCCGTCGACCACCTGCAGGCCGTACCCGCCGTCGGCGAGCGCGAGCAGCGCGGCGACCGGCACGGTCAGGACGTTCTTGCGTTGCCGCCCGGTGTAGGTGACCTCGACCGGGGACTCGCGCAGGTCGCCGGTGCCCTGGCGGCCGGTCGGCGAGATGGTGACCGGCACCGTCGGATCCTCGCCTTCCTTGCCGGTCGCCTTCGCTCCGACGTACGTGACCGTGCCGGGTACCTTCTTCGCGCCGGGCAGCGCCACGGACACCTTCACGCCGGGTTTCGCCCAGGCGGCGTCGTCGGCCGGCGCGTTGACGGTGACGACCGAGCCGGCGCCGGTGTAGGTGAGAATCTCGCCGGTTCCAGGATCGCCGATCCGCACCTTGAGCTCGGCGATCCGGATGGTGTCGGGCACCACGATCGCCCAGGACGAGGTGACGGTCCCGGTCTGCGGCAGGGCGAGTCGTTTCTGCCAGCGCCGTACGGCCCGGGCGGTTGCGGAGCTGTACGCGTCGTCGACGGTGAAGCCGTCGTAGCCGAGCGCACGCAGATTGCGCTCGAACTGGAACACGTCCGGTCCCTCCGCGCCGGGTGCCAACGGCCGATACAGCGGCAGGATGCCGTTGAGGAGCACCACGGGACGGTTGTCGAGACGTACCACGGTGTCACCGCGCGTCATCGCTCTGCTTTCCTTCGGCAGCCAGGTCACGGTGCCGCCGGCGTTCGTCTTCATCGGGACCGGCTCCCCGTAGCCGAGGTTGCCGTCGACCGTGACCTGCTCGGCCAGGGTCTGGCGCCGCACGGTCGAGGTGGCGCCGGCGGCCGGAGGCCCGGCAGCCGCCTCCTCCCGGTCGCCGAGGATGACGGCGGCCGTGCCCGCCGCGCCGAGCGTTGCCAGCGCGACGACCAGCACCAGCGCTGTTCGGCGGGTCATCCGTCGATCCGGATGGTCGGCATAGCGCCCCCGCCGAGTTGCTGGCATTTCGGCGCCACATCCCCGAGCTTGTCGATGACGCCCGTCTTGTCCTTGCCGACGCTGAAGTCGCCGGTCTCGGGGTCGGGGTCGGGGAAGTCCGGCAGGCCGTTCTCGCGGATGCACTTGGCGAAGTCGCGGCGCTTCGCGATGTCCTCGGCCGACATCTTGGCCGGTTCCCCGCCGTTGGGCAGGAATTCGCGGCACTTGCTCGACGCGGCCGTCAGTTTCTCCTGGTTGGCCTTGTCGACGGAGAGCCCGACCATGCCGTCCGGACCGGGGTCCGGCATGTCGACGCCCTGCTCGCGCATGCACTGCGCAAATTTGCGGCCCTGGGCGGCGGCGTCCTGCGCCTGCGGCGCGGCCGACGCCACCGTCGGTTCTTCCTGCTTCGCTGTGCAGCCGCCGAGCACGGCCGCGAGCAGCACCGGTACGGCGATCAGCCGAGCTGTGTTTCCGAGTGTCATCCTGGCTCCTTCGAATCGGGAGCCACCACACCAGATCACCTGTTAAACGGTCATTAGCGATGGCGCTAACAGCTTTCTAACGGCCCGCCGGGCAGGATGGGCGGATGCGGATATTGGTGGCGGAGGACGAGGTCGTGCTGGCTGATGCGATCGCCGAGGGTCTCCGGCTGCAGTCCCTCGCCGTCGACACCGCCTACGACGGTGATGCCGCGCTGCGGCGCCTCGCCGTCCACAGCTACGACGTCCTCGTCCTCGACCGGGACCTGCCGGTGGTGCACGGCGACGACGTGTGCCGGGCTGTCGTGGATTCCGGCTGGGACGTCCGCATGCTGATGCTCACCGCCTCCGGCGGCCTCACCGACCGGGTGGCGGGTCTGGCGCTGGGTGCCGACGACTATCTGCCCAAGCCGTTCGCCTTCGTGGAGCTGATCGCCCGGGTCCGGGCCCTCGGCCGGCGCGCCCGCCCGGCCGCCCCGCCGGTCCTGGCACGCGCCGGGATCCGGCTCGACACCACCCGCCGGCAGGTCTACCGCGACGGCCACCACGTCGCGCTGTCCCGCAAGGAATTCGCCGTGCTCGAAGAGTTGTTGCGGGCCGACGGCGCGGTGGTGAGCACCGAGCAACTGCTGGAACGCGCCTGGGACGAGCACACCGACCCCTTCACCGGCGTGGTCCGGGTCACCGTGCTGACCCTGCGCCGCAAGCTCGGACCGCCCCAGGTGGTGACCACGGTGACCGGTGTGGGATACCAGATTCCGTGACGACGCACCGACTGACCGTCCGGGCCCGCCTCACCGCCTTCTACGGGGGGCTGTTCCTGCTGGCCGGGGCGGCGCTGCTCGCCATCACCTACCTGCTGCTCGCGCAGGCGCTGAACAGTCAGAGCTTCAGTCGCTCCGCCATCATCGCCGTACCCGGAATCGCGATCACCACGGTTGACGGCACCATCCCGGCAGAGGCCGCTACCGGCGCGACCGCGCCCCAGCGGGCCGAGCCGATGGACCTGACACCCGAGGAGCTGCAGCAGGCCAGGGAGACCTTGCAGCTCGCCCAGGCGCTCCAGGTCCAGTTCCGCCAGCAGACGCTCACCTCCCTGCTGCGCCAGGGCACCCTCGCCCTGATCGGGTTGGGCATCATCGGCATCTGGCTCGGCTGGCTCGCGGCCCGCCGGACGCTACGACCGCTGCAGGAGATCACCGCGACCGCCCGCCGCGTCGCCGAACGAAACCTGCACGAACGCATCGGTCTCACCGGGCCGCAGGACGAACTGCGGCAGCTCGCCGACACCTTTGACGACATGCTCGCCCGCCTCGATGCCGCGTTCGGCTCCCAGCGCCGCTTCGTGGCGAACGCCTCGCACGAACTGCGCACCCCGCTGACCATCAACCGGACCCTGATCGAGGTCGCCCTCAGCCACCCCGACCCACCCGCCGAGCTGCGCCAGCTCGGCGCGACCCTGCTGACGGTCAACGCCCGACACGAGAAACTGATCGAGGGACTGCTGGTGCTCGCCGGCTCCGAACAGCAACTCACCACCCACGAGCCCGTGGACCTCGCCGCGGTGGCGACCCGCCTCGTCAACGCCGCCCGGCCCGAGGCCGAAGCCGCCGACATCGACCTGTGCTTGTCGGCTGAGACGGTGCAGGTGACCGGCGACCCGGTGCTGCTCGAACGCGCCGTACAAAATCTGCTGCAGAACGCGATCGCCTACAACGTGCCCCACGGCACGGTGACCGTGACCTGCGCCGGAAGCTGCCTCACCGTCACCAACACCGGACCGATGATCGCCGCGTACGAGATCCCGGGTCTGTTCGAACCCTTCCGCCGCCTGACCGACCGGATCGGCTCGACCGACGGCAGCGGACTCGGCCTCTCGATCATCCGATCCGTCGTTACAGCGCACGGCGGCGAGGTCACCGCCGAGCCCCGCCCGGCGGGCGGCCTCACCATCACCATGCGCTTCCCGACGCCGGCGGAGGCGTGAAGTAGTCGCGAAGGCTGACGATCTGCCCGTCCCGGACGCGGAAGATCTTCACGAGCGACATCGTCGTCCGCTGCCCGTTCGCCTCGTCGAAAACGGTGTCGATCTCGGCAATGAAGACGTCGGGGTCCGCCGTCTCGTGCAGCACATACGCGGACTGCTCGAAATTGACCGTGCCCTGGTAGGCCGGGACGCGCTGATACGCGGTGCTGCCGGCCCGAATCGCATCGCGACCCACCATGCGGCGGGGCAACGGATGATCCTGAGGAATCAGCGGCGTCTCAAGGACGCCGTCCTCGGTGAACATCGCGGCGTACGCGTCGGGGTCACGGCTGACCGCGCTGGCGTACACGTGCCGTTCGAAGATTTCCCTATGGGTAAGAGCCACTCTCCAGTCTATCCCACGTCCATCCCGTGCCGGAGCCAGTTCTGAGTACTCTGCCGTGATGATGCCGCGCAGCGAGGTGCTGTTCCTGGGAGGACGTTCCGGGGTGGGCAAAAGCAGTGTGGGCAACGAAATACACGCCCAGCTGTCCGCCGCCGGCATCCAACACTGCCTGATCGAGGGCGACAACCTCGGCCTGGCATTCCCGTCGCCGCACGAACATCGGCTGGCGGAGCAGAATCTGGCGGCGATGTGGGCGAACTACCGCGCGTTCGGCTACCGGCGGATGATCTATACGAACACGGCCAGCGTCCGGAACGTTGCTCAGCTCACCGCGGCTATGGGCGATGATCCGCAGGTCACCGCCGTGCTGCTGACCGCAAGCGATGCGACGGCGCGGCAGCGACTCGCCCAGCGGGAGATCGGGACGGCCTTCGACCAGCACGTCCAGCGCAGCGACCGCGCTGCCCGTGAGCTCGATCGGTTGAGCCCGAGCTGGGTCCACAGAGTGACCACCGACGACCGCCCGGTCGCCGACATCGCATCCGAGATCATCGCCCTGGCGGACTGGACTACCGGTCTCAACACGCCGGCCGATCGGCTTGGTCAGCTCCGGACAGCAGCCGAGGAGGACCGATGAGCGAAACGGATCCCGAGCAGCTCCGCCGGACCATCGTGCGGGCGACCATTCCCCTCATCGGTGAGTACGAAACGCTGACCACGGCGCAGATCGCCCGGGCGGCGGGCATCGGCGATGCCGATCTGCTGGCGATCTTCGCGGACAAGGAGGCGGTCATGCAGGCGTGTGTAGCCACGCTGACGGAGGCCATGACCGCGGTGCTCGACCCTGCCGAGGAAATACGGGAGATAGGCGCGATCCGCACGGATCAGCCGCTCGCGTCGCGCCTGGTCAAGGTGATCGATATCCTCGACGCCTACAACCGCCGCATCCGTGTCGATCTCGACGACCTGCTGCCGGCCATCGTCCCGGCCGCTGCCACGGCTGACGCACCCGACATCCGGCCGTCCGGCCCTCAGGACGAGATCCGTTCACTCAACAGTAAATCGCCCGAGATCCGGCAAGCTGTCGCGACGTTGCTGGAACCGGATCAGCAACACCTGCGCCTTCCCGCTCAAATCCTCGCGGCAGCGTTCGTCGGCATGACCTTCGGTGGGCTCCGGCCCGCGCACCCAGAACAGCCACCGCTGCCGGCCGAGCAGGTCGTCGACCTATTTCTGCACGGCGCCCTGAACTCCGGCCGCTAAATCGGAGAGAATGGTCCGGATGGCCGCTCCAAGCCGCCCGACCTCGTCCGGAGTCTGCGGAAGGATCCCATTCTCCATCATGAGGGCGTGATACTGCTGCTGGCATTCGGGTACGCCGGGCGGAAGCGGCGCGACATGCCAGTGGACGTGCGAGTTGCCCTGCTTGCTGCCCAGCGACAGGATGTATGTCCTCTCGGTCGGGACTACCTGATTGACGGCTTGCGCGACTTTGTGCACAACAGCCTGGAGCGCGAGGTACTCCGCGGAATTCAGATCGCGGACGACATCGGTGACGTGGCGCCGGGGGACGACGAGCGCGTAGCCCCGCAACGTTGGATAGCGGTTCAGGAACGCGACGTGCGAGCCGTCGTCATAGAGCAACTCGTGCTCGGAGCCAGGGTCGCCGCGAAGGAACGCGCAGATGAAGCAGCCGCCGGAACGGACGCGGTTCCCATAATTGACCAGGTCGAACTCGACGCGTTCGCTCATCCGGGCAGTATGCCTCGCAGGGTCCGCGCTGCGTGGTCCGTCGCGTTGTGGTTCCTGCGGGCACGTGCACGCGGATGGCATGATCAGGACACTCGTGCATCGCGTGATGTTCCAGATCGGACGACGATATGGCTGTGTGGCACCGCCGTTGGAAATCCGGGGCTGTCGTCGCCCTGGTCGTGGTTGTGGGCGCCATCGGGTCGGCGGCTTACTTGAGTGCCCGGGATCGGCAGGCTTCGCGGGAGCTACGCAATGTGGTGTCGGTGGACGTGGTCAGCCGGATAGACAAGGCCTCATGCGCTACGGGCACGGGCGGTGTGCCTGGCCCCGGCGACGGCGGGGACTGGTGCTACTTTCTCGATTCGGGCCTCGACCTGACTCGCGCCGAGCGGGTCGAGTTCGTCCCGGACCCGTCCGGCGTCTATGCCGTGGATGTGACTCTCGTGCCGGCGGATCGCGACAGGTTCGCCGCTTGGACCACACAGACCGTCGGACGCCAGATCGCCATCCGTGTCCAAGGCCGGGTGGTGCAGGCGCCGCAACTCGAGGGACCACTCAGCGGCGAATCGCTCTACATCCCCTCCCTCACCGAGCCCGACGCTCGGGCCCTGTTGCGGCAGCTGTGGCAATGAGGTTGGGCAGCGAAATAACCGGTGGAGTTCTCCGGCGGCGCGCTGCTAGCGTCGCCGGGTGACGTTCCCCGGCTCCCGATGGCATCTGCCGGAGCTGGGTGGCCTCCTGCTGCGCCGCATCCCCCGCGTGGTTGGCACGGCCGAGACGCACGCGTTCCGGGCGCCGAGCAAGGGCAGACCTTTGTACATCAGCTGAGACATCCACCGCGCCGAGTAGGCACGCCATGAGTTCCGAGGCCAGCACAGGGAGCTGAATCCGCTCCCGCCGGTGGCCTCATCGGACCATGCCCACAGCGTGCGATCGGGGCAGGGCCCTGCTCTCTTGAGCACTGACTTCCCGCATGGACCAAGCGAGTGCGGCGCGCCGTTGTGACACGCGGCCCGCCACTCGCTCCCCCGTCATGCGCGGACTCCCTCCGCGGAGCGTCGTCTCCGCACGGCAATGTCGCAGCAGATCGGTATCCACCGGTGACCAACCATCAAACAGAACAACGACTCGCGACGCAGTGGCTGGTGTGCCCAACGGGCCTGCCGCTCATCCGTCGCCGCTGCCTGAGCTGTAGGTCGGCGCAGTATCGCTCATCCGGAAAGTTCCGGGTCAATGCGAACCACAAACTCCTCGACGTCTGGCTCCTGGCGCTGTGCGTCGGATGCGGGGAGACCGTCAAACTGACGGTCCTGGAACGAGTCCACGTCCGCGCCATCGACCCATCGGCCCTGACCCGATTCCACGACAACGACCTCGAACTCGCGGCGAAGGTGCTGGCGGACCCGAGACTGCTGCGTCGCAACGGCGTCGCGCTCGACTGGGACGGTGCGTGGACTCTCCGAAGGACGACGGTCGACGTCTCGGAAGCCGAGGTGCTCGACACGTCGGTCCGCTTCGTCCAGCCGATCCCGATCAGGCTGACCAGACTGCTGTCCGTCGGCTTGGACGTGTCGCGATCCGAGGTGCAGAGGCTCGTCGCCGACGGCAACCTCTCATCGACGCGACGCCTCACCGGGAAGTCGTCCAGCGACTTCAGCTTCACCCTCCGCCGCCGGACGGTGGGTGAATACTGCCGCTGAGCGACGCCGGCGGGGACGGGCGGCCGAAGGCCACCAGCCCCGCCGGGTCCGGGGCCAGTCGCAGAGCTGAGCCGTGAGAAAATTGGATAGTCTGATCCGCATGTCGTCGCTACGGTCGCGTGGTGGCATATCAGCACCCGCTCGCCTACACACTGGGGCTGGAAGGCGTGGCGTTGCTGCGTGCCTTCGCCGGCGACTATGACCGGGACTTCATCGAAGCGCGTATCAGCGAGGTCCGGCGCCTTCTGGACAGCCCATCGTTGAACGGTGACGGAGTCACCGCGGCGCAGGTCGACACCGTAGACGGCTACAAGGTGTGGTCCGCGACCTACGATCAACCAGGTAACGGCCTGTTCGACATCGAAGAGCCCATCGTGCACGAGGTCCTCGGCTCCCTGCCGCCTGGCGTCGCCCTGGACGCGGCTTGCGGCACCGGCAGATACACCGAGTACCTCGCCAGACAAGGCCACCGGGTCATCGGCATCGACAGCTCCCCGGAAATGCTGGCGCACGCTCGTAGGCGCGTTCCGAACGCCGAATTGCGGCCGGGCAACTTGCACAAGCTTCCCATACCCGACAACCACGTCGACGTCATCGTGTGTGCACTGGCGCTGACCCACCTTCCCGACGTCGGCCCGGCGATCACCGAGTTCGCCCGGGTCCTGCGTCCCGGCGGCCACCTGGTGATCACGGACGTGCACCACGAGCTCGTAACATTGGGGTCAGTGCCGCGAGTACGTTCTGCCGAAGGCGATCCAGGGCTGCTGCCTGCGTTCCGCCATCGGGCCAGTGACTATCTCCATGCCGCCTTGCCATTGGGCCTGCAGCTACGGCGTTGCGAGGAGCCTCGAACGTCCGGCGACGCCAGCGGGGACATGCCCGGGGTGATCGCGACAGGACCGTGGGACGTCTGGCCTTGGTCGCTGCTCGGCATCGTCCCGGCGGCAGCCGGCGCCGCCTGGGACGGAACACCGAGCCAGATCATCTGGCACTTCCAACTGGCGCCGAGCGCAACCACGGCGACGGCCCCTCCTTCCACCGCCAGCTGAGCGGATATTGATCAACGGCTGATCGAATCAACGGGGTCAAAGCTCACGGGCCGTTGGTGTCGTTGGTCGCGAGCAGAGTCAGCGGCAGCCACCGTGCCGTTCACGAATTCTGCGTAGGCTTTGAGCACGAGGCCGTGGAAATGATGGACTCCGTGCTCGGACAGCCCCGATCCCTCCGGGTCGGCGACGATGCGGCCCTGATCGAAGGCGGGCGTCGCCATGCCCCGCTGGACGCTCTCGACGATCGAGATGTCCTGCTTCTGGAGAACCTCGTCGATGTAGCGGACGGCTTCCGCCTCGGCGTCCTGGAGCCGGTCGGTCTCGAAGAAGAAGTCCCACGTCTCCAGGGTCCGGCCCGGTCCCGCGGGGACGACCTGGAAGACCATGAAATTGCCACGGCCCGGATACCGCAGCAGGCAGGTGTTCGGCCACAGCCACCACACGGCGTGCTGGGTCACGGAGGCTGCGGAGACGTCGTAGGCGGGGTTGTTCTGCTTGCCGGCCTCGGCGAAGTGGCTGGACCAGATGCCGTGGGTGCGCACCTCGTAGGTGCGCATGTCGACCAGCGACACGAACTCCGGGTGGGCGATGTGGCAGTGGTTGGCGTAGACGAATCCGCCGAACTCCTCCACCTGGATCTGGTCCAGGCAGATCCCGGTCTTGTCGAAGGTCGGCATCCGGTCGGTGCGCCGGGCGGCCCTGAGTGTGCCGTCGAGGTTGTAGACCCAGGCGTGGTAGGGCAGACGATCGCGCCGGTGGTCCCCGACCCGGACAGCAGTTCGTGTGCTCGGTGCTTGCAGACGTTCAAGATCCTGCCACTTCGGATCCGTGTACGCGGCCGCCCGCAGGGACATCGAGTATGCCGGGTCGGGGTCGTAGCCGGCACCGATGTCCCGCACGTCCTGTTCGCTCACCGCTGTCATGTCCGCAAACGCTAGCGACTACTCGCCGTGCCCGGAAGGTTGCTCCGAGCCCGGACAATCAAGTCGATCCGTGCGCCCCGGCTATACGGTGGTCTTGGCCGGGCGACGTCTGAGGAGGCGGCATGTCACTGCTTGACCGGCTCGGCCATCCGGATGACGAGGTGCGGCTCGAGGCGGCACGGCTCGCCGCGGCCTCCGGTGAGCTGGGCCTCGTCGACAAGCTGCTGGAAGTGGCCCTCCACGACAACGCCGAGGTCCGCACGATCGGCGGGATCGCCGAGGTGTACGAGCACGTCGGCGACGCCGCGGCGGGGGCGCTCGGCCGGATCCTGGAGAGAAGGAGCGACCTCGACGCCCGGATCCGCGCGGCGGCGCTCGACCTGGACCTGGACGACGACCGGGTCGCCACCCTGCTGTACTACCTCGGACCGCGCTACGAGCCGCTGCGGCAGGAGCTCGAAACAAACCCCGAGGATCGGGTACGGCTGCGGGCCGTCCGGGCCGTGCTGTCGATCTACCGGACGAAGGAATTCGGCGCGCGGTTCCTCACGGACAGGTCCGCGGCGGTACGGGCCGAGGCGCTGAGGGTGGCGGGCGGTCACGGTCACGAGGTCAACCTGCGTCTGATGCGGGACGATCCGGCCCCGCAGGTGCGTGAGGTAGCCGCCATGTTGGTGCGCTCCTCGCCGGCGATCGGCAGCGAGCCGTTCATCGCTGCGGCGCGGGTGGAGCGCGACTCGGCCGTGCGGACCAGGCTCCTGCAGTGCCTGACAAACCGCCGCCGGGACCGGGCCAACGTGCTGGCCATTGTCGCGTTCCTCGCCGACACCGCGGTATACAGGCAAACCATGGCGCGCAACGCGCTGCGCGCCATGGACGATGCGACGGTCAGTGCGGCGGTCGCCTTCCGCGTGCTGACCGAACCCGACGATCCGGAGATGTGCGGGCTCCTGCACCAGAAACACCTGCTCACCCACGCTCCTGGACTGCGGGACCTGCTGGAGCGCCTGCTCCGCTACCAGGGCCGGGACCGGTACTTTCACGTCCTGCCCATCGCGCTCGCGGTGCCGGCGCCGCCGGACGAGCCCGACCGGGCCGACCCGGCCGACGGCCTGGACGAGCCGCAGCGGACGAAACTCCATCGGGAGGCCCTGCGCCAGGCCGTCGCCGCGATCGAGCCCTGCGTCGCCCGCGCGCCGGACCACGGGGAGGCCGGGGCCCTGGCGAGCCTCGAAGCGTGGCTGGCCGACCCGGGTCAGCCGACTCGCGCCGCGCTGGTGGTGACCCTGGAGGCCGGGAACGGCCCGCACCCGCCGAGGATCGACCATGTCTGGGACTGCCTGCGCGCCGCCGTGTCCGGTGACCTTCGGTACGCCCTCCGCACGGGCCAACGGGTGGCGGCGGAGGCGGCGCGGCGCGATCCGGCATGGAGACAGCGCGACGCCGTCCGGGGACCGGTCATCGCCGCGCGGCGGGCGTACCATCTGGCCCGGCTGGCCCAGCTGTATGCGGCCCGCCTGATCCGCGCCGGGGCCGACCCGCTGCCGCCCGGCCCGCTGTGCCGCCTCCTGCTGGACGGCGAGGACCCGGTCGAGGCGCTGCGCGAGGCCGCCGCCGTCCCGGACATCACGTACGGGGACGTCCTGGTCGTGCACGCGTCCGGCGGCCGAACGGTACGGCTCGGGTACGAGCTGCCCGCTCCCCTGCCCGCCACCGTCCAGCCGGAGCGGGCGAGCCTGCTGGTGCTCTGCGCCGCATGCGGCACCTGGCACCCCGCCGCGGGCGCCGTCGCCTGGGAGTACGTCGACGACGACCACTACGCCGGCTCGGACCACGGTTTCGTGGGCACGCTGCACGGCACCTGCCCGGCGTGCGGGGCGCACCGGCAGGTGCAGGTGCGGCTCACGGTGACCCGGAGCCGGCTGGACGACTCGGCGGAAGCGGTCTGGGACGAACGCACCGACCGCTGAGGCGTCACCGCAGTTGCAGGACGCCGATGCCAGCGTGCATCCCGACCAGGATGGCGCCGTCGTCGGCCAGCGCGACGGCGTAGACCGGATGCTCCATCGGGATCCGGTACATCTCCTTGCCGGCGCGGAGATCCCAGATCCGCACCGTGCCGTCGAAACCCCCGGACACCGCGATCGCGCGGCCGTCCGGATGGTGTCCACATGCGACGGTACGGGCGTCCCGATAGTGCCCGGCGAGCGGCACTCCGATCGGCGCGCCGTCCGCCAGCCGGTACCGGTGCAGCCGGCCGGCGCCGTCGAGCGCCACGACCACATCGTCGGCGACGTCCAGCGCCCAGACGGCCTCCGCCCCGGACACGGCGATCGTCGCGACCGGTTCCGCGGCCGTCATGCCGTACACGTGAAGGTCTTGTCCGGCCGTTGCCACGACGAACGATGAGCCTCCGCAGGCGACCGCGCGCCCCCACGAGCCCAGCGGCACCGCGCCGAGCGCCGCCCCGGTCAGCGGGCACCACCAGCGCAGCCACCCGAGGGCGCCGATCGTCACGGCGACCGGGCGACCGTCGGCCAGGACGGTCGCGGCGATGTCGCGGACCGGTTCCGGGCCGGGCGGCGTCGGCGCCACACCCGGGCGGTGGTAGCTGCCCGTGTCCGGCAACGGATCGGCCACCGGCATGACGATCGTGCGCAGGAGCACACCGGTGTCCACGTCGAAGACGCAGACCCGCCCGTCGAGGCCGCCGGTCACCGCGAGCAGCGGCCCACCGGGTGGCCGGACGCACGCTACCCCGGCAGCGTCGTGCGCGTCGTGCAGTGTCGTCGGCGGCGGCGCGCCCTCGATGAGGTCCCAGGCGCCGACGCGCTGGTTGTGGTGGGCGACGACGGCGACCCGCTGCCCGTCGGACCGGGTGGCGCAGGCGGCGGCCGCCGGCGAGGCCAGCGGCACCGGCGGCGGCACCGGTTGCTCGTCGAGGGCCCAGGCCCGCACGACGCCGTCGCTGCCCCCGGTGAGCAGGCAGGTCTCGGCCCGGGCGGTCACCGACACCCGATGCTGACGGTCGTCGACCGGCGGCGCGTCCGGCCGCGGCGGTGGCGGGCAGTCCCGCAGGCGGGGCGGGTCGCCGGCGATCGCCCAGGCGCGCGTTTCGCCGCCCGTCGCGGTCGAGTCCATCCCGCTCCAGTCGTCGACGTAGACGGTCTGCTCGACCCCGACCAGCAGCGGATCACCCTCGGCCGGGGTCACGGCGTGCAGGGACCGCAACGGGATGGGCAGGGTGACCCGGTCCAGCTCGACCGGTGCGCCGTCCGCCGCCTCCCACAGCCGCAGCCTGGTGCCGTCGACGGTGGCCAGCACATGCCGGTCGGCGGCGCTGGTGGAACCCGTCTTGCCGGGGCCCCGCCCGCGTGCGAGCCGGTCGCCGGTGTCGAGGTCCCACACCCCGTACTCGCCGGACTCGGCGATGGCGCCGACGACGCCGCGGACCGTCCACAGCGCTACGACCGGCCCCCGGAGCACGGCGATCGTGCGGTGGTGGCCCTCTTCGACCGGCAGCAGCCACCGCGCCGACCACGGCAGGCCGCCCTCGTAGACGAGGCGATCGGCAAGCTGGTCGGCTCCGGCGCGGCGGGCGGCCAGCTGCACCTGCGCGCCGTCGTCCACGCCGCCGCGCAGGTAGGCACCCGCGCGGCGGCGGGCGGCCGCAGACTGGTCCACACCACCGAGTGTCGCCGACCTCGGTCCCCGTGGCCAGCGGGAATGTCAGGCCGCCGCGACCATGCCGGTGGACACGGTATCCAGGGCGGTGCCGAGGATCTCGCGGACGTCGGAAACGATGTGCACGGTCAGCGCCTTCAGCACGTCGGCGGGCACGTCGTCGAGGTCGGGTTCGTTGCGTTGCGGCAGGTACACCTCGGTGAGGCCGGCCCGCTGGGCGGCGAGCAGCTTCTGCTTCACACCGCCGATCGGCAGCACCCGGCCGGTCAGCGAGACCTCGCCGGTCATGCCGACCTCGGCCCGGATGGTACGGCCAAGCAGCAGCGAGACCAGCGCGGTCGTCATGGTGACGCCCGCCGACGGCCCGTCCTTGGGCACCGCGCCCGCGGGCACGTGCAGGTGGATCGGGTGGTCGAGCTGCTCCGGCGAGATGCCGAGCTCCGCGGCGTGCGCCCTGACGTAGGAGAGCGCGATCTGCGCGGACTCCTTCATCACGTCGCCGAGCTGGCCGGTGACCGACAGCCCGCCCTTGTCGCCGGGCAGCAGCGACGCCTCGATGTAGAGCACGTCGCCGCCCATCCCGGTCACGGCCAGGCCGGTGGCCACGCCCGGGCCGGCGGTGCGCTCGGCCGACTCCGGGGTGAACCGCGGCCGCCCGATCAGGTCCTTGAGGTTGGCGGCGTCGACGGTGGCGGGCAGGTCCCGCAGGGCCACCTTGCGGAACGCCTTGGCGAGCAGCCGCTCGAAGGACCGGACGCCGGCCTCCCGGGTGTAGTACGCGGCGATCTCGCGCAGCGCGTCCTCGGTGACCGTCACCTCCTCCGGGGACAGCGCGGCCCGCTCCAGCTGCCGGGGCACCAGGAAGTCCCGGGCGATGGCGACCTTGTCGTTCTCGGTGTAGCCGTCGATCGAGATCAGCTCCATCCGGTCGAACAGCGCCTGCGGGATCGTCTCCAGCACGTTCGCGGTCGCGATGAACAGCACGTCGGACAGGTCCAGGTCGAGGTCGAGGTAGTGGTCGCGGAAGGTGTGGTTCTGCGCCGGGTCCAGCACCTCCAGCAGCGCCGCCGCGGGGTCGCCGCGGTAGTCGCTGCCGACCTTGTCGACCTCGTCGAGCAGGACGACCGGGTTCGTCGAGCCGGCCTCCCGGATGGCCCGCACGATGCGGCCGGGCAGGGCGCCGACGTACGTCCGGCGGTGGCCGCGGATCTCCGCCTCGTCCCGCACGCCGCCGAGGGCGACCCGGACGAACTTGCGGCCCAGCGTGCGGGCGACCGACTCGCCCAGCGAGGTCTTGCCGACGCCGGGCGGGCCGGCCAGCAGGATCACCGCGCCGGACCCGCGGCCGCCGACGACCGTCAGGCCGCGGGCCTCGCGGCGGGCGCGGATGCCGAGGTATTCCACGATGCGTTCCTTGACCTCGTCCAGGCCGTGGTGGTCGGCGTCGAGCACCGCCCGGGCCGCGTCGAGATCGGTGGCGTCGGTGGTGCGGACGTTCCACGGCAGGTCCAGCACCGTGTCGAGCCAGGTCCGGATCCAGCCGGCCTCGGGGTTCTGGTCGCCGGCGCGCTCCAGCTTGTCGACCTCGCGCAGCGCGGCCTCGCGGACCGCCTCGGGCAGGTCGGCCGCCTCGACGCGGCTGCGGTAGTCGTCGGTGCCGTTGGACTCGCCCTCGCCGAGCTCCTTGCGGATCGCCTTGAGCTGCTCGCGCAGCAGGTACTCGCGGTTGCGCTTCTCGACGGACTCGCGTACGTCTGTCTCGATCTTGTCGCTGACGTCGGACTCCGCCAGGAAGTCCCGGGTCCATTCGACGAGCAGCCGCAGCCGGGCCTCGACGTCGGGGGTCTCCAGCAGCTCGCGCTTGCGGTCGTTGGACAGGTACGGCGCCCAGCCCGCGGTGTCGGCCACGTCGCTGGGGTCGTCGATGGCGCTGACCGAGTCGATGACCTGCCACGCCTCGCGGCGCTGCAGCACCGAGACGACCAGCTGCTTGTATTCGGCGGCCAGCTCGCGGACGTGCTCGCTCGGCGTGCCGGCCACGACCAGCTCGGCCTCGACCCACAGCGCCGCGCCCGGCCCGGTCACGCCGCTGCCGATGCGGGCGCGCACGCCGGTGCGCAGTACGGCGGCGGACGCGCCACCGCGGACCTTGCCGATCCGCTCGACGGTGGCCACCACGCCGTAGGACGCGTAGCGGTCCTCGAGCCGCGGGGCGATCAGCAGCTCGGAGCCGGCCGAGGTGCGGGCCGCGTCAACGGCGGCCTGGGCCGCCTCGTCCAGCTCGACCGGGACGACCATGCCGGGAAGCAGGACGATGTCGTCGAGAAACAGCACAGGAAGTCGCTTGCTGGTCACGGGGACTCCTCCGAAAAGTTGAGTACAGGCGACTCAACCGTGGACGTGCTCAGGATCTTCCTGCGTTCGCTGCGGGCGAACACCGACGGTTCTGCCGCCCGCCGAGGTGGCGGCGGGCGGCAGAGTCGATGGGGCGGCGGGGCTTGTCAGATCGCGACGGGCGCGCCTTCGGAGCTGGCCGCCTCGTCGCTGCTGGCCCGGACCAGGACCAGGGCGATCACCGAGGCCAGCCCGATCAGTCCGGCGCCCACCCAGAAGGCGACCGTGTAGCCATGGATCGTCGCCGTCTGCTGGAACCCCGGTGACGTTGCCGACGCCGCGTGGTCGGCGATGTATCCGGCCACCACCGAGGTGAAGATCGTGTTCAGCAGCGCCGTGCCCAGCGAGCCGCCGATCTGCTGGGTGGTGTTGATCAGCGCGCTGGCCACCCCGGCGTCGTGGTCGGCCACGCCGACCAGGGCGGTGTTCGACATCGGGCCGAAGGTCACGCCCAGGCCGAAGCTGATCAGGAGCTCGCCCGGCAGCACGTGGGTCCAGAAGCTGGTGTCCACGCCGATCCGGGTCAGCGCGACCATGCCGATCGCGGCCAGCAGCATGCCACTGAACATCAGCACCCGGGGGCCGACCCGGGTCTGCAACTGGGCGGAGAGGCCGGCGCCACCGATGATGCCGACGGTGAACGGCAGGAACGCGACGCCGGTCATCAGCGCCGAGTAGCCCAGCGTCACCTGCAGGTAGAAGGTCAGGAAGAGGAAGACGCCGAACATGCCGACGCCGATCAGCAGGGCGGACAGGAACGCGCCGCCCCGGTTGCGGTCCAGGATCACCCGCATCGGCAGCAGCGGATGCTCGGACCGGATCTCGATCACCACGAACGCCACCAGCAGCACCACGGCGGCGACCAGGAAGGTGATGGTGCTGCCCGCGCCCCAGCCGTCACTGGCCGCCTTGGTGAAGCCGTAGACCAGGGACACCAGGCCGGCGGTCGAGGTGATCGCGCCCGGCAGGTCGTACTTGGTGTTGCCCTCGGCCTTGCTCTCGTCCACGAAGCGCACGGTGGCCAGGGCCGCCAGGATCGCGATCGGCGTGCTGACCAGCAGCGTCCAGCGCCACGAGGCGTACTCGGTGAGGACTCCGCCGAGCAGCAGGCCGATGGCGCCGCCGCCGCCGGCGATCGCGCCGTAGACGCCGAACGCGCGGGCCCGTTCCTTGGCCTCGGTGAAGGTGACCGTCAGCAGCGACAGCGCCGCCGGAGCCATCAGCGCGCCGAACGCGCCCTGCAACGCCCGGGCGGAGAAGAGCATTTCCGCGTTCTGGGCCAGGCCGCCGAAGGCGGAGGCGGCGGCGAAGCCGAGCAGGCCGATGATGAAGGCCCGCTTCCGGCCGGTGTAGTCGGCGATCCGGCCGCCGAGCAGCAGCAACCCGCCGAAGGCGAGGGTGTAGGCGGTGATCATCCACTGCCGGTCGGCGTCGCTGATGTGCAACTCCGTCTGGGCGGTGGGCAGTGCGATGTTGACGATCGTCGCGTCCAGCACGATCAGCAGCTGGGAAACGGCGATGACGGCGAGCGCCAGCCACTTGCCTTTCCTATTTTCCGGTGATATATCCGGTGCTGGTGAGATGGCGTCGGTGGCAACGGACATGGGGGTCTCCTCGAATGAGCGTGCGGTAGCCCGCCCGGGGCATAGCCGGGCGCTGTCGTAAAGAAGAGAAGGGTTGGGGTTACCGCCGCAGCAGCGGCAATACGATGTCGTCCACCACGTGGTCGATGAACTGCGCGTCGAGCGGCTTGCCGTGCGCGAAGTGGTGCATGAAGAACAGGCCGGGCACGATCTCGTCGATCAGGCCGGCGTCATATCCGGGCCGCAGCTCGCCCCGCTCCTCGGCCCGCGCACAGATGGCCGCTGCGATCGGGGTCTTCGGGGAGCGCATCGACCGCAGCTCGGCGGCCAGCTCCGGGTCCTGGTGCATCGCCATGAAGAGCCCGGCCATGATCGGGCCCTCCTCCCCGGCGACGGTCTCGCCGAGCACCCCGAACCAGGTCACCAGGTCGCCCCGCAGGTCGCCGGTGTCGGGCATGGCCTCCCCTGCGCCTTTGCAGAAGCGGACCGCGTCGGACACCAGGGCGGGCTTGCTGGGCCAGTGCCGGTAGAGAGTGGCCTTGCTGGCCTTGGCCCGGGCCGCGACCGCGTCGACGCGCAGCCCCTGATAACCGGCCTCACCCAGCAATTCGTAGGTCGCGCGGAGGATCGCCTGCTGCCGCTCGCCGTCGAGCCGGCGGGGACCGCAGCCGAGAAATCCGGTCACGCCGTCGGACTCTCGAGCGGGGTCACCCTTGCTCGCCATCTGCCCTCCCCCACGCGATCCTGTCAAGCCGTTGATCAGAGTAGCCGACCACTTCGAAACGAAACCGTTTCGTACACTACAGCCGATGATCCATCCTGGCTCCCCCATGTGACGCGGGAAACAACCCGCCCCCCACTTCCGCGCAGTTGTCGCCGGGAACGCCGTCAGGGTCGGCTATGCAGCCAGCGAAGGGGGAACTGCCCAGTCCTGCGCAAAACGCAGCCGACGGCGCTGCAACAAGATCCCCGGCCCGGCCGCCAACCCTGGATCAACATTGATGCGTACGGGCGCACAGCGAACCGCGCCGCCACAAGGTCCGGGCGGGGCTCGAGTGGGGCCGTGCGCGTGATCGCCCCATCGAGGTGTTGGCGATCGACTGGCGACGGAGTCTGAAGAGGTCGCGTCATGGTGCACTGCCGGGAAGCCGCCGCGGTGTGAGCCGCGGCGGCCCGGTCAAAGTCCGATGTGGACTTTCAAGTTTCTGATGGCGCCGGCTATTTCACTGTCCGGCACGTCGTTCCCGGGCCGGATGTGCACCACCCAGGCGACGTCGTTGCCGTCGCCGGCCGCCCGGCGGGCGGAGACCGTGCCGACCACCTGGCCGTCGTGCCGCAGCGGCGCGTGGGCCAGCGTGGTGGCGCCGATCCGCTCGCGGGCCAGGCTCAGCAGCCGGTCCGGGCTCGCGGTCCGCAGGACGGCGTCAGGTGCCGCCTGCGGCCGCCTGCCGGCCAGGCGCAGTTCGGCTCGACCGGCATCCCAGGCGGCCCGCTCGACCTGCTCCCAGCCGAGCCGGTACCAGAATCCGGTGCCCGGACTCTGGTAGTGGATAGCGTCCCGGGTGGCGATCAGGCGCCGCCCGGTGTGCATGTCGTGCTCGCTGAGCAGGGCCCGCTCGCCTTTGACGAGGACGGGCCGGGTCTGGCGGGCCGCCCGATGCCGACCCGCCCCGATCGCGGCGCGAGCACCGAACAGCCCGCGCCATTGTGGCGTCAGTACCGACATGGCTGCCTCCCGCGGTCGGTCGTCGGTCAGTGCCGGAGGAAGTCAGTGCCGGAGGAAGACGGCGCTGACGGTGATGGTGTTCTTCATCGACGCCATGCCCAGTTGGTTCCAGGTCAGCCCGAATTCGGAACGGTCGACCTGCACCTCGCCCTCGATGTGGACCTCGTCGTCGCCCGAGGCGGTGATGGTGACGGGGAAGGTGATCGGCCGCGTGCGGCCGTGGATCTGCAGCGTCCCGGCCACGGTTGCCTGGTCTCCGGCGGGGGTGATCCGCTCGGCGGTGAAGACGATGTGCGGGTGGGCGTCGCTGTCCAACAGGTCGGCGGAGCGCAGGTGCACGTCGCGCTTGGAGTTGCGGGTGTCGATGGACGCCGCCGCCACCGTGATGCGGCCGCTGATCCGGCCGTCGTCCGCGAGGGCACCCTCCCCGGTGACCTCGGCGAAGACGCCCTTGACCGCCACCAGGCCCCACACGCTCTTGGTGTGCAGGTTGACGCCGGACCGGGCCGGGTCGAGCCGCCACATCCCGGTCAATGATCCGTCCGCCAGCCGCGCCCGCAGCCGGGACTCCGTCATCCGTACCGACATCACCATCTCGTACTCCTCAACAATTTTGTTTGGGCATCCAAACTATTTGGCTTGGCGAACCGTATACACTTGGCGATCAAGACGTCAAGGGAGGGCCATGGCTTCGGAGACGAAGGCCACACAGCACAGCGCGATGTGCCTGCGGCTCATGCAGATGCTGCCGCGCATCACCCGGGGCATGCGGCGATCCCAGGACCGCGCGGCGCCGGAGACGATCGCCCCGCTGGGTCCACGTCACGTGGCCGCCCTCGAACACCTGCGCGACGCGCCGCTCACCGTCGGCTGCCTCGCCGGCCGACTCGGCCTCACCATGTCCACGGTCAGCGGCGTGCTGGCCGACCTCGACCGGGCCGGCTACGTCGAACGGAAAGCCGACGCCGGCGACCGGCGACGCACCCTCGTGGAGATCACCCCGGCGAAAACGGCCGAGATCCGGCAGTGGCTGGACGGCGCCGCCCAGCCGCTGGCACGCGTCCTCGACCGGCTCGACCCGGCCGAGCAGGCCGCCTTCCTCAAGGCCATGGACATGCTCGAGACCGAGCTGCGCGACCACGAAGAGCGCTGACCTTCCCGGCGGCGCGCCGCCGCCCCAAAACGGCCGCGGCAGCCCGCCATGAGATCGTGACCGCGTCACCGGCCTGGCCTCAAGCGCAGAGGGCGCGCTCGGCGTCAGGGTGGCGGCGGCCCGGTGGCGCGCACAGCGCCATCGTGCACCATTGGCGCAGCCGGCTCGGGTCGAGGTAGAGCCAGCCGCAGTCGACCGACGGGCAGCGGCGCACGGTGTATCGGCGCGGATCGGCGAGTAACTCGGCCGCGCTGCGGGCGGCGGCCAGCAGCGGCACCCTGAGCCCCGCCGACGCGGCCAGGCGCCACCGGCCCAGGCCGTCGCTGTCGCGGCCGAACCGTGACTGCTTCGCGGCTTCCTCGGCGTAGCGCGCCACGATGTCGAACGAGGACTGCGCCTCCGGACGGGTCAGGCAGGCGTACAGGTGGGCGCGGAGCGTGCGGGCCTCGGCGAGCACGGCGGCAGCCTGCAGGGTGTCACGCTCCGCCTCGTCGACGAGCAGCCCGACGGTCTCCGGGTCGGCGAGGTCGACGTAGCCGGCCCAGACCGCGAGGACGGCGTAGGTGCGCAGCCACTCGCCGCCCGGAATCGGCGGGCCGTTCCAGGCGGCGTACGTGTTGCAGAACTCCAGCGCCGGATGCCCGGCCGCCTTCCACGGCAGCCACTGGTCACGGATGCGCACCGCGTACGCCGGCTTGGGCGGCCGGTCCAGGCTCGCGTCGTTGCGCAGCATCTGCACATGCAGCTCCTGGAGCTCCGCACCCGGCTCCGCGCCCAGCTCGGCGACGAGGACCTTGCGGGTGTCGCGGTAGAGCGCGAGGGCGTCGGCCTGCCGGTGGCCGCGGTACAGCGCGGTCATCAGCAACGCGATCAGCCGTTCTCGCATCGGGTACTGGCCGGCCAGACCGGTCAGGCCGGCGATGACGCGCTCGTGATGCCCCATGGCGAGCCGCACCTCGGCCAGCAGCTCGTAGGTCGAGAGCCGGAGCTCGGTGAGGTGGGCGCCGAGCCGATGGCGCAGGACGTCGTCGGCCAGGTCGGCCAGCATCGGACCGCGCCACAGGCCGAGCGCCGCGTCGAGCAGGCGCACCCGTTCGCCCTGGTCGAGCAGGTCGGCGGCGTGCCGGGCCTGAGCGACGAAGTCGGCGGCGTCCACGGTGTGCCCGGCCGCCTCGAAGACGTAACCGTCATGCCGGGTCGCGATGACCACGCCGTACGGCGCGAGCGTGTGGCGCAGCCGACCGACGTACGTGTGGATCGTGCTGCGCGCCGACCGTGGCGGATCGCCGGCCCAGAGCAGGTCGATGAGGCGATCGATCGGCACGACGTGCCCCGCGTCGAGCAGCATGGTCGCGAGCAGCAGCCGCTCCTGGCGCCGGATGCCGACCGTGATCGGCTGCCCATCGGCGCTTGCCTCGAACGGGCCGAGCAATCGGAATTCCATGACTGTCCTCAGTGTAGTCCGGCGACGGTGACCCGGTGGTGAGGCAACCGCCGGGCGTCGCCGCCGAGCGCCGGTTTGGGGCGATCCGCCCGGCCTCCGCGGTCAGGCCGTGGTGAGCGGCCTCGATGAGGATCGACGGAGCTTTCCCGCCGGATCCAAGGAGAATGACATGCGCAGAACGATTGTCATCGCGCTGGCCGCCGTGGCCGCACTGCTCGGCGCCGCCGCACCGGCGAGCGCCGGCACCGGCTCGCAGCCGGCCGGAGTGGTGGTTCACCGCCCGTGGGTGCCGTGGCCGTCGGCTCCCTTCGATCTGGCCGCCGGGGTCACCTGCGACTTCGCGGTGCACGGCGACCCGACGGTCGACGAGGTCCGTACCAAGATCATCGAGGAGTATCCGGACGGCTCGATCAAGCGGCAGCTGGCCACGGGCGCCCTCAAGTTCCGGTTGACCAACACCGGGACCGGCGCCTCGACCATCGCCGACGCGGGCGGCAGCGCGGTCTTCGATTTCTTCCCCGACGGCTCGCGGACGTGGCACGTGATCGGCCCGGTGCTGGCCGGGATCAGGGAGGGCGCGTCGAACATCCCGCGCGGCCTGTGGACGATCAACGGCGTCTACGACATCGCCTTCAGCCCGACCAACTTCAAGACCGTCACCTTCTACCGTGGCGGATTGCACGACCTCTGCGCCGACCTCGACTGACAACGCTGCCGATGAGCCCGCGCCAAGCCCGGTGCGTCGCCGATCGGAGACGCACCGGGGCCCGCTCAGCGACGCTTGTTGACGCGTTCGGAGAGGACGAGCATGCCGTCCCGGCCCGGTTTCACCACTGTCGTGTCCCTTCTGCTCGGAGCAGTTCGCCGTGCTGTCTCAGCGCTTGTTCACCACACGCTCGGAGAGCACGATCATGCTGTCCCGACCAGGACTGGTGTGGCGGGTAGCGTTTCGCATGGGCGCGTCCTCTCGCTTTGACCCAGGCCGTCCACATCGGCATCGGCCTTGGTGGGACGAGACGCTAACCATCCGCGGGCGCCGCCGACAAGCGTTGCCTGGGCCGCTGTCCGGAATACGCCTCAGCCATTGACGAAGATCCGCCCCGGCCCGAACGTGGTGCGCACGCGGCGGGCACCCGCCGGCCGACCCTGGAGGATGGTGGCGACGATGTCGGTGGCGCTCGAACCGGTCCACGCAGGCCCGCTGGCCGAGGCGGAGCTGGACTGGTGGATCTCCGCCCTGGTCGGCCAGCGGTCCACGGCCGCCGGCCCGGAGCCGGCCGATCTCGCGTTCGTCCGCCGCGCGGTCCGCGACACGGTGGTCGCCGACGGCGGCGTCCTCGACACGGTGGCGGTGCGCCGGGCCGGTGTGGTGACGGCCGCGGCCCGGCTCTTCGAGTGCCTCCATCCGCTGACCCTGGCCACCGACATGCGCCTCGACGGCCTGTGCGCGGCCGGGGCCCCGGCGGCGGCCCGGCTGCTCGCCACCGTGCCGGACCGGTGGGCGGTCCGGGCGGAGCTGCCGCTGCGGGGCGACGCGGCGCCGCTGGCCGGGGTGCTCGCGGCGGCCGGGTTCCGGCCCGAGGTGCTGGCGATCCGCCGGTCGACGGCCGGCCTGGCCGCGGCGCCCGGCTGGCAGGTCCGACCGGCGACCGCAGCCGACGCCGACTTCGTCCGCTCGTGCCTGGCCGCGGCGGTCCACAACGGACTGGCCGGCGAGGCCACGCGGGTCGACGTCGACGCGTGGATCGCCGCCCGGTTCGCGGAGCCGTTCCACCCGGATGCGGCGTGCGTCGTCGCCGAGCGGGACGGCCGCCCGGTCGGGCACGGCTATGCCACCGTGGGCGACGACCGCTACCGCCCGGCGCGCGCGGCGACCGTCCACGATGTCTTCGTGCTGCCCGAGGCGAAGGGCACCGGAGGCGCGCACGCGATCACGGCCGCATTGGCGTCCGTGTTGCGCGCTCGAGGCGTACCGGTGATGGAGGGTGAGGTGATCATGAAGGGTGATCCGCAGGCGGCATTGCGCGCCGGCCTCGCCGGCGCCGGCTGGCGCGAGGACCGGATGCGCTGGGTGCGCACGCCCGCGGGTCGCGAAATGCGCACCGGCTGATCCGGCCCTCGACCGGGCAGCCGCATGCAGACCACCTGAAACGGCATTTCCGAATGGCTCTCCGGGGTCAGCGCGACGGGCTGGGCGACACCGATTCCGGGTCTGTGCGGCAGCCCGAATTCACGTACATCGGCAGGACGTTGTCTTCGTGGGCCGGCTGGACTCCTAGGCTGACGTCGCCTTTCCTCGCCGCGATATCGTTCGGCTCCGGGTCGTCACGAAAGTCCATGCCCTGCGAGCGCCACCAGGCCCGGATCTTTTTCACCGCGGCGGCTCGGCCCTCGGGAGGAACATCGATCGCGTAGTTACCGTCGATGTAGTAGACGTCGAGGACGTACGTCTTCAACTCGCTGCCGCAACTCATCTTGTCCTCGGACCGTACGACGAGCGGGGCGCCGGCCGCCCGCGCCGCGTCGACGGCGTGCTGGTGCACCTCAGCCCGGGTTTCGCTTGGCCGGAGCAGGGCACCCACCGGCTCCGTCACAATCTCGCCCGGACCCTCCGTTACCCCGATGCCGCACGCCAGGCACACGACTGCCGCAATGAGGAACAGGACACGAACCCTCATGTCTGTCGAGTGTAGGCGCACGGAGGCAGCCGGTCATGGGCTGTTGCAGATGACGGTGACCGCCTTCGGGGTGCCGCTGCCGGTGTAGCCGAACGAGGTGGACGCGTTGGCCGCCAGGGTGCCGTTCCAGGCGGCGTTGCGGGCGGTCACAGTGGACCCGCTGGTGGTGTGGCTGGCGTTCCACACCTGGATGACCTGCTCACCGTTGGTGAACGTCCACTGGACGGTCCAGCCGCTGACGGCGGTGCTGCCGGCGGTGACGGTGACGGCGCTCTGGAAGCCGCCCGACCACGAGCCGGTCACGGCGGAGCTGGCGGTGCATGCACCGGTCGGCGGTGCGGTGGTCGGTGGGGTCGTGGTGGGCGGGGTCGTGGTCGGCGGCGTGGTCGGGCCGCCGTCGCTGGTGGTGTACGTCGTGGCCGTGTACGGCTGGCCGCAGGTCGAACCGCAGGCGGCCGGCAGGGCGAAGCTGTACACCCGGCCGCCGTTGATCAGCTGGTCGTCGACGCCGCGTACCCGGATCTGGAACTGGCTGGAGGCCGCGGTGAGGCCGCCGATGATGTACGACTGGCCCATGTCGCTGTTCATCTTCGCGGTCTGCCAGGTGCCGCCGGAGAGGTATTCGACGCCGTGGATGCCGTTGGCGAGGTGGGACACCGCGATGGCCGGCCAGTAGACCTGGGCGCCCTGGATGAAGCCGATCCTGATGTCGCCGGTGTAGCCGGGCGCGTTGACGAACTGCCAGCTGAGGTGGCGGTTATTCCAGTGGTTCGGATACATGTCGCCGACCGCCGTGCCGCTCTTGGCGAACAGGTTGAGCGAGTCCTTGGCGAGGTCCAGGTGGTAGGGGTCGTCGCGGCACCAGGCGTTGGAGTCGCCGCAGCTGTCCGCGACCTGCATGGTGAGGGTGGCGCCGTTGTACTGGTCGGACACCCAGGATCCGTTGCGGCAGAAGGCCTGGTTGGGTGCGCCGTCGTTGACGCCGGTGCAGTAGTCGCCGACGGTGACCTGGATGAAGCGGCCGCAGTTGAGCCCGTTGTTCCAGATGCCCATCTTGGCGAGGTCGGCGCCGGCGAGCGGGCGCGGGTAGAAGGTGTAGTCGCCGGGGGTGTTGTAGACGTTCAGCGCCACGAAGTTCTGGGTGTCGAGTTGCGCCTGCGGGAGGCCGCAGCCGCCGTACGGGGAGCCGAGCGCGTCGAAGTAGGTGGCGTTGCCGGTGACGGGGCCGGTCGGGTCGGCGAGGGTCTGGGCGCCGGCGGGTAGCTGGGAGGCGAGGAGCACGAGTCCGGCGGCTGCGGCGAGGACGGCCGTGGCCAGGCGCCTGCGTTGCATGGCGGATCCCCTTCTGACGGATCGCGCCGATGCGGGTGGACGGTGGGCCGGCGCGCAAGGATGGGCAAGCCTTTGGGAGCGCTCCCAGTACGCCCGATCATAGGTCCGCGACCCGTAGATAACAATCACCGTCGATGCCCTCTAGCGGGCGGCGGCTCGGCGTCGCCTTACGACGTACCGAAGCAGTGTGAGCGCCGCAAGGATCACGCCGAGCGCGGCCAGGGCGATCAGGGCGCTGGTCGTGACGCCGCCGGACTCGGCGGCCGGCGCCGAGGTGCCGGCCGCAGGTGCGAGGGTGGCCGCCGGCAGTGCCGGGTCGGCGAGGGTGACCGGGTACAAGCCCTGCACGGTGTGCCCATCCACGGACACCACCCGGTAGGCGATCGTGTGGAGCCCATTGGCCAGCGGCGGGGTGAGCGTCACCGAGGCGACGGCGGCGTCGACGGCCGGGGCGGATGCGGGGATGCGCCGGCCCGCCGCGTCGCTGACCACGATCGTGGCGAAGTCGGGGTTGAGCCGGCCGCTGAAGGTCAGCGTGACCGCGGTGGGCGCCTTGGTCAGCGTGGCGTCCTTGGCGGGGTCCGCCGAGAGCAGTTGGGCGTGCGCCCAGGCCGGGCTGCCCGTTGCCAGCACGGCCACGATCGCGTCCAGGGCCAGCAGGGCCTTCCTCACACCAGCACCTGGTCGCCGACCCAGCCACCCGGCGCGCAGCCGGGCGGGATCGCGAACACGGCCGAGCCGATCGGGGTGATCCATTCGTTCAGCAGGTCCTTGTCGGCAAGGCGTTGCTGGATGGGCACGTACTGGCGGGCGATGTCACGCTGGTAGGCGGCGAAGATCAAACCGGTGTCGGGATGCCCGAGTGCGTTCGGCGCCCCGTCGTAGTTGTAGGGCCGGCGCAGGATCTTCATCGCCGGGTCGGTCACGTGCGCGCGGGTGACGTGCGAGAAGTCGGGGATCTTCGGCAACCCGGACGCGTCCAGCGCCGCGAAGTCCGGCTCGTCGTGCTCCTGCGTGCCGCTCAGCGGGGCACCGGATGCCAGCCGCCGGCCGGTGGCGATCTCCTTGTCGGCCACCGCGAGCAGGTCCCACTTCTCGATCTCGGCGCGGACCCGGCGTACCACCAGCTGGGTGGACCCGTCCGCGTTCCACACGGCCGGGTCGATCTCCGCACCGCGCGGGTTGGCGGTGCCGTCGAGCTGGCCGAGCAGGTTGCGCTGGGTGTGCTCGGGCGCCTGCACGCCGGGGCTGCGCCGGAAGCCCTGCTGCACCCAGCGCACCGCGGCGAACGGCCGGGCGTCCTTGATCAGCATCCGCTGGGTGTGCGCGACCGTGAGCGGATCGTCGGCGCAGATCTGCAGCAACAGGTCTCCGCCGGACCAGCGCTGCTCCAGCCGGTCGATCGTGAACGCGGGCAGGTCGGCGACCGGGGACTTGCTGCCCGCCACCCGATACAGCCCGGGGCCGAAGCCGAACGTCACCGTCAGCCGGGCGGGCAGCACGGCCAGGGCGGCTTCGGTGTCGCCCAGCGCCGGGACGCCCCGGGTCAGCCGGGCGGCGTCGTCGGTCAGCAACCGCATCATCCGGCCCAGGGCGCGCTTGTCGGCGCCGGCGGCGAGGGTGAACGCGACGAACGCGGCGTGCGCGGGCGGGTCCTGGGCCACGCCGGCCTGCCGTGGGCCGTGGAACGGCACTGTGGCCGTACCGGTGTCCAAGGGTGCGGAAGCAGCGACCGGGGCCTCCCGCCCGGCCCCGGCCACCACGCCGAGGCCGGCGGTCGCACCCCCGGTGAGCAGGCGGCGCCTACTCACCGGCCAGGGCCCGGACGTCACGGCGCCGGGCTCGCCATCGGCATGCCGGAAGCCGGCATCGACATGCCCGGGTCGTAGCTCTCCCCCGCCCCGGCGAACGGCTTGACGATCGCGGTGAACGGCACGGTCTGGCCGTCGGCAAGCTTCAGCGTGAAGGTCAGCTCATCGCCGGCCTCGACGGCCGCGGCCGGCTTCATCAGCATCAGGTGGTCGCCGCCCGGCCCCAGCTCGTGGGTGCTCTTGGCCTTGATGACGAAGCCGCCCTGCTTAGGCCGCATCAGCATCTTGCCGTCCTGCAAGGTCATCTCGTGCAGCTCCATCGGCGAGGCCGGCGACTCGGCGCCGACGACCGTGATATCGGCGGCGGTGTCGTTGACCAGGATCCCGAACGCGGCGGTCATCGTGGCTGTTTTCCATTGTGTCCGTTCCTTGTCGGGGTCTGCGCAGCAATGGTCGGGAGCCACTTGGAAGAAGTTCCCCGACCGGGCGGAGTTTCCTACGGTGATCAGGGACGGAAGCGGTAGCCCATGCCCGGCTCGGTGATCAGGTGCCGGGGGTGTGCCGGGTCGGCCTCGAGCTTGCGGCGCAGCCGGGCCATGTATTGGCGCAGGTAGTTGGTCTCGGTGGAGTACTGCGGACCCCAGACGTCGTGCAGCAGGGCGCGCTGGCTGAGCAGCTTGCCCGGGTGGCGCAGCAGATGGTCGAGCAGCTGCCATTCGGTCGGGGTGAGCCGCACCTCGGTGCCGCCGCCGGTGATGCTGCGCGCGCCCAGGTCGACGGTGTGCGCACCGATCGTGACGGTGGGCGGGGTTTCGCCCGGCGGCTGGGTCCGACGGGTGACGGCCCGGATGCGGGCGAGCAGTTCGTCGATGCCGAAGGGCTTGGTGATGTAGTCGTCGGCGCCGGCGTCGAGGGCATCGACCTTGTCGTGGCTCTCGGCGCGTCCGGAGAGCACGATGATCGGGATGGCGGTCCAGCCGCGCAGGCCCCGGATGACGTCGGTGCCTTCCATGTCGGGCAGGCCGAGATCGAGCACGACGAGGTCCGGGTGGTGGCGGGTGGCCGCACGCAGGGCCGAGGCGCCGTCGGGTGCGGTTTCGACGTCGTAGTGGCGGGCGCGCAGGTTGATGGTCAGCGCTCGGACGATCTGGGGTTCGTCGTCGACGACGAGGATGCGGGTCACCGGCAGGCGGCCGTCGGCAGCGAAAGGATCATGGTGAGTCCACCTCCGGGTGTCTCCTCCGGTGTCAGGGTGCCGCCCATCGCCTCGGTGAGACCCCGGGAAAGTGCGAGTCCGAGCCCGACGCCGGTGTGGTTGTCGCGGTCGCCGCGGCCTTGAAAGGGTAGGAAGACATCGCCCCAGCGGTCCTCGGGGATGCCGGGTCCGTGGTCGATGACGCGGATCTCGACCGCCGGTCCGAGGGCGCTGGCGGTGATGACCGGCGGCTGGTCGTCCGGGCTGTGCCGCAGCGCGTTGGCGGTCAGGTTGACGACGATGCGTTCGAGCAGGCCGGGGTCGGCGTGCAGGTAGGGCAGGTCCTCGGGGATGTGCAGCTTTACGGTTCGCCCGGCGGGGCCGAGGTCGTCGAGGGCGCGCGGCACAATCTCCTCGGCGCCGACGTCGATCGCGGTCACGCCCAGGGCTCCGGCCTGCAGGCGGCTCATGTCGAGCAGGTTGGTCACCAGGCGGACGAGGTGGTCGATCGATTCGTCGGCGGTCGCCAGGAGTTCGGCGCGGTCGTGGTCGTCGAAGTCGACGTCGGCGCTGCGCAGGCTGGCGACGGCGGCCTTCGCGGAGGCCAGTGGGGTGCGCAGGTCGTGGCTGACCGCGGCGAGCAGCGCGGTCCGCATCCGGTCGGCCTCGGCGAGCGGCCGCGCGGACGCGGCCTCGGCGGTCAGCCGTTCCTGGCGCAGCGCGACGGCCGCCTGCGCGGCGAACGCCTCGACGATGCGCCGGTCGGATGCTTCGAGCGGCCGCCCGCACAGGAGCATCTTCAGGTCGTCGTTCACCTTGACCTCCACGTCGGCGTCCCCGGCGACGGTGCAGGGCTTGTCGCCCACAACCGCTACCACACTGCCCTTTTCCAGCAGCGTCACCGACTGCAACGTGAACGTCTCGCGCAGCCGTTCGAGCAGGGCCGGCAGCGGCCGTTCGCCGCGCAGGACGCTGCCGGCGACGGTGGCCAGGGTCTGCGCGTCGGCGCCGGCCTGCGCGGCCTGGCGGGTTTTGCGGGCGGCGGTGTCGACGACCCAGCTGACCGCGATGGCGACGATGACGAAGATGGCCAGGGCGAGCAGGTTGTCGCCCTCGGCGATGGTGAACTTGCCGACCGGCGGGGTGAAGAACCAGTTGAGCAGCAGCGATCCGGCGACAGCCGCGAGCAGGGCCGGCCAGAGCCCGCCGATCAGTGACACCCCGATCACGGCTGCCAGGAACAGCAGGATGTCGTTGACCAGTGACAGCGACGGACCGGCGTCCAGCAGTGCGGTCAGGGTCGGCAGCCCGGCGATGGTGACGCCGAAGCCTGCGACCCGGCGGCGCCTCGACAGTGCCGCGGGCATGCGTCGTGCCCGGCGTCCTTGCGCGGCCCGTTCGTGGGTGACCAGGTGGACGTCGATCGTCCCGGACAGTGCGGTGGTGGTGACGCCCACGCCGGCGGCGAAGATCTGGGCGAATTTGCCGCGGCTGGAAACGCCGAGCACGATCTGGGTGGCGTTGACGGCGCGGGCGAAGTCGAGCAGCGCCCGTGGCACGTCGGCGCCGACGACCTGGTGGTAGGTGCCGCCGAGGCTCTCCACCAGCACCCGCTGGCGGGACAGGGCGGCGGGATCGGCGCCGGCGAGGCCGTCGTTGCGGGTGACGTGGACGGCCATCAGGTCGGCGCCCTTGTCCCGGGAGGCGATCCGGGCGGCCCGGCGGATCAGCGTGTCACCCTCGCGGCCGCCGGTCAGTGCGACGACGACCCGTTCGCGGGTCTCCCAGGTGGCGTTGATCTTGTTGTCGGCGCGGTATTTGTCGAGCTGGTCCTCGACTTTGTCGGCGAGCCAGAGCAGGGCGAGCTCGCGCAGGGCGGTGAGGTTGCCGGTGCGGAAGTAGTTGCCGAGCGCCGCGTCGATCTTCTCGGGGCGGTAGATGTTGCCGTGCGCCATCCGGCGGCGCAGCGCCTCGGGGGTCATGTCGACCAGTTCGACCTGCTCGGCGGCGCGGACCACGGCGTCGGGCACTGTCTCGCGTTGCTCGACGCCGGTGATCTGGGCGACGACGTCGTTGAGGGATTCGAGGTGTTGCACGTTGACGGTGGTGAGCACGTCGATGCCGGCGTCGAGCAGGTCCTGGACGTCCTGCCAGCGTTTGGCGTGGCGGGAGCCGGGCACGTTGGTGTGTGCGAGTTCGTCGACGACGGCGACCTGGGGTTGGCGGGTCAGGACGGCGTCGAGGTCCATCTCGGTGAATTCGGCGCCCCGGTACCGCATGGTCCGGCGTGGCACGATTTCCAGGTCGGCGAGCATGGCCTGGGTGTGTTTGCGGCCGTGGGTCTCGACGAAGGCGACGACCACGTCGGTGCCGCGCTCGGCGCGCCGGTGGGCCTCTTCGAGCATCGTGTACGTCTTACCGACGCCGGGGGCGGCGCCGAGGTAGATCCGCAGTTCTCCGCGTGCCATCTCGGCGCCGCCTCCCCTCTTCGATGTCTACTTGTTGTCGAGTGCGAGGTTGAGTTCCAGGACGTTGACGCCGGGTTCACCGAGGAAGCCCAGCGCCCGTCCGGTGGTGTTGTCCTCGACAAGTTTGCGGACCGTGGCCTCGGGCACGCCGCGCTCGCGGGCGATCCGGGGCACCTGCAGCGCCGCGTAGGCGGGGCTGATGTCCGGGTCGAGGCCGCTGGCGCTGGCCGTGACCGCGTCTGCCGGCACCGCAGACTTGGCCGGGGCGTCACCGCGAATCGGGGTCATGACACCGCCGAGCGCCTGGTAGTCCTCGCCGTTCTTGGCGGACTCGACGGACACCCCGTCGTAGGTGGCGACGAACGGCGTACCGGTCTGGTTGACCGACACGACCCGGGTGACCGGGCCGGTGAGGCCGTCGCGGTAGAAGACGGCCAGCACTGCGCCGACGCCGTCGGCGGTGCAGTAGGGCCGGCTGCCGTCGACGCCTTCGAGCTCGCCGATCGCCAGGCTGCGGGCGCAGACCTGGGTGAGCAGGCTCTGCGAGGCATCGTCGGGGTTGTCGGACAGGGTGTCGACGATGCTGTTGGGGCCCAGGTTGCTGGCCGAGGTGGCGGTGGGGTCGTAGCCGTCGCCGGCCGCGGACGGCCGGCTCTGGAAGTAGCGCGGGTCGGGCTTGCCGTCCGCGTCGGTGAAGGCCTGGCCGATGAGCCGGCTGCCGACGGTACGGCCGGCGACGGTGATCGGTGAGCCGTCGGTGCGCTGGTCGAGTCCGGGCAGGCGCCCGACGGCGACCATCGCGAGGGGGTACGCGACGCCGAGCAGCACGGTGAAGACGAGCAGCGCGCGCAGGGCGGCGAGGTGCTGGGAGAGCCAACTGGGCAGTCGCATGTCAGATCCCGGGGATGAACTGGATGAGCAGGTCGATGAGCTTGATGCCGAGGAACGGGGCGATGACGCCGCCCAGGCCGTAGATGAGCAGGTTGCGGCGCAGCAACGCACTCGCGCTGGCCGGGGTGTAGCGCACGCCGCGCAGCGCGAGTGGGATGAGCGCGACGATGACCAGCGCGTTGAAGATGACCGCGGACAGGATCGCCGAGCCGGGCGAGTGCAGCCGCATCACGTTGAGCGTGTCGAGGCCGGGGTACACAGCCGCGAACATGGCCGGGATGATGGCGAAGTACTTGGCGATGTCGTTGGTGATGGAGAAGGTGGTCAGCGCCCCGCGGGTGATCAGCAACTGCTTGCCGATCTCCACGATCTCGATCAGCTTCGTCGGGTCGGAGTCGAGGTCGACCATGTTGCCGGCCTCTTTCGCGGCCGAGGTGCCGGTGTTCATGGCCACGCCGACGTCGGCCTGGGCCAGGGCGGGCGCGTCGTTGGTGCCGTCGCCGGTCATCGCGACCAGTCGGCCGCCCTCCTGCTCCTTGCGGATGTAGGCGAGCTTGTCCTCCGGGGTGGCCTCGGCCAGGAAGTCGTCCACCCCGGCCTCGTCCGCGATCGCCTTCGCCGTCCGGGGGTTGTCGCCGGTGATCATCACGGTGCGGATGCCCATCCGGCGCATCTCGTCGAAGCGCTCCCGCATCCCGGACTTGACCACGTCCTTGAGGTGGATCACCCCGAGCGCCCGTGCCGGCTGCCCGGCGACCTGCTCGGCGACCACCAGCGGCGTACCACCGGTGCCGCTGACCATGTCGACGATCTCGCCGACCTCCTCCGTCGGGTGACCATCGTGCTGCCGGACCCACTTCATGACGGCCGCGGCCGCACCCTTGCGGACCTGCCGGGCCGGCTGGCCGTCGACGGCGGTCAGGTCGACGCCGCTCATCCGGGTCTGCGCCGTGAACGGCACGAACGTCGCATGCGCCATCAGGCCCGGCTCCCGCTCGCGCAACCCGAACCCGGTCTTGGCGAGAACGACCACCGAGCGCCCTTCGGGCGTCTCGTCGGCCAGACTGGAGAGCTGCGCGGCATCTGCCAGGGTCGCGGCCGTGACCCCGTCCACCGGTACGAACTCAGCGGCCTGACGATTGCCGAGGGTGATCGTGCCGGTCTTGTCGAGCAGCAGCGTGTTCACGTCGCCCGCCGCCTCGACCGCGCGGCCGCTCATGGCGAGCACGTTGCGCTGCACGAGCCGGTCCATGCCGGCGATGCCGATGGCCGACAGCAGCGCCCCGATGGTCGTCGGGATGAGGCAGACGATGAGCGACACCATGACGATGCCCGTCACACCGTCGGCGTTGATCGCGGCGGTGTCCGGCGCCGCGGCCTGGAACGCCTTCGAGAAGATCGCCAGCGGCTGCAACGTGACCACGGACAGCAGGAAGATCAGGGTGAGCGCGGCGAGCAGGATGTTCAGCGCGATCTCGTTCGGGGTCTTCTGCCGGTTGGCGCCCTCGACCAGCGCGATCATCCGGTCGACGAAGCTCTCCCCCGGCTTCTGGGTGATCCGCACGACGATCCGGTCGGAGAGCACCTTGGTGCCGCCGGTGACCGCCGACCGGTCGCCGCCGGACTCGCGGATCACCGGCGCGGACTCGCCGGTGATGGCGGACTCGTCGACGCTGGCGATGCCCTCGATGACGTCGCCGTCACCGGGGATGGTCTCGCCGGCCTCGACCACGACGGTGTCGCCCTGCCGCAGTTCCGGCGCGGGCACCTGCTCCTCCCGGCCGTCCTTGCCCAGCCGCCGCGCGACAGTGTCCTTCTTGGACTGACGCAGCGCCGCTGCCTGGGCTTTGCCGCGACCTTCGGCGACGGCCTCGGCCAGGTTGGCGAACACGACCGTCAGCCACAGCCACACCGTGATGGACCAGGCGAGCACGCTCGGGTCGGTGATCGCCAGCACGGTGGTGAACAGCGCGCCGACCTCGACGATGAGCATGACCGGGTTGTGCCACAGGGTGCGCGGGTCGAGCTTGACCACGGCGGCCGGCAGGGACCGCCACAGCTGCGCCGGGTCGAGCAGGCCGCCCCCGACGCGGCGGGTGCCCGCCGGTGCGGGTGATTCGGTGGAGGGCTTCTCCAGGGTTGGGGTGGTCATGACAGGCCCTCCGCGAGGGGTCCGAGAGCGAGAGCGGGCAGGAAGGTCAGCGCGACCAGGACGACGGTGACGCCGACGACCATCCCGACGAACAAGGGTTGGTGGGTGGGCAGGGTGCCCTCGGACTCCGGCGTAGCCTTCTGCCTCGCGAGAGAGCCGGCCAGGGCGAGCACGAGCACCATCGGCAGGAACCGGCCGAGCAGCATCGCCAGGCCCAGGGCGGTGTCCCACCACGGGGTGTTGACGGTGATGCCGCCGAACGCCGAACCGTTGTTGTTGCCCGCGCTGGTGAACGCGTACAGCACTTCGGACAGCCCGTGCGGACCCACGTTCAGTGCCCTCGAGTTGTTGCCGGTCGCGAAGGCCGCGGCCGTACCGGTGAGCACGATCGTCGGGGTGACCAGGAAGTACAGCGAAGCGAGTTTCATCTCGCGGGCGCCGATCTTCTTGCCCAGGTATTCCGGCGTGCGCCCGACCATCAGCCCGGCCACGAACACCGTGATGACCGCCAGGATCAGCAGGCCGTACAGGCCCGAGCCGACGCCGCCGGGCGCGACCTCGCCGAGCATCATGTTGACGATCGGCATCATCCCGCCGAACGGCGTGTACGAGTCGTGGAACGAGTTGACGGCCCCGGTCGAGGTCAGCGTGGTCGCGGCGGCGTAGGTGGCCGAGTTCGCCACCCCGAACCGGACGTCCTTGCCCTCCATCGCGGCGCCGACGGCCTGCGGCACCGTGCCGCCACCCTGGGTCTCGAAGCCCACCGTCAGCGCGACACTCGCGATCGCGAGGATGGCCATGACGGCGACGATCGCGTACCCCTGGCGGTTCTGCCCGACCATCCGGCCGAAGACCCGGGGCAGGCTGAACGGGATCAGGAGCAGCAGGAAGATCTGCAACCAGTTCGTCCAGGTGGTCGGGTTCTCGAACGGGTGCGCCGAGTTGACGTTGTAGAAGCCGCCACCGTTGGTGCCCAGCTCCTTGATCGCCTCCTGGCTGGCCACCGGGCCGCCGGTGATGTGCTGGGTGGCACCGGTCAGCGTGGTGACGTCCGTGCCGCCGGACAGGTTCTGCACCATCCCGGCGACCATGAACACGATCGTGGCGAGCACGCAGATCGGCAGCAGGATCCGCAGGGTGATCCGGGTCAGGTCGACCCAGAAGTTGCCGAGCATGCCGCTCTTACGGGCGGCGAAGCCACGGATCAGGGCGACGGCGACGGCGATGCCGACGCTCGCGGAGACGAAGTTCTGCACGGCGAGCCCGGCCATCTGCACCAGATGACCCATCGTCGACTCACCGGAGTACGCCTGCCAGTTGGTGTTGGACACGAAGCTGACGGCGGTGTTCCAGGCGACGTGGTCGGTGACCGCGGGCATGCCCAGCGACAGCCACAGCTTGTCCTGCACGCGCAGGAAGAGATAGAGGAAGAGGATCGAGACGGCGGAGAAGGCCAGGACGCTGCGGGCGTACACGCCCCAGGTCTGCTCGGCTGCGGGGTTCACGCCGACGAGTCGGTAGACGCCCCGTTCCGCTCTCGAGGGCTTGGTGCCGCTGACGACCCGGTACATGTAGTCGCCGAACGGCCGGTAGACCGCCACCAGGGCGGCCACCAGCGTGAGGAAGAACAGCCAGCCGGCCATCAGAACTTCTCCGGGAACAGCAAGGCGGCCACCATGAAGGCGCCGAGCAGTACGGCCACGATCAGGCCGATGAGGTTGACGGCGCTCACCAGCGTTCGACCGCCCGGATCAGCACGGTCAGCGCTGCGAACAGCACCACCGTGAGCCCGACGAACACGAGATCAGCCACGACAGGACTCCTTGACGAGGGATGCGATACCGACGCCCCGAAGTACAGCTCATCGATTGCCGCCCGCAGCCGGCGTTCACGCGATGCCTACGCTGCCAGGCTCTTTCTTGACGCGTTCTTAACGCCCTGCTTGGGCCGGCGCCCACCGTCGGCGATGAATACTCCCAGGAGGACCGTTCCACCACCTCCGGGAGATCTCGCGTGACCGTTGCCACCCGCCCGCCGGCCGACCGCAGTGGGCTCCGCGAGTGGCTGCTGAAGGGCCTCAGCGACCGCGCGCAGCAGCACCAGGGACCGCACGCCCAGCCGCAGCAGGAGCAGCCGCACACCTGGTGGCGCGTCATGTGCCTGACCGGCGTCGACTACTTCTCCACGCTGGGCTACCAGCCCGGCATCGCCGCCCTCGCCGCCGGCGTCCTCTCCCCCGTCGCCACCCTGGTCCTGATCCTGGTCACCCTGCTGGGCGCGCTACCGGTCTACCGGCGGGTCGCCGCGGACAGCCCCAACGGCGAGGGCTCCATCGCCATGCTGGTGCGGCTGCTGTCGTTCTGGAAGGGCAAGCTGTTCGTCCTGGTGCTGCTCGGCTTCGCCGCCACCGACTTCATCATCACCATCACCCTGTCCGCCGCCGACGCCACCGCCCACGTGGACGAGAACCCGTTCTGGCCGTCCTCGCTGCGCGGGCACGAGGTGATCGTCACCCTGGTGCTCGTCGCCCTGCTCGGCGCGGTCTTCCTGAAGGGCTTCACCGAGGCCATCGGCATCGCGGTCGGCCTCGTCGGCGTCTACCTCGCGCTCAACGTCGTCGTCATCGGCGACGGCCTGTTCCGGGTCATCACCCACGCCGGCCGGGTCGAGGACTGGACCACCGCGCTGACCACCCAGCACGGCAATCCGCTGGTCATGGTCGGTATCGCCCTGCTCGTCTTTCCGAAGCTCGCGCTCGGCCTGTCCGGCTTCGAGACCGGTGTCGCCGTCATGCCGCACGTCAAGGGCGACCCCGGCGACACCCCGCAGAACCCGGCCGGGCGGATCCGCGGCACCAAGCAGCTGCTCACCACCGCCGCCGGCATCATGAGCGTCTTCCTGATCACCAGCAGCCTGGTCACCACCATCCTGATCCCGCAGGCGGCGTTCGAGCCCGGCGGCGAGGCCAACGGCCGGGCCCTGGCCTACCTGGCGCACGAAAACCTCGGCAACGTCTTCGGCACCGTCTACGACATCTCCACCATCGCGATCCTCTGGTTCGCCGGCGCGTCGGCGATGGCCGGGCTACTCAACCTGGTCCCCCGCTACCTGCCGAAGTTCGGCATGGCACCCTCCTGGGCGCGGGCCGTACGCCCGATGGTCCTGGTCTTCACCGGCACCGCGTTCCTGATCACCGTCATCTTCGACGCCGACGTCGACGCCCAGGGCGGCGCCTACGCCACCGGCGTGCTGGTCCTGATCACCTCGGCCGCCACCGCGGTGACCCTCTCCGCCCACCGGCGACGCCAGCACGCCCGCACCTGGGCGTTCGGCATCATCGCGGCGGTCTTCGTCTACACCACCATCGCCAACGTCATCGAACGGCCCGACGGCGTCAAAATCGCCGGCTGCTTCATCGCCGGCATCCTGTTCATCTCGCTGCTCTCCCGGCTGTACCGCGCCTTCGAACTGCGGGTGACCCGGATCGAAACCGACGAGGTAGCCGCCCGCTTCCTCCGCGAATGCGGCCGCCGCAAGATCCGCCTGATCGCTAACGAGCCCGACAACCGCGACGCCCGCGAATACAGCGCCAAAATCGCCCAGATCCTCGCCGACAACGACATGGCCGACGACGCCGACGTCATCTTCATCGAGGTCACCGTCACCGACGCCTCCGACTTCGAAACCGAACTACACCTCAAGGGCGAGGTCCTGCACCACCGCTACCGCATCCTGTCCGTGCAGAGCTCATCGGTGCCCAGCGCGATCGCGGCGCTGCTGCTCCACATCCGCGACACCACCGGGCGCCGCCCGCACATCTACTTCGAATGGACCGAGGGCAACCCGGCGGCGAACTTCCTGCGCTACCTGATCTTCGGGCAGGGCGAGGTCGCCCCGGTCACCCGCGAGATGCTGCGCCAGGCCGAACCCGACCGCAACCGCCGCCCCCACATCCACGTCGGCTAACGCCGCGGAAACCCTGCAAGCGGCTCAACGAGTGCACCGCCTGTCCCGCGGATGGCCGGCGAGGAGCAGGATCGCAAGTGTGCAGGCAACCCTCTGGTACTTCGCCGGCTGCCCGAACTGGCGGACAGCCGGACAGCGACTGCGGCAGGCCCTCGACGAGGTCGGCCGCGCCGACGTCCCGATCACGTTCGTCCCGGTGGAGACCGACGCCGAGGCGGTCGCGCTCGGCTTCGCCGGATCGCCCACCTTCACCGTCGACGGCTCCGACCTGTTCGACGCCGCGACGCCTGCCGGCGCACTGGCCTGCCGGATCTACTCCACGCCGGCCGGGCTCGCCGGCGTGCCCGAGGTGAGCGACATGGTCGCCGCCCTCACCAAGAAGGTGACGTCATGACACGTCCCGCCGACACCGGGCTGCGCCGTTGTGGCTGCTGCGGCCGGCAACGACCCGCCGATGAAGTCGCCGAGCTCGGGGTCACCCCCGGGGTCTACATCTGCGCCGGCTGCGCCCTCTGGGCCGCCCGCCGCGCCGGTCTGCTCTCCGCGCTGCGCCAGGTTCGGATCCGGGCCCTGCTGCCCAGCTTCCTCCACCGCACCCAGGCTCAGCACACCACCACGGCCGCGATCCCCATCCTGCCCAGCAGCGATCTCGACCGCACCGCCGCGTTCTACGCCCACGCCGGGTTCACCGACGCCGAACACCACGACGACTATCTGCTGCTACACAACGACGGCGTCGAGCTGCACTTTGCCCACCACGACGCCGTCACGCCCGGCACCTGCGTCATACGCGTCACCGACGCCCTGAAAATGTGGAAGCAACTGCGCGACCTCGGCGTAGACGGCGTCGGCGAGATCGCCGACCGGGACTACGGGCTACGCGAGTTCGTCCTGACCGACCCCGACGGCAACCAAGTCCGCATCGGCAGCCCTCGCCCCGACCGAAGCTGACCAGCCGTCGCGAGGCGGCGGGCCATGTCGCCGGCGCGGCGCTGTACGTGGATGCCGCCAGCCGGGGCTTGCATCCGGTACCTAGGTACAGGTTTACCGTCGAGTGGACGGCGCCGCACCGGTGCCCGAACCACCTGTTCGAAGGAGCCTGTGATGTCGTTCGACGTTCCCGACGCGTGCACGCTTCCCACGGCCGAGCGGCCGTTGCGGCTGGCCGAGTTCGATGATCTGTTCGCCACGGCCATGCGCCGGGTCGACCCGGTCAGCGTCACCCACGCCCGGCTGCATCTGACCGGCCCGGTAGGACTGGCGGCCCGGGTACGCGATCTGGCCGCGCGGGAGAGCGAGTGCTGCTCGTTCTTCACCTTCACCACCACCCCGAAACCGGCGACCGACGGCGAGGCGGTCGTGCTCGACATCGAGGTCCCGACCGCGCAGGCGGACGTGCTCGCCTTCCTCGCCCAGCGCGCGAGCGCCGTCTCCGCAGGGGCGACGTCGTGACCGCCCGGTCCAGTTGCCCGCGCCGCGACTACGGCACTACGCCGAGGCCGGGCTGCTGCCGCCGGCCCGCCACGACGGCGGAAGCCCGATGAGCACACCGGAGCAGGCGGGACTGCGCACCGGTGAGCTCGCGGAACAGGCCGGCGTCAACATCCAGACCCTGCGCTATTACGAACGTCGCGGGCTGCTGGCCGAACCACGCCGGTCGAACGGCGGGCACCGGCTCTACCCACCCGACACCGTCACCCTGCTCACCGTCATCAAGGCGGCGCAGCGGCTCGGCTTCACCCTCGACGAGGTCGCCGACCTGCTCGACGCCGGCCGGCGCCGCCACCCGAGTCCGGATCTGCGCGGGCGGGCGATCAGCAAGATCGCCGAGATCGACCAGCGGATCGCCGACCTCACCGCGATCCGGACCACGCTCACCGAGGTCGTCGACGCCCGCTGCGACAGCCTCACCAACTGCACCTGCACCGACTGCCCGATCCCGTATCTGACCATCGGCGCCGCCGAGCGACCCTCCGGAGACCGCGCATGAGCCAGCCCTTGCCGTCACCAACCGGGCACCCGGCGCCGGCAATCGACAACACGCCACCGCGACGCAGCAAGGTCACAGGCGGGCTGGCCGCACTTGCCTGCGCCGCTTGCTGCGCCCTGCCGATACTCATCGCCGCCGGCGTGCTGACCGGTGCCGGCGCGGCGATCCTGGAGAAGACCCTGCTCGCCGTCGCCGCCGGCCTGGCCGCCACGGCGCTGGGCATGTGGTGGCTGCACCGGCGCCGAGCCGCCCGACGCGCTACGGCCGCCGCGGCCGAATGCGGATGCGGCGGCAGCGGATGCGGCGGCTGAATCGCGTCTGGGTGCGGTGTGGTGGTATTCCCCGGTGACGATCATCCGTTCCGTCCTGCTGTTCGTTCTGGCCGCGGTCGCGGAGATCGGCGGGGCCTGGCTGATCTGGCAAGGCGTCCGCGAACACAAGGGCCTGCTGTGGATCGGCGCCGGTGTCGCCGCGCTCGGCGCGTACGGGTTCGTCGCCACCTTCCAGCCGGACACGAACTTCGGCCGGATCCTGGCCGCCTACGGCGGCGTGTTCGTCGCCGGATCCCTCGCCTGGGGCATGGTCGTGGACAAGTTCCGGCCCGACCGCTACGACGTCGCCGGCGCGCTCATCTGCCTGGCCGGGGTCGCCGTCATCATGTACGCCCCTCGCAGCTGACCGACGAGCGCACGGCCCGGCTAGGTGCACCTTGTCCGACATTGATGATCGTGAGCTGGTGCCCGAGGAGCTCCAATCTCCCGTCCCCGAAGTTGATGCCGGCGAGGTGGAGAACGAGCCGGAGGAACTGGCCCAGTGGGCAGCCGCAAAACATCCGAACGACCTACCTCTCCCCCGGCGACGTGTACTCAGATGTCGAGGTCTTCGATCACGGGCTGATCCATGACATCGGCGACCAGGTCGTACAGGTCGGCGGGGAGCATGTCGCGCAACTCCTCGAGCGACGCCGCGATGCGCAGGCTCGACTCGGCGGGTGTGCGCGTCCAGGTCTGATTGGCGCTCCAGTCGCCCACCCAGGCGCGCCAGCCGGTGTTCCACTTCTCGGCGTTCGGGCCGACGTTGGTGTGGGCCTCGGAGCGCTCGAGGTGGACCACGAACTTTTCGCTGCGTGAACGGTAGACGCGGAAGACCTCCGCCCGCTCGTTGGTGGAACGCTCCCACTCGGCGAGGAGCACGCCGGAGAAGCGCTGTTTGCGGCCCAGCCCGGGACCGACCCGCACGACGATCTCGTCGTACCCCTGCCTTCTGCCTTCCTCGACCTCGACGAAGCGCCGCAGCGCCGCCGAGATGGCCGCCGACAGGGTGCCCCCGGCCAGTTCTTGGGCCCGCTGGTACAGGGGCAGGTCGTCGTCTGACACGTAAATCGTCTTGTTCGGCATCGGTTCCTCCTCGGAAAAACTATACGCATACCTGTACGTACACGCAAGCTCGCACGCCGGCAGTCAGATCGCACCGACGTCGGCTATGGTGGGCTTGCCAGGTAAGCCTTACCTAAGGAGTGCGATGCGGGTCTTCACCGGATGCGTGCAGCGCACCGAGGACCTCACCCCGGCGATGCGGCGGGTCGTGCTCGGCGGCGCGGGCCTGGCCGGATACGCCACCACCGGGATCGGCGACGAGTACGTCCGGCTGATCTTCCCGGCCCCCGGCAGGTCCGAGCCGATCCTGCCCACCGTCACCGGCGACTGCCTGGACTACGACTCGATCGACCTGGCCACGATGCGGACATACACGGTGCGCGACTTCGACGCCGCCGCCGGCGAGGTCACCATCGACTTCGTGGTGCACGACAGCGGGGTGGCCGCGGAATGGGCCCGCAGCGCCGCACCCGGCGACCTGATCGGGATCAACTCCCCGGACGGCATGTACAGCCCACCTGCCGGCTTCACCTGGCAGATCCTGGTCGCCGACTGCGCCGCACTGCCGGCCACGGCGCGACTGCTGGCCGGCACCCCGGACACGGTCCGGTCCCGGGTCGTGCTGGAGGTCCCGAACTCCGACCACTATCTGCGGCTGGACGCGCCGGCGAACACCGAGGTCACCTGGGTGCACGGCGGCAACGGGCACGGGCCCAGCCGGCTCGAGGAGATCGTGCGGGCGCTGCCGCGGCCGGACGGCGTCGGGTACATCTGGGTGGCCGGCGAGGCGAAGGCGCTGCGCGGGGTGCGCAAGTTCCTGCGCCGGGAGCTCGGGCTGCCGTCCACCGCGTACAAGACGGTGGGTTACTGGACCGCGAGCGCGGAAAGCTGGCGTGAGCGGTACGAGGCCCTGGACGACGCGGTCAAGGCCGACCTGGACGCGATGTGGGAAACCACCGCGGACATCGGCGAGATCGAGATCGAGTACGACGAGCGCCTGGCCCGCCTCGGCCTCTGATGGAAGCAGTCCGGGCTTCGACGGTCCTATTTGTCGTCCGCGCTGGGGTTTCCGCTGATGGACTCCTGGTAGACCTCCGCGTAGGTGGGCGAGTCCTTGATCAGGTCGTCGCAGAAGGCGGCGACGTCGTTGCCGATGAGTTCCACAACCCCCTTGCCGGCCGCGACGCCCTCGGAGAAGAAGTCGACGATCCCGGGGAGCAGGGGCCCGTCTGCCAGGTCGATCGGTCCGACCTTGAACAGGTACTTCTGCATCTCCTTGTAGACGATCTGGTAGTCCGGCGGGAGCGCCCTGACCCGAGCCACGTGCGCCCGCCATTGCTTCTTGCCCTCGATGATGTCTTGGATGCCCACGTCAGCCTCCCAGCCGAGCCAGTTTTCGTGCGACGTTCCTGTTCAACTGCTCGCGCCAGCGGTCGCGATAGGTCCGGGCCTGTTTGCCGCCGGCCAACGCCGCGCAGAAGTCGGGGATATCATCGCCGAGCACCTCGTGGATGCTCTGCCCGTCCGCCGCTGTCTGTTCGAGCAGCCCCAGGGCGGCGTCGAGGATCGGCAACAGGTCACGACCGGTGAAGCCGCCGTACGGGAAGAGGTTGCTCTTGATCTGTTCCCACGCCGCCTGGTAGTCGGCCGGCAATGCCTGCGCCCGGACTTCGAACGCCTTCCACTCCTTGGTGAGATCGCCGCCTGTGATGCTCTCCCAGAAGCTCATCTCCCGCCCTCCTTGAGGCTGTCGATGCGTGATGAGACGTACTGCCACTTCGCCCAGAACGTCGCGAGTTCCTCGCGCCCGGCATCGCTGAGCGTGTAGAACTTGCGCGGCGGGCCTACCTCGGATGGTCGTTTCGTCACGTGGACGAGTCCCCTCCTCTCCAGTCGCAGCAAGATGGTGTACACCGTCCCCTCGATGACGTCGACGAAGCCGAGCTCGTTCAGCCGACGCGTGATGGCATACCCGTAGACCTCCTCGCCGCCGATGATTTCCAGCACGCAGCCTTCGAGCGTGCCCTTCAGCATCTCCGTCAGATCGTCCATCGCGGTTCCTCTTCAACTCCCGGTACCTCGTACCACCGAGTACTGCTATACCGTACCACCGAGTACCGCCCATGCCTCCCGCACCCCACGGGCAGCTGGATGGGCGACTTTTGGAGTTTTGAAGCTCTCTGCCCCTAGTTGTCCGGCCGGATCGCAGAAGTAACCCCTGCCATGGGATTGGGTTGGCGCCTCACCGGCCGATGGGTAGGGGTAGGGGATGGATTGGCAGTCGCGAGAGGCAGGACCGCGCAGTGATGCGAGATGACCAGCACCAGAGTCTCGGATACGGCAGCAGCACTGCGGTCGATCCGGCGACAGCGGCCCAGGAGTCCGTTCGGGCCGCACTGTCCGGACGGACACCCACCCCGGCGGATCTGATCATCGTCTTCTCGACGATCGAGTACGACCAGCACCACTTCTACGAGGCCGTGGTGCAGGCCGCGGGCGCAGCACAGGTTGTCGGCTGTACGGCGTATTCATCGTTCACGGCAGCCACGTACGTCACGCGGGGCGCGTCGGCGGTCTACCTGCCGGCGGCGGGCCTGACGTTCGGGGTGGCCGCGGCAGACTCGATCAGCGGTGACATCTACGCGGCGGCCAGGCGGGCTACCGAGCTGGCCTGTGAGCGGGCCGGTGGCGACGGCGAGAATTCCGTGCTGATGGTGTTCTCCGACGGGCTGGCCGGCGACCAGCGCGAGGTTGTGCGTGGCACCTACGCGGTCACCGGTGCGACCGTGCCGCTGGTGGGCGGCACCGCCGCGGAGGATGTGTCGATGACGGCCACGTACCAGTTCGCCGACGGCAAGCTGATGTCCAACGGTCTGGTCGCGATCTGGATCAATTCGCCGTATCCCCTGGGCATCAGTGTCCAGCACGGCTGGCACCCGATCGGCGACCCTATGGTGGTCACCCGGGCGGAGAACAACATCATCCACGAGCTGGACGGCCGGCGCGCGGTCGACACCTACCTGTCGCACCGGGGCGCGGCCTTGCCGATGGACGAGCTCGACGAGGCTGCCGGTCAGACCTTCGCCAGGATGACGTTCGACCACCCGCTGGGGCTTGCCAACACCTCGGGCGGGTTCGACGGTCGGCACATTCTCGGCCGGACGCTCGAGGGTGCGCTGGTCATGTTCGGCCATGTCAGCGAGCAGTCGGTCGTCCAGGTCATGGCCGGCGACCGGCAGGACCTGGTGGATGCCGCCGGCCGGGCCGCCGCCGACGCGGTCGGCCAGCTCACGACGCCGCCACGGGGTGCGCTGGCCTTCAGCTGCACCGGCCGGGTCGCACCGCTCGGCGATCAGGTGCACACCGAGGCGGCCGCTATCGGCGCCGGCCTGGCGGGGGCGCCCTTCGCCGGGTTTTACACGTACGGCGAGTTCGCCCGGGTCACCGGCTCCACGGGATTCCACAACGCCACCGTCGTCGTCCTAGCGCTGTGAGCGGGGCCGAGTCGGCGACAGACGTCGACCGCAGCGCCGAGACGAACCGCCTCACCGATGAAGTACGCCGGCTCCGCGCCGAACTGAACACTTCCCGCGCCGTCTCCGCCCGTGCATTGGCTCGCGCGACCCGCCTCGCGCAGTTGGTCAGCGCCCTCGGCAAGGTCACCGGTGTCGCTGACGTCTTCGAACGGGCGGTGTCCGAGGTGGCCGAGCTGTTCGACGCCGACATCGCGGTCATCCTCATCCCACCCGCGGACGGCCGCGCCGGCGTCAGCCTCGCCGCCCAATGGGGCATAGCCGCCCGGGGCCTGCCGCCCGAGGTCGTTGCGCAGCCCGCGGACACCCGCCGGCTGACGTCGGTGTTTCCGGTGGTGGCAGGCCCGGTAGCTGACTTCGCCGTGCCTGAGTGGATCGCGAACACCCAGCCGCGCCACGTCTCGTGGGGCCTCCTGACGGTCCGCGACGAGCACCTCGGGTACCTGCTGCTGCTTCGCCGCGCCGAACGACCCTTCGAGCTGGCCGACATCCACGAGCTGACCGCTGTGGTCAGCCGGATCGCGCTCGCTGTCGACAACGGCCGGCTGTACCGGCGCACCCAGGATCAGCTCCACCGGTTGCAGCGCCTGAACGAGGTGACTGCCGGTCTTGCCGGTGTGGTCGATGTGGCTCGAGGGGCCCAGCACCTCGTCGAGACGCTCGTCGCCGACGTGCCCGTCGCCGGGGCCGCCGTCTATCTCTGCGGAACCCACGGGCACGAGTTCGTTGCCAGTGCCGGCGCCATCAAGGATTGTCCTGCGCGCGTTGCCGTCGGTCAGGTGCCGACCGTTGCCGGCACTGTGTCGCTGAACCTCGGCCTGGAGGAAGCAAGTGTCGGAACGCTGCTGCTGACCGACGCGCCGGCGCCGGGCAGCGACGCCCGCTCCTTCCTCGAACACCTCGCGGACGTCGGTGGCCTGGTGCTGGAGAAGGCCGTGCTCTTCCAGCGGATACGTGCGCAGGCGGAGACCGATGTCCTCACCGGCATGCCGAACCGGGCACACTTCATGGAGCATCTCTCGTCCGCCTTGGCGCTCTGTCGGCAGAGCGGCACCGACCTCGCCGTCATCTTCGTCGACATGGACGGCTTCAAGGCGGTCAACGACACGCACGGACACGACGCCGGCGACCAACTGTTGATCGCCGCGGGTCGGCGGCTGACCGAGGCCGCGGGCCCGTCCGGCATGGCGGCACGCCTCGGCGGTGACGAGTTCGTCGTGGCGTGCGCTGACATCACGCCCGACGCGGTCAGGTCGGTCGCGGACCGCATCCAACGGGCGATGGACGCACCGTACCTGCTGCATCTGCGGGACAACGCCGTCAAGGTCACCGCAGGCGGCAGCATCGGCATAGGAATGGCCCGAGACAGCGGCTACGACGCGGCGCTGCTGCTCAGCAAGGCAGACGCCGCGATGTACGCCGCGAAGCAGCACCGCCGGTCGCCGAAGAGCCCTCCCCATTTGCCGATGGGGAGGGCTCTTCGCGGATCCGCTACCTCATGAGACCCGGCAGGACCGGAACGCCCATCAGGTAGTAGTACATCGTGATCGTGGCGGCTACCACGAGGATCAAGCAGAGGCGAAATGTCGTCGACCATGACCGAATTGCCTCCCCCACGACCTCCATGAAGTTTGTGCGCATCCGTAGCACCTCCTTCCCGGTTGAATTCGATCTCACACCTCAACACGAAAGGTGAGGGATCGCTAACACCTAGTAAGTGTGCCTTAGAACCACAATGATTGCCTAGCATCAAAATATGATCGGACGGCCAAAAGCCGGATTGCCCGCCGCTAAAGTGGACAATCCGGCCCGATTCGAGGTAGCCGCCCCGAATCTTGGCACTGCCGTTGTGACATGAGGCAGCGGATCCGTCCTCAGTATGCGAGATCGACCAGCGGTTTGCCAAGTATCTGCCTGCTCTATAGCGCTCTGACTTTTACCCGCTCGCGAAAGGCTATTCGCCGATCGACCGAGTGATTACGGCATCCGGAAGCACGTCGAAATGCCTTCCGGCAGGACGCTTTCCGGCAGGACGCGGCGCGCGGGCTGCGCCCGGCAGCTCGACGCTGCGCAGCAGGTCATCCGGCAGTCCGCCGCCGACAGGGTGCACGCGGCGATCCGACCACGGCGGTCTGCAGCCGGCAACCTGCCATATGGCAATCACGAGATTTCTCCATTCGGTGAATGGACAGTCGCCGGCTCGGCCGGTAACCTTGCGCGAGCAACTCACACGTGGTTCGAACGCGGCTGTCTACCAATTCGCTTCGAACCTCGCGAACCAAGCCTACTGCCACTGTAGGGTGAATCTGTCCGCCAATGCTTCGGCATCTTCTTCAGATTATATGGGTGATGAGGAATGGATCCGCTCGACGCCGAGTGGCGCAAGAGCACGCGCAGCGCACAAGGAGACTGCGTCGAAGTCTCCTACCGAGCCGACGAAGGCACCGTCCTCGTTCGCGACACCAAGGCTGAAGGACGTGGGCCCATTCTCACGTTCGCCCGAAGCGAATGGTCCGCCTTTCTGGCGGGTGTGCACGACGGGGAGTTCAGCCTTCCGTCCTAGGCGCGGCTGACACGACGGTGCCCGGGAGGCTCGACCTCCCGGGCACCGTCGCGTCTACGACTCCTCGAGGCTCGCAATCGCTCGGTCCACGAGCTCCAGCGCGTTCTCGTTCTTCCGCGCGATCTGTTCGATCCGCCAGAAGGCCTCCAGGTAGATCGCCGTTTCCTGGAAGTCGTCCCTGATCAGCCACTCCCCGCGGGAGTCCTCAAGGTAAAGGATGTCCTCGCTCTCGTCGGCCGAGGGCAGTTCGAGCAACATGTACGACCCCCGCATGCGTTGGTAGAGACCCTGCCTGAACGGGATGACCCAGATCGTGGTGTCCTGCTGTTCGAGCGCGACCTTGAGGCGTTCGAGCTGACGGCGCATCACGTCCGGGCCGCCGACCCATCGGTACAGCACCGACTCGTCGAGCGCGAAGAAGAGCTTAGGCCGGTCGGTTCGGGAGCTCAGCCGTTCCTGGCGCTCCATCCGGAGGTCGACGAGGTTGTCGACCCGACTGACCGAGACGGCGTCGGCCACCTGTGGCGCCATCTCCACGAGCGTCGCCCGGGCGTACTCATCGGTCTGCAGCAGGCCCGGCATCAGCAGCGGCTGGTAGTTGCGAATGATCGAAGCCGCCGACTCGTAACTCAGCATGTTCGAGAATTCGATCGTCAGATTGTCCGGATCCCGATACGACCACCACCAGGCCGGCTCTTTGGCGGCCCGCGCCATGCCGACCAGCGCATCGATCCGGGTAGGGTCGGTGATCCGATACAGCTGGAGCAGCACGCGGAGATCGTTCACCGAAATGGTGACGGTCCCGGTCTCGATCCTGATCAGCTTGGACAGCGACCAGTCCATCTCCGGCGCGACTTCCTTTTGCGACAGGCCCGCGGCCTCGCGCGCCTTCCGCAGTTCCACCCGCAGGCGGCGGCGCTGCACCACCGGGTCAAGACCGCTTGCCATATGCACCTCTGTCACGCACCGCAGCCTTGCTGCACCTTGTGTGGTCTGGCGCCACGATTCGCCAGGTTGTTTGCAGCATAGAGGATCGGGAGAGATCGGATTATCGGCCGGAAACCCCTCGCGCCCAGCGCGGGCCATGGTGCCCGATGCCGAAAAGGTAGGCCTCCTGCTCGCACACTGCCGGGAACCGCAGATCAGGCGACCGCCGGTCGCGGCGGGCGAGTGTTGCCGCGACCGGCGGTTGCCCGGTGGGTTACCGGGGCTGCCCGTTGACGCCGTCCCGTTCGGGCGGGGTGAGGGTGTTCATCTCGGTGAAGTCGCGTGGCGTGAGGTCGAAGCCCTGCCAGTGCACGGGCATCGGGCTCTGGTCCTCGTCGCGGGGCACGTGGTGGAAGCCGACCCGGACCCACATGATCGGGTTGGTCATCGTTTCCTTGTTCCGGGCGAAGTCGAGGATCGTCTTGCGGTTGGGGCACTGCGGGTCGGCGTTGCCGGTGGCGAACTCCTCGCAGCCGTAGTGCTGGGTGAAGGTGACGTCAGGGGTGGTCTCCGGGTGCGCCTCGTATGAGTCGTTGGCGCCGGTCTCCAGCTCGTAGGAGCGCAGGTGGCCGTCCTTGTTCTTGCTGGTCGGGCTCACCACCCGCCACCACCGGCGGTTGACCTTGGTGAACGCGCCCTCCTTTCCGATGGCCGTCTTCGTGGTCTTGAAGATCGCCGATCCCGCACCGGAACCGGCCCGCTTGGTGTCGTACTGTTCGATCTTCTCCTTGCCGGCGCCGGCGATGTTGAAGTCGACCCGCCAGAACGCGCTGTGATAGTGGTTCGAGGAGTAGGACCGCGCGCCCTTGCCGATCGGCCAGCCCTTGTCCGACGTGGTGTAGTCGCCGGGCGACAGGTCACCGGTCGCGCCGAGTCGTGCGGTGATGCGGCCGTTGTCGCCGAAGCGGTATTCGGTGATGTATTCGTACCAGCCGACCTTGCTGATCGCCTTCAGGACCAGGTCGTGGCCCTGCTTGGCGAGCGGCGGCTTGTTCTCTTCGGGGTTCTCCAGCCGATAGGCGAGGCCGGAGCCCTCGGCGGAGACGCACAGCACGGCGCGGCGCTTCGGTTCGGGCGCGCTGTCGGAGCCGACCCGGGCCGAGCCTCCCTTGCAGTCGTCCCCGCCCAGGGTCTGCAGGAAGTCGCCGCCGAATCCGTAGTCGGTGACGTCGTTGTACTCGGTCTCACCGTTGTCGTAGGGCACATTCAGCTGCGCCACGGTGATCGAGCCGAGCACCTGCACCGGCTGCGGGTAGCGGGTCGAGGAGACGAAGACCTTCTCCAGCATCAGGCCGTGCAACTGGTGGATCCGCCAGCACAGCTGCCAGGTGGTGCCGTTGGGCAGGGTCTCCTTGACCAGCGAGTCGGCGTTGCACCGGGCGGCCGCGGCGTCCGGTGCGGCCGGAGCCGCCCGCGCCGCCGGTGTGGCGACGGTGAGGGCGGCCAGGAGGGCTGTCGCGGCGGTCAGGTATCGAAGTCGGGGGTTCACGGTCGCGTACCTCGTCATTTCACGCGGACGACGGTGCGCCCGGACAGGTCGATGATGATGTCGTTGAGATCGACGAACGGGCCGTCGGTGACCCGGGCCACCAACTGCACGCAGCGGTGCTCGCCGCACTTGCCGGCCTCGGTGTCGGCCGGCCTCGCGTGGTAGATGTGCGCCTCCACCGCGAGTTCACCCGGGCCGCTCCACGGCTTGCCCGTCACCTGGGTGTAGACCGCACGCACATCCGCGCCGACCGGGTCGGCGAGCAGCAGGTCTAGGGCGGTGGCGACCTCACGGTCGGACGCGGGCAGCTGCATGTCCTTGGCCCGGAACGAGCCGGTCACCTTTCCACCGGTCACGTCGACGACCTGCTTGACCAGTTCGTCGGCGCGGTAGTCGTAGAAGTAGAACGCCGCGTCGCGCCCCGTTCCGCCCTCGATGATCTCCCACGACAGATACTCCGCGCCCTGCGCGCCGGTCACGTCCTGCGCCGCAGCGACCAGTTGCGGGTCCAGCGCGACCGCGCGGGCCTGGTCCACCTCCGGCCCGGTCAGCGGGTCGTCTCCCACCCCGGTCACCGGCTCCGGCCCGGGCAACGGGTTCGACACGGTGGCCGGTTCCGCGGCGACCTCCGTACTGGGGCCGGGCGCCGGCGCCGCGGACGCGTCCATGGTGGCGACGGCGATGGCCGCCGACACCGCCGCTGTCATAGCAACGCCCCAGATCAGTCGCCGCCGCCGAAGGACGGCGGGCCTCGTTTTGTCGTGCTGGTCGTCCACTTTGCTCCTATCTGTCGGGTCCCGGGCGTCGAGGATTCCGGCGCTCGGGCATGAGGAAGGGTGCGTCCGCCCGAAGGGGGCGGATCGCGGGTCTGTGCGGATGTCAGCGGTGCTCGTCCAGGAGCCGGCCCATGGCCTCGTTCTCGGCGGTCTGCTCGTTGATGATGTGTTTGGCGAGGCCGCGGATGTAGGCGTTGGTGCCGCCGTCGAGGGCGGATCGGGCCATGGTGATGGCGCCGAGGTGGTGCTCGATCATGTGGCGCAGATACCGCACGGCCGCATCGCCCGGGGCCGCCTGGCTGATCTCCGCGAGTTGCGCGTCGGTCAGCATGCCGTGCCCGGCGCCGGGGCCGTGCAGCTGTCTGACGGCGGGATCGGCGGGGTCGACCGGCGCTCGGCCCCACGCCTGGAGCCACTCGTTCATCTCGTCGATCTCTCGCCGCTGGTCCTGCGCGATGAAGCCGGCGATGTTCCGGACCCGTTCCGGAACGCCCGGCCTGGCCAGCAGTGCCGTGCTCATCGACACCGCCTGGGCGTGATGCACCGCCATCATCTTCGCGAACAGCAGATCCACGCCGTTCGGTGCGGCGACCACGGCCGACGGTACGGGACCGGCGGGCCCCACCCGCGCCGCCGTCGACGCGGCGCCGGCCTTGCATCCCGCCACGGCGGCGATCAGCAGCACCAGGACGGCAGCCAGCCGCCGCCGGGGGTCAGCCACGGCCGGCGGCCTGCTTGATGGCCTTCCGGACGCGGTGGTAGGTGCCACACCGGCACACGTTCTCGATCTTGTCGATGTCGGCGTCGGTCGGCTGCGGTGTGCCCTTCAGCAGGGCCACCGCGGCCATGATCTGTCCGGGTTGGCAGAAGCCGCACTGGGAGACGTCGCAGTCGAGCCAGGCCTGCTGCACGGGGTGCAGCCGGTCGCCGCAGGCCAGGCCCTCGATGGTGGTCACCCGGCGGCCGGCGCAGTCCCTGACGGGCACGACGCAGGGCTGGATCTCGGCGCCGTCGAGGTGGCTGGTGCAGGAGCGGCAGACGCCGACGCCGCACCCGTACTTGGGGCCGGTGACCCCGAGCAGGTCGCGGAGCACCCACAGCAGCGGCATGTCGTCGGGCGCGTCCACGGTGACCGGTCTGCCGTTGAGCTCGAAGGAGTGCTGGGACATGGGTAGCTCCTCAGAAGACGATCGGGAAGCGGCGCGGTCGGGTGCCGGTCGCCCGGGCGTACGCGTTGGCCACCGCGCCCGCCGCCGCCGGGACGGCGAGCTCACCGGCCCCGCCGGGCGGCCGCCGGGACGGCATGATGTGGGCGGCGAACCGCAGCGGGCTGTGCCGCTGCCGGGCGTAGCGGAAGTCGGCGAAGCTGCCCTCCCGAACCGCCCCGCGGTCGATGTGCAGGCCGGCGTAGAGGATGGTGGAGATGCCGTCCATGGTGGCACCCATGAGCTGGGCCTCCAGCCCGAGCGGGTTGACGACGGTGCCGACGTCGGCCGCCACCGTCACCGCGACCACCCGAGGGTTGCGCGGATCGGTGGCGTCGATCTCCGCGAGACAGGCCACAGTGGAGTCGTACTCCTCATGCACGGCAACGCCCTGTCCCCACCCCGCGGGCAGGGGACGGCCCCACCGGCCGGCGGCGGCGACCTTGTCCAGCGCGGCCCGCGGGCTGCCGCGCAGCAGGGCCCGCCGGTAGGCGACCGGGTCCTTGCCGAGGGCCTTTGCCGTCTCGTCGGTGATGATCTCGTCGGCCGTACGCGACATGCCGGAATCCACCGACCGCCAGGCTCCTGTGGGGATCGGCAGGGACAGCTCGTCCACCGAGGCCGAGTCGTGCACCGACGCCACCACCCGCCCGCGGGCCAGGCTGGCCCGCACCCGGTGACAGGTCGCCGGGCGCATCCCGCCGTGCCGCATGTCGTCGTTGCGGCTCCACATCAGCTTGACCGGCCGCCGCGCCGCCTTCGAGATCAGCGCCGCCTCGATGGCGGCCTCGTAGCCGAGCCGCCGCCCGAACGAGCCGCCACCCCGCACGACGTGCACCTTGATCGAGCGCTCCGGCAGCCGCAGCGCCTCGGCGAGGCTCCCCCGGGCGTCGGTCGGCGTCTGGGTGGAGAACCACAACTCGGCCCGATCGGCCCGCACGTCCGCGACCGCGGTCAGCACCTCCATCGGGGCGTGGCTGACGAAGGCGAACTCGAACTCGCCCTGCACCTGCGTCGAACCGCGCGGCGGCGCGGCCGGCCGCGGCAGCGCCGCCCGCAGCCGGGACCGGATCTCCGCGTCGGACACCGTCGCCATCGGACCTGGCTGCCAGGTGATCCGCAACGCGTCCCGGGCCTGCCAGGCGTGGTAGAAGGTCTGTGCGACCACGGCGACACCGCTCGGGATCCGCACGACCGCCAGCACGCCCGGCAGCGCCCGCGCCCGGGCGTCGTCGACCGTGGCGACCGTCCCGCCCAGCGTCGGCGGCCGGGCCACCACGGTCGGCATCGCACCGGCCACCGCGAGGTCACCGGCGTACTTCGCCGCGCCGGTCACCAGGTCGCGGGCGTCGATCCGGGTCGCGGGGCGGCCGATGATCCGGTGCCGGCTCGCCGGCTTGGGCGCGCTCGACACATCCGGGCGGCTGATCCGGGCGGCGGCCGCTGTCAGCGAGCCGAACGTCGCCGTCCGCCCGTCCGGCGCGATGACCATCGTGTTCTCGGTGCGCAAGGTCCGGGCGGGAACCCGCCACTGCCGGGCCGCCGCGGTCACCAGCCGGGCCCGCGCGACGGCCGCCACCTTGCGCGCCGGGTCGTACAGCGTGCGCACCGAACTCGAGCCGCCCGTGTACTGGTTGCCCCCGTCGGTCCGGGCGTCCGCGAGCGGGATGTCGACATCCTGCAGCCGCGCGTCCAGTTCCTCGGCGATCAGCATCGCGGTGGCGGTCGTGATGCCCTGGCCGACCTCGACCCGCGGCAACCGCACCACCACCCGATTCGCCGCGGTCACCTCCAGCACCAGCTTCTCGGCGTCCGACCCGACGGCCACCCCGGTGGGCGGTCCGGCGCCCGGCCGCGGCGGCGCGACCTCGGCGTCCGCCGCGGTCAACCCACCAAAGCCCAGGGGTACGGCCAAAGTCAGGGTCGACGCCGACACGGCGTAGACGATGGCCCTCCTGCGGGTCGTCACGGCACATCCTCCAAGGTGTTCGGTGTCGCCGGCTCACCGGCGTCGCACGTCACGGGATCGCCGTGTCGCCAAGGACAGAGACGCCCCCATCGCCCGCCTGGTTCCCTTTCCGGCGACTTCCTTCCGCGAGGCACCGGACAGGTTCGGACATTCACCACGATAAGATCCCGCAACGGAGGGGCGGGGCGGAGGATCTCAAGATCATCCTGGCGACGCGCGCCGCCCGCCTGACCCGATTCGCCCCACATCACCCGAAGGTGACCGAACGATCAGATCATCGCTTGCCCGGCATCCGGCCGGTCGGGTGCCGCTGACGTCACCGCACGGTGCCGGCGGTGGGTGTGAACGGCTCGCCGTGGCCCGGGACGACCAGCGCCGGACGGAGGTCGAGCACCTTCGCCCGGGACTCCCGCAGCACCTCGCGGTCCGGCGCGAACGGGTCCTCCGCGGGACCGTCCTTGGTCCACCACAGGTGGGTGCAGACGATCAGACCGCGGTCGGTCTCCACGACGGTCGACACGTCCTCCGCCGAGTGCCCGGGCGTGCGCATCAACCGCACCGACTCCGACAGGTGGCTCACGTCGCCGTGGTACTCCCGGTCGAGCCAGACGTCGTCGTGGTAGATGGCCTGGATGTCGTGGAACCGGGCGTTGGTGAACAGCGCGGCGTTGAGCGTGTGGTCGGGGTGGTGGTGGCTGAACACCACGTCGGTGACCTCGCCGGCGGCGACACCCAGGTCGCGCAGCGGGTCGAGGATCAGGCGGCGGCTCGCCACCATGCCCGGGTCGACGACGATGACGAGGTCGCCGTCGCGGATCGCGACGACTGTCCCCGCGACCCGGTCCTCGGCGTATCCGACGGTCAGCACGTCCAGTTGTGCGGTCATTGCCCCTCCTCCACGGGATGGCGCCCGGCGAGCAGCGGCCGGGCCGGATCCCAGCGGGTGCCGTCGCGGGCGTCGCGACGCCGGCGGGCGATCGCCGACACTGCCTCGAGCACGACGCGGTTGGCCAGGGCAGCGGTGATGTCGGCATGGTCGTAGGGCGGGCTGACCTCGACCACGTCCATCCCGACGACCGGCAGCTCCAGGCAGATCCGGCGCACGGAGTCAAGCAGCTGGCGGGCGGTGAACCCGCCCGGCTCGGGGGTGCCGGTGCCCGGGGCGTGGCCGGGGTCGCAGACGTCGATGTCGACGGAGAGGAACACCCCGTCGCAGTCGTCGGTGGCGATGCCGAACGCCTCGGTCAGGCACGCCTCCAGCCCACGGTGACCGAGCTCGGTCATCTCGTAGCAGCGCATCCGCTGCTCCGCCATCCAGTCGAGGGTCGCCGGCGGCGGCCAGTATCCGCGCAGGCCGATCTGCAGGAAGCGGTCGCCGCGCACGGCCCCGGACTCGATGAGCCGGCGCATGGGCTGCCCGTGGCCCCACAGCGAGCCGAACTCGATGTCGCCGGTGTCGGCATGGGCGTCGAAGTGCAGCACCGACACGCGGCCGTGGCCGAGCACGTTGGCGACCCCCTTGGCGTCGGGGTACGCGATCGAGTGGTCGCCGCCGAGCACCACCGGCACGGCGCCGGCGCGGGCAACCGTCTCCACCGCCGCCTCCAGCGCGGGCAGCGCCGTCTCGATGTCGCCGGAATACATCTCGACGTCACCGGCGTCGACCACGCGGAGGTCGCGCAGGCCGTCGGTGCGCAGCGCCAGGCTCGGCCGGGAGCCGTCGTGCGGCAGGTAGTCGGTCATCCGGATGGCCTGCGGTCCGAACCGGGTGCCGGGCCGGTGCGACGTGCCACCGTCGAACGGCGCACCGACGATGACGATGTCGGCCCCGGCGAACGACGGCGGATCGCCGAGGTCGCACCGGTCGACCCCGAGGTAGGTGATGTCGGGCCCGTACTGGGCGCCGTACCGCGTCATGATCCTCCCCCGCTCACACCGTCGGGTCCCGGTGTACCAACCTACCGGCGACGACGGTCATCGCGATCGGTGCTTGGGCCAACTCGTCGGGATCGGCACGCAGCGGGTCCAGGGTGAACGCGGTCAGGTCGGCCCGCAGGCCCGGCGCGATCCGTCCGGATCGGTGCGACTCGCCCGCCGCGTGTGCGGCGTGCGTGGTGTACCCCTGCAACGCCATCAACGCCGTCAACGCCTGCGCGGGAACGACAGGGGCGATGTCGGGCGAACCGGCGGGCCGGCGCAGCTGGGCGTCGGCGAGCACGGTCCGGGCGTCGTACGGGGCGACCGGCCAGTCCGAGCCGAGCGCCACCGGCACGCCCGCCTCGTGCAGGTCCCGGCATCGCCAGGCCCGGCCCGCGCGCCGCGGACCCAGGCGCACCGACCAGTTGTCGGTCTGCTCCGCCACGGTGTACCTGCTGCAGTGGGTGGGCTGCATGCTCGCCACGACCTTGTGCCGGACGAACGCGGGGACCAGCTCGGCCGGGAGGGTCTCCAGGTGCTCGATGCGGTGCGGAGCCGCGAGGGCGGGCGCCGCCTCGATCGCGGCCAGCACGTGGCGGACCGCGGCGTCGCCGATGGCGTGGGTGGCTGTCGGCACGCCGTGACCGGCCAGCGTGTGGACCGCCCGGGAGTACGCGTCGGGGTCGACTCGCCGAAGCAGTCCGGCTCCTCGAGCCAGGCGGTGCCGCTGTCGACCGTACCGTCGATCATGAATTTGACCCCGCCGACCGCCCAGCGGCGACCGCCGGTGCCTTGCGCGGCGACCAGCGCGCGAAACGTGTCACCGTCCGCGCCCGGCGGGCACCAGGGCGCGAACCGCAAGCGCAGCGGCAGGTCCGCGACCTTCTCCGCCGCGGCGACCACGGCCGCGGTGTCGCCGAGCATGTCCATGACGTGCGCTCCGGTCAGTCCGGTCGCGGCCATCTTCGACAGCAGGGCCAGCAGGGCGTCGCGGCGTTCGCCGACCGCGGCGAGCGGCACGATCGTCTGCACCAGGTCGATCGCCGCGGCCTCCAGCAGCAACCCGGTCGGGCGGCCCAGGTCGTCGCAGACGACCCGGGCACGCTCGGCGAACCGGCGGGGCCCGGCCACGCCGGCCATCTTCAGGGCCCGCTCGGTGGCGATCGCCGAGTGTGCGTCGAACAGCCGCACCAGCGCCGGCCGGTGCCCCAGCGGCTCCTCGAGCTCCGCGGCCGACGGCCGCCGCCCGCCGAACACGTTGGGGTCCAGCCCCCACCCGAGCACCCAGGCATCGGGGGGTCGGCCGGCGGCCGCGGCCGCCAGCCGGGAACGCACGCCGTCCAGGTCCCGGGCCGCCGACAGGTCGACGTCCTGTGCCAGTTGCAGGCCCATCACCGGGTGGGAATGCGCGTCGGTCAGGCCCGGCGTGAGGACCGCCGCACCGAGGTCGATCACCTCGGTGTGCCGGCCGCGCCAGTCGCGGACGTCGTCCCGGGTGCCGACAGCGGCGATGATGCCGTCGCGCACGGCCACCGCGGTGGGCGGGCGGTGCGGCGCGCCGGTACCACGCTGTTCGTCGAGCGGGTGGACGGTGTCGGCGAGGACGACGAGATCAGGGTGCAAGGAGCTCTCCCGGAGAGAAAGGCGGTCAGGCGCGCGAGGTGCCCATCGGGACGGTCGGGTCCTGGACCAGTGCGTCGCCGGGTGCGTCCGTACCCCGGTCGAGCCCCGACCCGATCGCCGCCAGGACGGCGGGGCGGTACCGGCGCATCCAGACGGCGACGCCGACGCCGAGCGCCAGGACAAGCGGGACGACCCCGATCAGAGCCGTGTTCCAGCCCGACGTGGTGCCGGTCAGCAGCTCGAGGTTCGCGGCGAGGTACCACGTGCCGGCCGCCAGCAGGACGGCCGACAGGGCGCCGGCCGCCACCGGAACGACCTGCCGGTCGACGCGCCACCGGCGGACGAAGAACGCGACGACCGCGACGGCGGTGAGCAACTGCAGGACCAGCATGCCGAGCACCCCGGGGGTGTTGACCAGGACGAGCAGGCCGGTGAACGGGTCCGCCTTGGCCGCGGCGAAGGCCAGCACCGTGCCGATGGCCAGTCCACTCTGGAGGATTCCGGTGGTCGTGGGCGAGTGATGGCGAGGGTGCACCCGGCCGAGCCACCGGGGCAACGCCCCGTCCGCGGAGAGCGCGAGCGCGTAACGGGTCACCGCGTTGTGGAAGGCGATCTGGGACGCCAGGATGCTGCTGATGACCAGGACCTGCATGAGTGTCGCCGCCCACGCACCGACGTTGTCCCGGATGACGGTGAAGAACAGCCCGGCCAGGTCCTGGCCGGCGGCCTGCTGGGCCTGGTCGCTGCCGAGCGCCTGGACCACGGACCACATGACGAAGCAGTAGAACAGGGCCATGAAGCCGACCGAGATGTACGTCGCCCGGGGGATGGTGCTGTGCGGGTCGCGGGCCTCACGCCGGTAGATCGCGGTGGACTCGAAGCCCATGTACGCGGCGAAGCAGACCCCCAGGATGGCGCCCATGCCGGGACCGCCGAACGCGGACGGCTGGAACGACGACAGGGTCAGGCCGTGGGCGCCGCCGTGCGCCAGCATGATCCCCACGACGGCCAGGATCGGCCACGGCACGTCCACCCCGGTGAGGTCGACGATCGTCCGCCGGGTCTGCGTGGCCAGCAGGCCGTAGACCCCGATCTGCAGGGTCGAGTAGGAGAAGAGCGCGAGCAGCGCCGCCACCAGGCCGGCGGGGCGGCCCAGCCCACGGGCGATGTAGGCGTAGAAGGCGCCGGGGGCGTTGACGTGCCTGGCCATCGCCGTGAAGCAACCGCGAAGAGGGTCAGCACGGCGCCCGCGGCGAGATCGATTTACCACCACTTCCGCGGACGGCAAGCGATCATCGAGGCCCTGCGCGAGCGGGTCGGCGGCGGGATCCCCCTACCGGAGGACACCGACGACTGGGAACGCGCCCTGCTGCGGTTCCTGCGCGACTACCGCGACGCCTTCGCCCGCCATCCCCGGCTCATCCCGCTGCTCACCGCGCAGACCATCAGCGGCGACACGACCGTCGTCGTCTACGACCGGGTGCTGAGGATCCTGGCCCGCGCCGGCCTCCCGCTCGGTGAGCACCTGCTGTGGATGAGCGTGCTCGACAACTTCGTCCCCGGGTCCGCCCTCGATGCGGCGGCGCCGGACGAGGTCTGGCGCGCCAGCCACCCCGACACCCCGGCGCTGAACGCGGCCATCGCCGCCGCACCCGCCGGCCGGGAACGCGCCGATGCCGCCTTCCTGCTCGGCGCGGACGCACTCGTCATCGGAATGCGGGCGCGACTGCCGGCCGGGCATTGATGCCTGGTCGGGCGACCGACCCCGACGCAGTGAGCTACCTTGCATCACGAACGGTGGGTGACGGCTCCTGTGCTAGAGTGACCTTGTTGCAGTTTTGATTTCCGTAGACGTTTTCGGCGCCTGATGGGGTTATCTGAAACCCAGTTGGGCGCTTTTCGTTTGTCGTGTCGTTTCGGCGCGGGTGATCAACGCGGCGGCGTGCGAGTCCGCACAGTGCGGTCTCGAACAGCCTGCGAAGGAGCAAACATGACTACAGGTACCGTGAAGTGGTTCAACGCCGACAAGGGTTTCGGCTTCATCACCCCGGACGACGGCGGCGCCGACGTCTTCGCCCACTTCTCCGCGATCTCGGCGAGCGGCTTCCGTAGCCTCGACGAGAACCAGAAGGTGGAGTTCGACATCACCCAGGGCCAGAAGGGCCTGCAGGCGGAGAACAT
>Ga0307515_10000477_pt1 | contig 95378 bp, 79 predicted proteins | sample 17_EM_MG_FD_194513 | JGI IMG/M metagenome (GOLD analysis project Ga0307515, IMG submission 194513) | Populus trichocarpa ectomycorrhiza microbial communities from riparian zone in the Pacific Northwest, United States - 17_EM | ecosystem: Host-associated > Plants > Roots > Unclassified | place...
CAGCTTTGCGTGGCTGGAAAAGAACAGGCGGCTGTGGAAGAACTGCGAGTGGCTGCTCAACACCAGCCTGCAGTTTGTCCACTTGGCATTCTTGGCGCTGTTGCTCAGGAGATCGTAAACACGCTCTAAGAGCGGCTCTTGGCCTTCTTGGCGGGGGCAGGCGCGATGGCCTTGAAGTCGTCGCCGGCTTGTTTGGCCTTCTGCTTCTTCTTTTTCGAAGGCTTGGCCTTGGTCTTGGAAACGATCGGCTCCACAGCGGGTGTTGTTTTGCCGATCTTGCCCGCTAGCGCGGGCTTGCCGGCCTCACGGTCCAGCCGTTCGCGTTCCAGCGCGTCACCACGCACCTGGTCGTCGCGTGCTTGGGCTTGGGCTGCAGCGCGTTGTTCGGCGCTGCGCTCGTCGCTGACATCCACCGCACGGCCCTGCGGGCAAGGCGATTGCGAATACACGCGGCCGTCGAGCCCGCAACGATAGACCGTTTGCGCCTGCAGGCTGCTGCCGACGCAGAGAAATCCCACCAGCAAGAGCAGCGATCTCATGGCTTGTCCGTGGCTAGGACTTCGGGCCGCGGCGGTTTGGGGCGTGGCGGCTTGGCGTTGATCTTCATCATCGCGAGCTCCATCTCGCCTGCGAGGATGAGGTCGAGTGCCGGCAGCGTTTTTGCGATGCATTCGTGAATGGCTTCGCGGTGTGCGGGCGTGGGCTTGCGCAGCACGTAGTCCACCACCTCGGCTTTGACGCCTGGGTGGCCGATGCCCAGGCGCAGGCGCCAGTAATCGGGCGAGCCGAGTTGGGCATGGATGTCGCGCAGGCCGTTGTGACCGGCATGACCACCGCCCTTCTTGATCTTCACCTGGCCGGGTTGCAGGTCCAACTCGTCATGCGCCACCATGATCTCTTCGGGCGCGATCTTGAAGAAGCGCGCGAGCGCCGCCACCGACTTGCCGGAGAGATTCATGTAGGTCTGCGGCTCCAGCAGCCACAGCGGGCCATCACGGCCCGGTGAGGCCGCGTTGACGCGCGCCACCAGCCCGAAATAGCTGCGTTCTGGCGTGAGCGACGCCTTGAGTTGCTGCCCCACGGCGTCGATCCACCAGAACCCGGCATTGTGGTTCGTGGCTTCGTATTCGGGCCCGGGGTTGCCGAGGCCAACAAGCAGTCGAATCATGGTGTGTGGATTATCCCGGTGGGCTTGCATCCGCACAGCCCCGCCGAAGTGGGATTCAGGAAGAAAAAAGCCCCGCTAAGGCGGGGCTTGCAGACCTTCCGAAGAAGGACTTATTTCTTGTTGTTGATCTTTTCGACCTTGCGTGCCTTGCCCGCGGGAGCAGCAACCGCCACCGGTGCGACGACCACTTCTTCTTCGGCAGCTTGCACCGAAGTCGAGACGATCACGGGGTTCGGCTTGCCCTGGGTCACGACGGTGATGCCGTCGGCCAGCTTCAGGTCGCTCACGTGCATGGCCTGACCCTTGGTCAAGTTGGCCAGGTCAACGGTCAGGAACTCAGGCAGCTTGGAAGCCAGGCACTGAATGCGCAGTTCGGTGACGACGTGGTTCACCAGGCAGGCGTCGGTCTTGACGGCCGGCGAGATTTCTTCGTTGATGAAGTGCAGCGGTACCTTCTTCGTGATCTTGGTGGTGGCATCGACGCGTTGGAAATCGATGTGCAGCACGATCTGGCGGAAGGGGTGGAGCTGGTAATCACGCAGCAGCACTTGTTCAGTCTTGCCGCCCAGTTCCATTTCGAGAATGGTCGAGTGGAAGGCTTCCTTCTTCAGCGCGTGGAAGAGGGCGTTGTGATCGAGTTCGATCATGGACGGCGTGCCAGCGCCGTAAACAATACCCGGCACCTTGTTGGCCAGGCGCAGGCGGCGGCTCGCTCCGGTCCCCTGCAATGTGCGCTCAAAAGCGACGAATTTCATGGTGATCTCCAAAAATGGATTGACGCCCGCGACCAGGCAGTCAAAGGAAGGTCTTGCGACCCAGCGGAACGGCGCACATCAGTGCGCCGCGTGTTGCGAATCAGAAGTTGTTGTTCTGCTCCGCGAACAGGGATGTCACCGATTCGCCGTCGGAAATGCGACGGATGGTCTCGGCAAACAGGAAGGCCACCGACAGCTGGCGCACCTTCGAACATTTCTTGCCATCCTCGCTCAGCGGGATGGTGTTGGTGATCACGACTTCATCGAGCGCCGAGGCTTTGATGCGCTCGATCGCCGGGCCGGAAAACACCGCGTGGGTGCAATAGGCGTAGACATTCTTGGCGCCGCGTTCCTTCAGCACCTCGGCGGCTTTGACCAGGGTGCCGGCGGTGTCGATCATGTCGTCCATGATCACGCAGTTGCGGCCGTCGATGTCGCCGATCACGTGCATCACTTCCGACACGTTGGCCTTGGGGCGGCGCTTGTCGATGATGGCGAGGTCGCAACCGAGCTGCTTGGCCAGAGCGCGGGCACGGACCACGCCGCCCACGTCGGGCGACACGACCACGAGGTCCTGATAGCGCTTGCTTTGCAGGTCAGACAGCAATACCGGCGAGGCGTAGATGTTGTCGACCGGGATGTTGAAGAAACCCTGGATCTGGTCGGCGTGCAGGTCCATGGTCAGCAGGCGTTCGACGCCCACGGCTTCGAGCATGTTGGCCACGACCTTGGCGCTGATGGGCACGCGGGTGGAACGCGGGCGGCGGTCTTGGCGCGCGTAGCCGAAGTAGGGGATCACGGCGGTGACGCGGCGGGCCGAAGCGCGCTTCAGTGCATCGACCATGATGCACAGCTCCATCAGGTTTTCGTTCGTCGGCGCGCAGGTGGGCTGGACGATGAAGATGTCGCGGGCGCGGACGTTCTGTTGGATCTCGACGTCGACCTCACCGTCGGAGAAGCGGCCAACCTTGGCCTTGCCGAGCTCGATGCCGAGATTGACGGCCATCTCCTGCGCAAGCGCTGGATTGGCATTCCCGGTGAACAGAACGGTATTGAAAAGCACATTCCCTCCGTCGAGGCTCATGGGGCGCATCCTTGGGCACAGCGCACCCTTTTTACTTCAGCCCCGGTGTGCCTTCTGATGAGCCAGAGGCACCGGGAATCAAGAAACATTTGGCAGGGGAAGAAGGATTCGAACCTTCGCATGTCGGAATCAAAATCCGATGCCTTAACCAACTTGGCGACTCCCCTACACCGGTTGACTGCTCGCGCAGCCCACCTGAAACCTGCTCTCCGCTCAGCCGGGGCACCAACCCAGCAAGGGATGATGATCCAGACTGCGGCACATCCGGCCAACCCAACCCGGCGGAAGATCCGCCGGAAGCGTCGCCTCGGGTTCACCGAGTGTGCCCGCCCTTGCAAACACTGCACTGCCCGAACCCGTCATGCGGCTGTTGCCGAAACGAGCCCTGAGCAGCTGGGTGGCCTGCGCCACTTCAGCACATTCATGTTCAGCGGGTGGCTGCAAATCGTTGCGGCCGAAACCCCCTACCAAAGCATCAATGCCAGCCTCTGCAAGGAAGCCTTCAACTATAACAGCATCGGTATTTCTGACCAAGAGCGGGCTGGCAAAAATGGCACGGGTTTCGATGCTCGTTGGCGGTTTGACGACAGCCAGCCATTGGCGAGGCAGGTTGATCGGGGTCAATTGCTCCCCGATGCCTTCGACCCACGCGTTGTGGCCGCCGAGAAAAAACGGCACGTCGGCACCCAGTTTCAGCCCCAGCGCCAGCAGGCGGGACAAGGGCCAGTTCAGTGCCCACAAACGGTTCAGCGCCAACAGGGTGCTGGCTGCGTCCGAGCTTCCGCCGCCCATGCCCGCGCCCCAGGGCACCTGCTTGGCGATGGAAATGTCGGCGCCGAAGCTTGTGCCGGATTCGGCCTGCAACCCTTTCGCGGCACGCAGGCACAGGTCGTCGGCCGGCAAGGCTGCACCCAGGTCGTGACGAGCCAGCAAGCCATCGCCGCGCCGCTCGAAATGCAGCGTGTCCACCCAGTCGATCAGCACGAAGGCCGACTGCAGCAAGTGGTACCCGTCGGCACGACGGCCCAGCACATGCAGGAAAAGATTGATCTTGGCCGGTGCGGCCACGTCGTACAGGGCAGTCAGGGCCATGCTCAGGGCGCGTCGACGCGGGCGCGCACGGTGACGACGGGCGTCTGTGCACGCTGCGCCACGATCCAACCCTCGCCAAAGCGGGCCAAGTCGACCGACCAGCCCAATTGTTGAAACCCCGGCCCGGCCGATGCGGTGTGGGCCTGGCTCGGCGCGCCGGTCCACGGGCGGCCGCGCAGCCAGTCAAACAACGCAGCCACCGGCAGGCTTTCCCCTAGCATCTCCTGCGTCAGCGCTTCCAGATCGGGGTAGGCCGTTTCGCCCTGCGATGTGATCAGCCAAGCGCGCCGGCCCGACCAGCGAGCCTGGGCGAGCACGGTGCCGAGCGGTGACGACAGGTTGAGCTGGCCGTTGTCGGCCGTGCCCTTCAGCTCGAAGTTGCCGCTCTCGCTGCGCGCCGGCGAGGCGCTGCTCGCGTCGACGCGCACCGAGAGCTTGCCGGAGATCGTCTCCGCGCCCGCGGGGGCCCGCTGGCCGACCGAGGCGCACCCGCCCAGCAGGCTGACCGCGAGCAGCCAAGCCGCCGCCGCACGCGTCACAAATCCACCCGCAGGCGCGCCAGCGTTTCCTTGAGCACGTCGTTGGCGTTGTCCTTGCTGCGGGCGTCGCGCAGCACACGCCGGGCTTCGTCGCGCTGGCCGCTGATCCAGAGCACTTCGCCCAGGTGAGCGCCGATCTCGACATCGGGCCGCGACTTGTAGGCTTGCTGCAGCAGGCGCAGTGCCTCGTCGCGGTTGCCCATGCGGTATTCGACCCAGCCGAGGCTGTCGGTGATGAAGGGTTCGCCGGGTGCCAGGTCGAGTGCCTTCTTGATCAGGTCCAGCGCCTCGGGCAGGCGCAGGTTGCGCTCGGCCAGCGAGTAGCCCAGCGCGTTGTAGGCATGGTGATGGTCGGGCTTGAGCTCGATCACCTTGCGCAGCAGGCGCTCCATCTCGTCCATGCGATTGAGCTTCTCGGCCATCATCGACTGCTCGTACAGCAGGTCGGCGTCGTCCGGGAACTTCTGGTTGGCCGAGGCCAGCACGGTGTTGGCGTCGCTCCATTGCTTGGCATCGCGCAGCAGCTGCGCTTCGGCGAGCAGCTTGGCACGGGCATCTTCGGCGGTCTTCTCGGGGGTGCGGCGAATCAGCTCGCGGCCCTCTTTCAGCTTGCCCTGCTTGGCGAGCAGTGAAGCGCGGCGCGCCTGCACGTCGAGCGCGCGCTGTGGGTTGTTGACCTTGGCCAGCCAGGCTTCGGCGCCCGCGAAGTCGCGCTGCTGTTCGGCTGCTTGCGACAACAGCAGATAGGCCTGTGTGGTGCCGAGGTCGGGTGTCGACGGGTCGTTGTCGTCGTCTTCGTCAGGTGCTGCGGGTGCGACTGTGCCAGCCTGTACACGTGCCAAGTATTGGTTCAACACCGTGGTGGCTTCGCGTGGGTGCTTGAGTTCCAGATGCAATGCACCGAGCGTCAGCCAAGCGGCAGCCGGCGGGTTGTCGGTGCGCAGCACGGCTTCGAGCTGCGGAACGGCGTCGGCGTAGCGTTGCGAGCTGCTCAAGACGCGCGAATAGACCATGCGGATCGGCGTGCTGGTTGGCTTGGCCTGGAGGTGCGCCGTGACGATGTCTTCAGCCGCCGGCGTGGTGGCCATCAGTTCCAGGGCGAGCAGCGCAGGAGCCTCGGCGGCGGGGTCCTGGGCATGCGCGGTCTTGGCGAGACTGAGCGCTTGCGCAGTGTCGCCCGCGGCAAGCCAGGCGCGGCCCATCGCCACTTGCGCGGCGACGCGCGTTTCGGGCGCGGCCAGCGAGGGCTGCAGCACCTGCTCCAGGCGCTTGGCCGATTGGGTCTTGTCGGTGCCGCGGTCGAAGAGGCGCGGCAGCGTGGCAATCACGCTCGGCCGTTCCTGGGCCGGCGTGAGCTTGATGAGCGTTCGGACGGGCTCGACCGTGTCGGCAGGGCGGTTCAGCGCGATCAGCAGCTGAAGCTGATAACGCACAGCATCCAGCGATTCGGGCAGCGCAGAGCGCCACGCCTGGGTGGCAGCCAGTGCCTGATCGCCGGCACGCTCTTGCAACGCGACCTCGGTGGCACGGCGGAACAGCGACTCATCACGCGTCTTGCGGGCTGCGTCCAGCAGCACCTGGTAGGCGGTGCCGGCTTCGCCGGAACGCAGCTCCATCTCGCCAATGATCAGCTGATAGAACAACGGCGCGTCGAGCGAGGAGTTCTCGACCGGAGCGGCCGACTCTGCTTTTGCCAGGTCGGTCTGCGCGTGGGCGCCATGCATCAACGCCAGCGCGCAGGCCAGGGCCACTGCGGCGCGGGGGAACAAGGAAACGGGTTGCATGGGTGCTCCTGAGGGCTGCAAAAGATTCTAGTCAGCTACTGCGACCCCGGCCCGCCGCGATAATTCCCAAAATGCCAGAACTTCCCGAAGTTGAAGTCACGCGCCAGAGTTTTGCCCATCGCATTTCCGGCGCCAAAGTCACCGCGGTACGCCTGGGCAAGCCCCTGCGCTGGCCGCTGGGCTGCGAGCCTGACAGCTTGCTGAACCAAACCGTAGGCGACGCAACGCGGCGCGGCAAGTACCTTTGGTTGCCTTTGTCGCAGGGCGGCTTGCTGCTGCACCTGGGCATGTCGGGTTCGCTCGCGTTCAACGAAGACAGTGCGCCGCACGGCAGCCACGATCACTTCGACCTCGGCACCACCCGCGGCACCTTGCGCCTGACCGACCCGCGCCGCTTCGGTGCCGTGGTGTGGTCGGTCAGCCAGACCGAGGGCATGGCCAGCAAGCTGCTTGCCGGCCTGGGCGTCGAGCCTTTCGATGCCGCGTTCAGCGGCAAGTACCTGCACGCCGCCTTGCAGCGGCGTCGCGTCGCGGTGAAGCTGGCGCTGCTGTCGGGCGACATCGTCGTGGGCGCCGGCAACATCTACGCTTGCGAAGCGCTGTTTGCCGCCGGCATCGACCCGCGCATGCGCAGCGACAAGATCAGCGGCCCGCGTGCCGAGCGCCTCGCCGTCGCGGTGCGCGAGACGCTGGCGCGCGCGCTGGCACTGGGGGGCTCCACGCTGCGCGACTTCCGCGATGCCCACGGCATGGCCGGCGAATTTCAGCTCCAGGCCCAGGTCTACGGCCGCGAAGGCGAGCCTTGCCACGTCTGCGGCACGCCCATTCGCCGCATCGTGCAAGGGCAGCGTTCGACCTTCTTTTGCCCCACTTGCCAGCGGCGCTGAAACGCGTCTTTCAATTAGCCAACTACCTCACGAACGGCGACCCCCATGGGTGACCAGATGTTTCTGCTGCCCTGCGGCAAATGCACCTTGCGCTACCATGACTGACGCTAATTTGCTGGGCCGCGATCTCTCACATGGCTTCTTCTTTCGCAAGCAGTCTTGACGAACTGTCCCAGTGGCGCACGACGCTTGGGCAGCGCATTGACGAGTACAGCCGCTTCCTCGGCGAACACGATGTCGCCGACCCCGCCGCCCACGAATCGTTGGACACCTTGCGCCGCCGTTTGTCGGGCGAAAAACTCATCGTCGCTTTCGTGGCGGAGTTCTCACGCGGCAAGTCCGAGCTGATCAACGCGATCTTCTTTTCCGACACCGGGCGCCGCATCCTGCCCGCCACGCCCGGCCGCACGACCATGTGCCCGGTCGAGCTCGGGTTCGAGGCCGGTGAAGACCCAGCACTCGCACTGCTGCCCATCTCCACCCGGCTTGAAGGCCTGTCGCTCACCGAACTGCGCGGCCAGCCCAAGGCCTGGACACATCTGGCGCTCGACATCAGCTCGCCCGACAAGCTGTCCGAAGCCCTGCTTGAAGTCATGCGCACCCAGTGGGTCAGCGTCGACGATGCCAAGGCCCTGGGCTTCTGGAACGACGACCAACCCGACGACAACCCGCCCACCGACGACGACGGTCGTGTCGAAGTGCCGGCCTGGCGCCACGCCATGATCAACTACCCGCACCCCTTGCTGAAGCAAGGCTTGGTGGTGCTGGACACGCCGGGGCTCAACGCCATCGGTGCCGAACCCGAACTCACGCTGAGCCTGATCCCGTCGGCGCACGCGATGGTGTTCATCCTCGGTGCCGACACCGGCGTCACCAAGTCCGACATGGCGATCTGGCGCGACCACCTTGGCTCGCCGTCCGACACCAGCTTTGTGGTGCTCAACAAGATCGACGCCTTGCTCGACCCGCTGGCCACCGTCGAACAGGTGCGCGACCAGATCGAGCAGCAGCGCCAGGCCACAGCCCGCACGCTCGACACCGCGCCCGAACGCATCTTCCCGCTGTCGGCGCGCCAGGCCCTGGCGGCGCGCATCGACGGCGACAAGGCTGCGCTGGCCGAGAGCCGGCTGCCGGCCCTCGAAGCCGCGCTCGGCGCCCAACTGCTGCCGCAGCGCCGCGATGTGCTTCAGCAGATGGTGGCCGAGGCCACCCAGCGCATGGAGTCGCAAGTCGCTCGCCGGCTGGGCGACCGCCGCCGTCAGACGGCCGAGCAGATGCTCGAGCTGCGCGGCCTGCGCGGCAAAAGCAGCGCCAAGACCCGTCTGATGCTCGAGCGTGTCGACGCCGAGACGGCCGAGTTCGAGCAGTGCACCTCGCGCCTGCAGGCCATGCGCATGGTCCACAGCCGCATGCTGAAGAACGCGCTGGTCGACCTGACCAGCGACCGCCTGCGCGAAGAAGTCAACGAGATGCAGACGGCGATGAATGCCTCGCTGCTGAACCTCGGCGCGAAAAAGGCCTTCCTCGCGCTGTGTGCCCGTCTGCGCGAGCTGCTCGAGGTTTCGCAAGTGCGCGCCGGCGAGATCCACGACATGCTGAACGCGTCGTTCTCCAAGCTCAACGCCGAGTTCGGGTTCAGCCTCGCGGTGACCAAGACGCCCGACCTCGAGCGCTTTGCGCGCGAGCTGACGCTGATCCAGCGCAACTACGTGCAGTACCTCGGCCTCACCCAGGCCTTGCGCTTGTCTCAGCCCAAGTTCATGGAGCAGTTCCGGCGCATGCTGGTCTCCAAGCTGCGCGTGGTGTTCGAAAACGCCAGCAGCGAGATGGAGCTGTGGAACAAGATGGCTTCGGCGCAAGTCGATTCGCAGCTGCGCGAGCGCCGCCGCGGCTTCCGCCGTCGCCGCGAAGCGCTGGAGCGCATCCAGACCGCTTCCGGCGATCTGGAGCAGCGCATCGCCGAGCTCGAAGCGCAAGACGCGCAACTGCAGCAGCTGCAAACGCGCAGCGCCGAGCTGGCAGTCCGCGTGAAAGAGCAGTCGCGCATCGACCCGCCCGTCGAATTGCCAGCCAGTGCCCCCGGCGTGCTCTACGCCGTTCGAGCCTGAGCCTTTCAAAGACAGAGTCATTTGCTACGCCGCTGATCGCGTGGCAGCGCGAGCACGGCCGCCACAGCCTGCCCTGGCAGCGCACGACCGACCCCTACCGTGTGTGGCTGTCAGAAATCATGCTGCAGCAGACGCAAGTGGCCACGGTGCTTGGCTACTACGAGCGCTTTCTGCAACGATTCCCTGACGTGAAAGCGTTGGCCGCCGCGTCGCAAGACGAGGTCATGGGCCTGTGGAGTGGCCTCGGCTACTACAGCCGCGCGCGCAACCTGCACGCCTGCGCCAAGGCGGTCGTGGCCGAGCATGGCGGTGCGTTCCCGCGCAGCAGTACGGTGTTGCAGACGCTGCCCGGCATCGGCCGCTCGACCGCTGCGGCGATCTCGGCGTTCTGCTTCGGCGAGCGGGTGGCGATTCTCGATGGCAATGTGAAGCGCGTGCTGACGCGCTTTCTCGCGTTCGACGGCGACCTGGCGGTGGCACGCCACGAGCGCGAGCTGTGGGAACAAGCCACCGAGCTGCTGCCGCATGAGCACATCGAGGCTTACACCCAGGGCTTGATGGACCTCGGCGCCACCGTGTGCCTGGCACGCGCACCGCTGTGCCTGCTTTGCCCGGTGCAAGCGAACTGCGCGGCGCGGCAAGCGGGCACGCAAGAGAGCTTTCCGGTCAAGACGCGCAAGCTCAAGCGCAGTTTGCGCAACAACGCCTGGCTGTGGCTCGCTTGGGGCGACAAGCTCTGGCTGTGCCAGCGGCCCGACAGCGGCGTGTGGGCGGGCCTGTGGAGCCTGCCCGAGTTCGAATCGCCCGATGCTCTGGAGCTTGCCCTTGCCTCGTGGCCCGGTGCGGCCACCGTGCTACCCAGTTTCACGCACGTGCTGACTCACCTCGACTGGACGCTGCACCCGCTGCGTTGGAGTTTGCCCACCCGCACGCCCAAGAAACAGATTGCGGAGATCACCGCGAGCCTGCCTGCAGGCGACTGGTTCACGCTGGAAGAAGCGATGGCGATGGGCCTGCCTGCGCCGCTGCGCAAGCTCTTGCTGCGGCCTACTTGACCACACCCTTGGTGCGCAGAAACTCGTCGACGAGTTGAAGCCGCACCTGCGGGTCGGGCAGCTCCATCAGCTTCTGTTTGGCCGCGACCGAGATCGGGAGGATCTCGCACCAGCGGTTGGCCACCCAGCCCGAGTTGTCGAACAGGAAAGGCTTCAGGAAAGGTTCGGAGCCTTGCTGCTTCAGCGTGGCGATGGCGTTGGCCAGGCCGCGCACGGTCTCGACCAGGTTGTCGGTCGGCAGCATGGCATCGTCGTCGGGCAGCAAACGCGCCTGCGCCTGCCACAGGCCATCGGCCTGCTGCTCGCGCGACAACACTTCAAAGCGTTGCGTGCCGCGGCAGCGCACTTGCAAGATGCCGTGCTGCGCGCTGTCCACATCCATCAGTTCGGCCAGCGTGCCGATGTCTTCGGTCACCACCGTCTGGCCCGGCTTGCGCATGTCGGAGCCCTGGCGCAGCGACACCACGCCGAAGGGCTTGCTCTCGCGCAGACAGTCGCTGACCAGATCGAGGTAACGAGCCTCGAACACCTTCAGACTCAGCAGCCCCCCGGGGAAGAGCACCGCCTGCAGCGGAAACAGCGGGATCAACAGCGAGTCAGGGCCTGTCGTCATATGAATCGCCCCTGCGTCGCCACCCAGAGCGGGCGCAATCTAGGCGCAAAGCACAGCCGGGGTAATTCCCCCGGCGAGCATTTGCAACGAGGAGTGCGCCCGCTCTGGGTGGCAACCCGAAGGGCCGGGACTGCAAGGGGCGCATTGCGTCGTTGCCGCCCTAGGTCGGGGGATCGCCCCGACCGTCGGCCTACGCCTAGCACTGCACCCCTTGCAATCTCGGCGCAGGGGTGATTCATATGACGGCAGGCCCTAATCTCTGGCATCAAGCTCTCGGTGGCGAATCAGCGTGATGCCACGAATGGCAAAGCGCTTCGCAAGCGTTTCAACAAGGTAGACCGAGCGGTGCTGGCCGCCGGTGCAACCGATGGCTACGGTGAGGTAGCTGCGCTGGTCGTTCTCGAAGGCGGGCAACCAGCGCGCAATGAAGGCTTCGATCTGCGACATCATTTCAGCCACCTCGGGCTGGGCCTGCAGGTAGGCGACCACGTCGCCGTCGCGCCCCGTCTGCGCACGCAGCTCGCGAATGTAGTGCGGGTTGGGCAGCACGCGCACGTCGAACACGAAGTCCGCATCCAACGGCACGCCATGCTTGAACGCGAACGACTCGAACACCAGCGTCAGCGCGTTCGGTTTGGCCTTCACCAGGTCGCGCATCCATATGCGCAACTGGGCCGGGCGCAGCTGGCTGGTGTCGATCACGGTGGAAACCTCACGCAGCCCGGCGAGCAACTCGCGCTCCAGCTCGATGGCATCGTTCAGCGCATGGTGGCCGGCGTAGGCCTCGTCGTCCCGGCGGCGGGCCGGCGGGCGCGTCATCGCCAGCTGGGTCAGTGGGTGAGGGCGCCGCGATTCGGAGAAGCGGCGCACCAGCGCGTCAGTGCTCGAATCGAGAAAGATGGAACGGATCACGATGCCTTCATTGCGCAGCTCCTCAAAGAGCTGCAGCAGGTGCGGCAAAGAGCCGGCGCTGCGCACGTCCACCGCAATCGCCACGCGCCGCTGCAGCCGTTCATGCTCCAGCCGCAAGAACTCGCGCAGCAGCTCGGGCGGCAGGTTGTCGACACAGAAAAAGCCGGCATCTTCAAGCGCATGCAAGGCCACCGACTTGCCCGAACCAGAGATGCCGGTCACGAGCACCACTTCATGCGGCGCCGGCACGGCGGCCGGTGCGTCGCCTGGGGTCACCGGGTTCACGTTCATGTGCGTTTGCGCGTGTTGCGGGCCGGTGTGGCTGCAGCCGATTCAGCGGCCACGGCCAGCAGCTCTTGCGCATGCGCGAGCGTCGTGCCCGAGAGCCGCTCGCCGCCCAGCATGCGCGCCACCTCGGCCACGCGCGCTTCGCCGTTCACAGGCGTCACGTCGCTGCGTGTGCTGCCGTCGCGCAAGGCTTTGCTCACCACGAAATGGTGATCGGCGCATGCCGCCACCTGCGGCAGGTGCGTCACGGCCATCACCTGGCGGTCGCGGCCCAGTTGCTTCATCAATCGGCCCACGGTGTCGGCGACCGCACCGCCCACACCGGCATCCACCTCGTCGAAGATCAGCGTGCCGGCACTTTCTCTTGCGTCGGAACCGCCGGATTGCGAAAGCTGGCTCGTGGTCACCGCAATGGCCAGCGCGATGCGCGACAGCTCGCCACCCGATGCCACCTTGGCCATCGGCCGGGGCGTGCTGCCGGCATGGCCTGCCACCAGAAACTCGGCCGACTCCAAACCGAAGGATTGCGGTGCGTCTTGCATCGTCAACGCCACTTCGAAGCGCCCACCCGACATGCCCAGCTGCTGCATCGCCTGCGTGACGGCGGCCGCGAGTTTCGGTGCTGCCGTCTTGCGCTGTGCCGAGACGCGGCGAGCTTCGGTGTTGAACGCTGCCTGCGCATCTTTCAACGCGCGCTCCAGGCCGTCGAGGTCGGAGGCCGCATCGAGCGCGCGAAGCTCCGCTTTCCACTGCTGCAGCAGGGCCGGCAGCTCGGCCGGCGGTCGGCGGTAGCGCTTGGACAGGCTCATCCAGGCCGACAGGCGCTCGTCGAGTTCCTGCAGCCGTTCGGGTTCCAGGTCGGTGTGGTTCAGGTAGCTGCTCAGCGTGTGGGCAGCGTCTTGCAACTGGGTCTGCGCGCTTTGCAGAATGCCGGCCACGTCGGTCAGGCGGGTGTCGAACTCCGCCACGTTTTGCAGCGCATCCGCCGCGCGGCCGGCCAGGCCATCGGCGCTCACGTCGGCATCGCTGATCGCATCGAGCGCCGTGCGCGCCGCGTCCATCAGCGACTGCGCGTTCGACAAGCGCTGGTGATCGGCGTTGAGCTCTTCCCATTCGTCGGCGCCGGGCGCGAGCTTGTCGACTTCGCCCACCTGCCACGCCAGCCGCTCGCGTTCGCGCTCCAGGTCGGCTTGCTGCGAGCGTGCCTTCGCGAGTGTTTCGCCGGCGGCCTTCCACGTCGCCCACACCGCTGTGAGCGGAGCGGTATCGACGCCGGCGTAGGCATCGAGCAGGCCGCGCACGGAGGCGCTGCGCGTGAGGCTTTGCCATGCATGCTGGCCATGGATGTCGACCAGGTGATCGGCCGCTTCACGCAGCTGCGCCACGGTGGCCGCGCTGCCGTTGACCCACGCGCGGCTCTTGCCTTGCGCGTCGATCACGCGGCGCAACAGCAGGCTGTCGCTCGCTTCGAAGCCGGCATCTTCGAGCCATGACGACAAGCTGGCCGGTGAATCGAATTCGGCCGTGATCTCGGCCCGCGCCGCACCTTCACGCACCACGCCCGCATCGCCGCGGCTGCCCAGTGCCAGCTGCAGCGCATCGATCAAGATGGACTTGCCCGCACCAGTCTCGCCGGTCAGCACCGAGAAGCCGCTGGACAGTTCCACTTCGAGCGAGGTCACGATCACGAAATCGCGAAGAGCCAACCTACGCAACATTCAACTCTCCATCCGCACAAGCAAAGCGAAGTGCCCATCAAGCAACAACCCACGGAACGGGCTTTGCCCGGCCGTCGGGTTGGCGCCCCTCGGGGGCCGAGCCCGGACATGAACAGTCCTCAGGACTGTTCGTGCCTGGCGAGGAGCGGGGCCTCTGGCCCTGCGCGGCCTGCAAGGCGGCAGCGAAGCGACTGGGGGGCTCATGTCACTCCCGCATTCCAGTGCAGCTTGCGGCGCAGCGTCGCGTAGTAGCTCCAGCCCTGCGGATGAAGGAATCGCACCTGGTGCCCCGAACGCCGCACCACGATGCGGTCGCCTGGCAGCAGGCTCGCTAAACTTTGCATGTCGAAGTTGACGCTGGCGTCGCGGCCGGTCACCACCTCGACGCTGATGTCTTGCCCGTCGGGCAGCACGATGGGCCGGTTCGACAAGTCGTGCGGCGCAATCGGCACCAGCAGCCAGCCGCCGATGCCGGGGTGAAGAATCGGCCCGCCGGCCGACAGCGCATAGGCCGTCGAGCCCGTGGGCGACGCGATGATCACGCCGTCGGCCCGCAGGTTGGCCACGAACTCGGGGCCGATGTCGACCTTCACTTCGATCATGCTGGCGGTGGCGCTGCGGCTCACCACCACGTCGTTCATCGCGAAGCCGTCGAAGATCTTCTGGTCGTCGCGCCACACACTGCCTTCGAGCATGGTGCGGCGCTCTTCTTCGTAGTCGCCCGCGATGATGGGCGCGAGCGCTTCGGCAAACTGGCCCACCGGAATGTCGGTGATGAAACCCAGCCGCCCCTGGTTGATGCCCACCATCGGCAGGTTGAAGCGGGCGAGCTGGCGGGCAATGCCGAGCATGGTGCCGTCGCCGCCGAGCACGATGGCCATGTCGCAATGCTTGCCCATTTCGGCCGGGCTCAGCGCGTTGAAATCGGCAATGCCGGTGTTGAGTGCGGTCTCGCGTTCGAGCGACACCTCCAGCCCTTGGTGGACCAGAAAATGTGCAATTTCTTCCAGCACGCCGCGGATGCCCCGGGCCTGGTATTTGCCTACGAGCGCGGCATGTCGAAAGCGTGACGGCATGCGCGGGATTACACCACAGCGCCTGCGCGCGCGAGGCCTCAGACTCCCCCGCGCCTACAATGAAAAACATCATGGATGAGCGAGCCAGAACCCTGCTGAAAGCGCTTGTCGAGCGCTACATTGCCGACGGTCAACCGGTCGGCTCGCGCACGCTGTCGCGTGCCTCGGGTCTCGACCTCTCGCCCGCCACCATCCGCAACGTGATGGCCGATCTCGAAGATCTGGGCCTGATCGCCAGCCCGCACACCAGCGCCGGGCGCATCCCCACCGCGCGGGGCTACCGCCTGTTCGTCGACACCATGCTCACGGCACAGCCCATGGACCTGGGTGCCGCGCCGCTCGAAGCCAAGCTTGCACCCGACCAGCCGCAGCGCGTGATCGCCAACGCGGCGCAGATGCTCTCCAACCTGTCGAGCTTCGTCGGCGTGGTGACGGCGCCGCGCAAGGTCAGCGTGTTCCACCACATCGAGTTCTTGCGCCTGAGCGAGCGGCGCGTGCTGGTGATCCTGGTCGCGCCCGATGGTGACGTGCAGAACCGCGTGATCCTCACCACGCACGACTACACCCAGAGCCAGCTCATCGAAGCCAGCAACTACCTCACGGCGCAATACGCCGGCCTCACGATCGAAGAAGTGCGCGAGCGGCTGAAGAGCGAGGTCGACGCCCTGCGCGGCGAGATCGCCGCCCTGATGCAGGCCGCCGTGCAGACCGGCAGCGAGGCGATGCAAGACAACGAGGAGCAGGTCGTCATCTCCGGCGAGCGCAACCTGCTCACCGTGCAAGATTTTTCCAGCGACATGGGCAGCCTGCGCAAGCTGTTCGACCTGTTCGAGCACAAAACGCAGCTCATGCGGCTGCTCGACGTGAGCAGCCGCGCCGAAGGCGTGCGCATCTACATCGGCGGCGAGAGCATGGTGGTGCCCTTCGAAGAACTCTCGGTGGTGTCGGCACCCTACGAGGTGAACGGCCAGGTGGTGGGCACGCTCGGTGTCATTGGCCCCACCCGCATGGCCTACGACCGCATGATCCAGATCGTCGACATCACTTCGCGGCTGGTGAGCAACGCGCTCAGCGTGAAGTAGCGCGTTTCAGAGCGGCTCTGCGAGCGCCGTCTCACGGGGTGCCTGCAGCAGGGCGCTGGACACCAAGGGGCCGGTTGCACCATCCACACCCAGTTCTTCGAGCACGCTCAGATCGCGCGCATCGTTGAGCCCTTCGGCAATCACCTTCACGCCCATCGCGGCGGACACGTCGACGATCGCCCGCACGAATGCCCGCTGGCCGGGCTGGGCGTGCACCCCGATGCCGTATTCGCGGTCGAGCTTGACGTAGCCGACGCCCATGCGGCCGAGCCGCGGCAGGGCAAAGATGCGGCTGCCGAAGTGGTCGATCCCGACCTTGCAGCCGAAGGTCTTCATGCTCAGGGCGAAGCGCTGCAGTTCGTCGAGCGATTCCGACAAGCCCAGCTCGTCGATCTCGATCCACAGACGTGACGCTACCGCGCCGGCGCCTTGAAGCATCTCTTCGACCCGCCGCTGGAAGATCGGGCGCAGGATCGAATGCGGCGAGACGTTCACCGCCACGTCGCCAGGGCTGCGCGCCAGTTCGGCCAGCGCCAGCTCGACGGCGCGCAAGTCGAGGTCCGTCACGCGGCCGGTGCGAATCGCCGGCGGGATGAAGGCCGCGGCCGGCATCAGCGTGCCATCGGGGCTGCGCAGCCGCAGCAGCGCCTCGCGGTGCAGCAGGTTCGCATCGCGACCCTGCACCGGGAAGAACGCGAGCTGCACGTGGCCCGTGTCCAGCGCGGTTTCGATCAGGCCGCGCCATTGCGCCACGGTGATCAGGTGCAGTGGCTCGGCCGGCGTGGTGATGCAGTAGGGCTCGCGGCGCGTCTCGGCGGCCATCACCATCGCGTCGGCGCGGGTCAGCACATCGGAGAAGGCTTCTTCGAACTTGTAGGTGCTTGCGCCCAGCCACGCCACGTTCCACGATTCCGAGATCCGCTCGTCGTGCAACCCCGTCAGCGCCTTGGCGGCACTCGCCAACCACGTTTCCAGCGCTGCACCTTCCACGCCCGGCAGCAGCACGCAGAAGTCGGCGCCGTTCAGCCGCGCCAGCAGGCCGCCCTGCACCTCGAAGGGGTAGACGCGCGTGCGCAGCGCAGTGGTCACCGCGCGCAGGAAATCATCGGTGCGCTCGCGACCGCTGCGCTGGTTCATGCCCACCAGGTCGTGGGCGCGCACGATCACCACGCTGCCGCTTTTGCTGCCCTGCGGGTCGGCCAGCGCCTGCTGCAGGCGCTGCATGAAGGCGCCGCGGCTGGCCACGCCGGTCAGCGCGTCGTGCGCCGTCTCGTTCTTCATGGCGTCGAGCCGGGCGTCTTTTTCGTCGAGCATCAGGCCGACGCGCGCAACCATCACGTTGAGTGCCTTGGAGAGTTCGACCCATTCGGTCACGTCGGGCTGAGCAATCGAGACGAAGCGCCGCTCGCTCAGTGCGCGGATCTGTTCCTGAAACCCTTCGAGCGGGCGCTTGGCCCAGCGCAACACCCTGGCCAGCGTGACGACCAGCAAGCCGCCGCACAGCGCCACCGCCAGCAGCAAGGCCCAGCTGAGCGTCCACAAGAACGCATGGGCGCGATCGGTTCGCGCCAGCACCGAGACCGAGCCTCCCGCGGCGTCCGCGCCGGGCAGCTGCACACGCGCCGGCGCCACGTTCAAGGGCACGACGTGGACGAACCATGCCGGCGCCTCTCCGCCCGGCCGCTTGTGTGCGTGCTGTACCAACGGGCTCCCCGCCGCATCGGTCAGCTCGTAAGCAGCCCACTGTTCCTGCGCCGCACGCGCCGCCGCCAGCGCCGCACGGGCCTGCGGGTCGAGTGCGGGCTGCGCCAACGCCGAAGCGGCAGCCTCGCTGGCACGGCCGATCTCGTCGGCGACGTGCCGGCGCGCAATGCCGATCGACAGCAGCGAGCAGGCCAGCATCGCCAGCGCAAAGCCGGCGGTGATGCAGGCCCAGGTCAGGCGGATCACCGACATGCGACGCTCCTGCGGCGAGCCATGCGGGCCGTCATGTCGGTGCGGGCAGATCTTTCATCTGCTCGTAGCGCTCGGCAAATGCCGTGGCGGTGAGGTAGTCGTTCAGCGCGAGCCGCCGCAGCAAGCCCGCATCGAGCTTGGCCACGGCATCGGCAGCGGCATCGCCACCGGTGACCGAGTTCGCCACGTCGCTGGCCACGCGCACGATCGAGGCCAGCGGCGAGCCGGTCTCCACGGCGCTGGGGTCGAGGCTGCCGGCAATCGCCTGCACCACCTCGCGCGGGAAGCCCAGGCGGTCGACCCACAGTGCGCCGACGGCCGGGTGGGCCACGCCGAACGCAGCCAGCTCGCGCTCGGCCAGGGCTTGCCCATGCAGGTTGCGATAGCGGGTGAACTGGGCGGCGGCCGCGACCGGGTGCGACTGGCACAAGATCAGGTGGCCGGTGGCCAGCAGCAAGCCAGCAGCGTGCGCACTGTGCGCATCGGCGCGCAGCTGCTGCGCAAGCAGTTGCGCGGTGGCGGCGGTGACGACGGCGTTGAGCCAGAACTGGCGCAGGTTCACGCCCGGCACCTCGACGAAGGCCGACGACACGCCGCAGGCGATCACCAGCGTCTGCAGGGCGCCGGTGCCGACCACAGCCACCGCGTCGTGGATCGATGCCGACGAGCGCCGGCCGCTGTAGAACTGCGAATTGGCCAGGCGCAGCACACGCGCGCTCAGCACCGGGTCGTGCGCCAGCTCGGTGGCCAGGTCGTTCAGATTGGCGTCGCTGCGGCGCAGGCCGGCGATCAACCGGTGCACGACGCGCGGCACGGTCGGCAGCGGCGTGCGGCCGCTGACCACGTCGTCGATGAAACCCATGCGGCCCATCATCAATCGGCTTCGAGCAGCTTGCGCAACTCGGCCTTCTCGTTGTTCCACAGCGTCGCATCCAGGCGCTTGACGACGCTGTTCTGCGCCTGCACCTCGCCCAGCAGCTCGCCGGTGCGCTGCTTCATCGCGTCGACCTCGGCGCTCAGTGCGCCGACGTGGCCGAGCGCGCCCTTCAGCTGCTCGAGCATCTGGGTTTGGCCGGGCAGGAACTCGAGCATGCGTGCGACCCGGTCGCTGGCTTCGCGCGATTCGCGGAAGACGCCGCTCGAGGCGCTTGCCAGCTCGCCCAGCACCGGCACCACGTCGCGCACGCTCGCCACGGCGCTCACCGTGCGCTCGAGCACTTCTTCCTGTGAGCGCAGGCGCTCGTTCAAGCCGGCCGAAGACAGCGCCGCTTCGCGCACCTGCGGCACCAGCTCGGCCAGCTGCGCGCTGACGCCATCGAGTCGTGTCACGGTCTGCCGATGTTGTTCAAGGATGTCGGCGAGCAAGGTCGCCAGAAAGCGCTCGGTGATCTCGACGTTGGTGTTGACCTTGGTCTTCTCGGCCAGCGAGAGCACTTCTTCGCGGACGCGATCGACGAACACGCCCACCGTCTTGCGCACCAGGATCATCTGGAAGCCCAGCATGATCGAGCCGATCAGGCCGAACATCGAGGCCGAGAATGCGGTGCCCATCGATTCCAGCGGCTTCTGCAGGCCGCCCACGATGCGCGCGAATTCCGACTCCATACCCCCGCCGCCGCTGCTGCCGCCCACGCTGTTGGCGATGGTGGCGATCAGCGTGCTGGTGTTGATCAGCGTTTCGAGCAGACCGACAAAGGTGCCCAGCAGGCCCAGGCCGACCATCAGGCCGACGATGAACTGCGACAGCTCCTGCCGCTTTTCGAAGAAGGCTTCGAGGTCCTTCAGCTCCGGCTCCATCACCGTGCTCTGCATGTAGACCTGGTGCCCGAGGCCCAGCTTCTCCAGCCGGCCGAGCATGCCCAGCACGTGCGCCTTGGGGCCTAGCGCCGGATCGGGCTCGTTGCTCCAGGCGCCCATTCGCAGCCAGTCCAGGCCGGCGTGGAAGACCTCGTCCTCGCGGTACACGCGCCGCACGTGGCTGACCATCGTCACGCAGCCGCAGCACAGCACGGCCAGGATCAGGCCGTTCAGCGCCGGGTTGGAAACGAAGGCGAACGAGACGAAGTGCCAGGCTGCCACGGCACCGAGCACGATGCAGAGCGGGGGTGCCCAGATCAGCACGGCGAAGTACCGGGGCAGCCGGCCCTGGCGTGCGGCCGGAGCGGGCACCGGCTGTTGGAGGGTGATGGATTCGCTCACTTGTGGTCCCTGAATGCGGTTGCACCAATGCCCCGAATGGGCGAAAGCAGGTATTGCAGGATCGTGCGGCTGCCGGTGACGGCGTCTGCGCTGACCGTCATGCCGGGCGTCAGCGCCTGCCCGAATTCGCGCCGGCTTTGCGGGTCCACGATCACGCCGACGCGGAAGTAGCGCTCGCCGTGCTCGTCGATCAGCGAATCGGCGCTGATCTCGGTGACCCGCGCCGCCAGCGTGCCGTAGACCGTGTAATCGAAGGCGGCCACCCGCACGATCGCCTTCTGCCCGGCCTGCAGCGCACCGCGCTCCGCGGGCGAGACGCGTGTCTCGATGGCCACGGCCTCGTCGTCGGGGGTCAGTTCGAGCAGCGTGTCACCGGGCTTCACCACGCCGCCCACGGTGTTGAAGAGCAGCTTGTTGACGCTGCCGGCCACCGGTGCGACGACCATCGTGCGTTTCACGCGGTCGTCCTCGGCATGAAGGTCTTGCCGCAGGCGCTGGATCTCGACCTGCGTGTCGGCCAGCGTGGCGCGCGATTCGCTGCGGAACTGCGCCACCGCCTCGGCCAGCCGCGCCTGCAGCTCCAGTGCTGCCGATGCCAGCCGCGGCATGGCGGTTTCGCATTCGCGGATCTGGGTTGCCAGCCGCTCGACGCGGGCACGCGCCTCCAGCAATTCGAGCTGCGAGCCGGCGCTGCGGGCCAGCAGGCCGGTGATCAGCGCGAGTTGCTGTTGCGCCACCTCGCGCTCGCCCATGAGGCCGCGCCGGCGCGCTTCCTGTTCGTTGCTTTCCTGGCGCTTCTGGCTGATCTGCTCGTCGAGCACCCGCGTGGTCTGGTACAGGCGCGCGCGGCGTGCCTGGAACGAGGCGTTTTCGTTGCGGGCCTCGGGCGAGGTGGCGTCCAGGCCCGCGGGCATGCTGAAGCGCTCGGCACCGTCGGCCTCGGCCTGCAGGCGTGCCGCGCGTGCCTGCAACCCGCTCAGCCTGGCGTTCTTCTCGCCGCGTGCCGCCTGGGCTTGCAGGTCCGACACGGCCAGCAGGTTCTGGCCCTTGGCGACCACGTCGCCTTCCTTCACGAAGACCTGCGACACGATGCCGCCCTCCAGGTGCTGCACCAGCTGCTGCTTGCCCGAGGGGATCACGCGGCCTTGCGCGCGCACCACGCGGTCTACGCTGGCAAAGCCGGCCCAGAGCAGCAGCAGCACGGCCGCGGCGGCCGTGGCGTAGAGCAAGGCGCGCGGCTTGCGCAGCCGGCGTGCCGTGCCGAGCTGCCCGTCGAAATGGAACAGCACGCGCTGCAGCGATGCCAGGCTGTCGGATGCAGGTTGCGGGGCGGTCATGCGGGCGGCCTCATGGAGCGGAGATCGAAACCGTGACCATCGGGTGGGCGGCGTTGCCGGCCGTGTCGATGCGCACGCTGATGTGCTTGGCGTCGTAGCCTTGGTCGAGCAGCTCGTTGCGCACGGCCATCACGCGGACGTAGGCCGAGCGCTGGTTCTCCGACAGCTGGAGTGCCGGGCCGGTGGCCACGATCTGCACCTTGGCCTGCGGTGCTGCGGCGCGGCCCGACGCGAGCGCGTCGCGCAGTCGCTGTGCGGCTGCGCTGTCGAGGGTGAGCGCCGTGTCTGCGAAGTCGAGCTGAAGCAGGTTGCCGACGTTGCGCACGCGCCCGCCGGCAGCAGACGCTGCGTGTTCGTTGCCCTGCACCGCGATGCGCGTGCGTCCCTGCAGTTCGCTGCGGGGTGCGGTGTCGCCTGCAGCGGCGGCGGTGGGCGCGGCCGCTGCCGACGCTGCTGCCGCGGCGGTGTGCTTCTTGACGATCTCCTCGGCCAGGCGCTGGCCCATCAGCCGTGCGGCGAACGAGAGCGCGATGGCCAGCACGACGATCACGAACACCATCGCGATCACCACGTTGGTGAGTGCGTCCACGAAGCCGGGCCAGTAGTTGGCTGTCTTGCCGCCTTCCATTGCCGTCCTGCCTTCAGGGTCCCGGCCTGTCGGCGGCCGGCACGGCACCGAGCGCACCCATCAGCGTGCCGGTGAGGTGGGCCACCTTCAGGTGGTTCTGGGTTTCGCCGATCACCAGCGCCGTCATGTCGAGCTGCGTCTGGTAGAGGCGCTGGTAGGCGTCGAGTACGTCGAGCAGCGAGCGATTGGCGGCGGTGAGCTGGGCCTGGAAGGCCTGGACCACGGCGCGGTCGGCCTCGAGCTCTTCGCTCACCGAGCGGTAGCGCTCGGCCACCGATTCGAGGTTGGCGTAGGCGGCGTCGAGTTCCTGCAGCAGCCTGCGTTCGACCGCCAGCGCACGTGCCTTCTTCTCCTCGCGCTGGGCGACGTTGGCGCGTGTCTGGGCGAGGTCGGTGCCGCCGTTGACCAGCGGCACCGTCAGCACCACCATGGCCTTCGTGTCGCGGAAGTAGCTCTCGGTGCCGGCTGCATTGATGTTGCGGCCGTGGCTGACTTCAACCGACAGCCGCGGCAGGAAGCGCGCCTGCGCCGCGGAGTGCGCCCAGTCGGCGGCCTCGATCTCGGCGCGTGCGGCGAGCAGGTCGTCGTTCTGTGCCACGGCCAGCGCCTTGGCTGCGTTCAATTCGGAGGGGATGCCCAGGCTGGGCGGGCCGCTGACGTCGAGCCGGGCCGGCGCAGCCCCGACCAGGCGCTCGAGGTTGCGCAGCGCCACCTTCAGGCCTGCGCGCCCGTCGGCGATGTTGGAGCGCGCGCCGGCCACCCGGGCACGCACGCGCTCGCGGTCGGCCGCGCTGGCCCCGCCGCCTGCTGCGCGCTCCGAGACGTAGCGCAGCAACTCGGTGAGCATGGCTTCATAGCCCTGGCCGACCTCGATCGTCAACCGCGACTGCAAGGCCTGCAGGTAAGCACCTGCCACTTCGAGGCCTGCCGAGGATTCGGCCGCACCCACCTGGCGCGCGGCCGAGTCGGCCAGCACGCCCTGGCGCCGCCACTCGCGGCGCGAGGGCTCGTCGAACAATGCCTGGGTCAGCTGCGCGCTGCCGTCCTTGCGTGGCAGCTCGACAGCAGGTTCCACGCTTTCCAGGTGGCCGCGGCCGACGGCCGCGCGCAGGTCGACCCGCGGCAGCAGCGCACCCAGCGCGGCACGGCGTGTCTGTTCGAAGGATTCGGCGCGATACCGCGCCGCCAGCACGTCGGGGCTGTAGCCCAGGCCCTGCAGGATGGCGCCGCGCAGGTTCATCTGGGTGCTGGCATCGTCTGCAGATGCGCCCTCGACGCTCAGGCTGGCCGGCACGTGCAGCACCTCGGGCAGCGCGTTCATGCGCAGAGGCCGCGGCGTCGCGGCCTCTTGCGCATGCGCAGCGCCAAGCCCGAACGCGCAGGCCAGCAGCGCCGAGAGGAAGGGAATGCGCAATGCGGTCATGACGTGACGGCGACCGCAGGTGCGGCCGGGCGTTGCGGGGCACGCGGTGGTGCGGCATGGGCACCGAGCAGGCGGCTCGGCGGCGCGTCGGCGACGATGCGCCCGTTCTCGAGCACGAGCACGCGGTCTGCGAGCTGAATCACTTCGGCGGCATGGGTCGCCACGACGACGCAGCGCCCGGTGCGCAGCGGCCCGAGTTCGCGCAGCACCTGTTCCTGTGCCGGCCGGTCCAGGCCGAGCGTGGGTTCGTCGAGCAGGATCACCTCGTTGGCCAGGGCCGGGTCGGCTGGCGCGTCGGTGCCGTACAGCGCGCGTGCCAGTGCCACCATCTGGCGCTGGCCGCCCGACAGCGCACTGCCGTTCGTGCCAACCTCTGAATTGAGGCCCAGCTCGCCGCGGTCAAGCACCGGGCCGAAGCCAGCGGCACGCAGTGCGCGAACCAGGCTTGCATCCGGTGCCCCCACGACACCTGGCGCCACCACCTCGGCCAAGCGGCCGCGCAGAAAGCTCGGGTCTTGCGGCTTGAAGCGCACCTGCGAGCACAGCCAGCGGCGTTGTGCATCGCCATCGATCACATGCCCGCCGAACGCGAACTGCCCCGCGCTGTGCGGCACGTGGCCGGCCAGCACGCGCAGCAGCGTCGACTTGCCGGCACCCGAGGCGCCCACCACTGCCACCAGCTCGCCGGGGCGCAGGTGAAGTGTCAAGCCATCGAGGATGCTGCGCGCCTGGCCTGGGTAGGCAAAGCTCAGGCCGTCCAGGCGGATGCCTTCGCTGGCCAGTGCACCGGTGGCTGCCTGCATGGCGCTGACGGGTGCGACGTCGAAGTCGACAGTGGCGCTCAGTTCACCGAGCGCGCGAGAGAACTCTTGCCAGCGCGCCACGATCGGCGCGATGGAACACAGCGTCGCAAGGATGCGGCTGCTGAGCAGGCTGGCCGAGATCAGCCCGCCGACTGACAGCGCCTGCGCTTCAACGCGGAACACGCCCAGCACGAGCAGCAGCACGGTCGAGAACGACATGGCGACTGGCACGATCTGTTGCGACAGCTGCGACCACAAGCGCGCCTGGCCGGCGGCCCGCGCGCCGGTCAGCGCCGGCTGGCGGTAGCGCGTCGCGGCGACCTCGGCGGCGGCGCGTGACATCAGGCTCTCGCGAGCGCTCAGCACGTCGACCAGCCAGGTCAGCTTGGCGCTCTGCGAGGCGCTGGCCCGGCGCTGGCGGCTCGTGCTGACCGACTGCAGCAGCGCGGTGAACGCCACCAGCACCACCCCCACACCCAGCGGCACGCACACCAGCGGCCCGCCGATGACGGCGACCGCGAGCACGAAGATCAGCAGAAAGGGCAGGTCGGCGATGGGCAGCAGGAACTGCGCGCTCAGCAGGTCGCGCGTGCCCGAGACCTCGCGGTAGCGCGACAGCACCTCGCCGATCGGCAATGGCTTGGACACCGGCGCGGCCAGGATGCCGCGCATCAGCCGCTCGTCCAGGTGCGCATCCCAGCGCGCACCGGCGTGTTCGACGATGAGGACGCGCGAGAGGCGCAGGCTGATCTCCAGCCCGAACATGATCAGCATGCCGCCCGCCAGCGCCCACAGCGTGTCGTGCAGCTCGTTGCCCATCGCCTTGTCGTAGACCAGCATCGAGAACAGCGGCAACGCCAGCAGGAAGGCGTTGACCAGCAGGCTCGCCAGCAGCATCTCGCCGACGTGGCGCCGGTTGGCGCTCAGGAAGTGCCAGAGCGCGTGTTTCACACGCACCCCCGCAGCTTGCCGGGGGCGGCAGCACCGGAGGTCTCTGGCAACGAGCGACGGCACATGAAAAAACGGCTCCAACGAACGCGGGCACCCAACAGGGTGCAGCCACACCGCGCTACGTTAAAGCTGGCAGCCCCCCGGCAAGCCCCGGAAGAGACGGCCAAAAAAGGCCTAGTTCAGCCTCCCAGCAGCACGTGCAGCGTCGCGGCGGGGCCGGCGCTGTGGTCGTTCGACGCATACAGTGCGTAGTCGCTCTGGGTGACGCCGTTCGTCGTCGAGCTGCCGAGCAGCTCGGTTTCGCCGCTCAGCTGGAAGGTGTCGCCGTTGTCCAGGTGCAGCACCAGGTCGGCGCGCGCGTCGGTGATGCTTTGCAGCGACTGCAGGTCGATCTGCGCCACGCCACCGCCGGCTCCATTGCGCAGGTCGATGGCTTCGATGTTTTGCGCCACGCCGCGCAGGCTGCTGAGGTCGAAGGCCAGCCCGGGGGAGGTGAACTGCAGCAGGTCGTTGCCGATGCCGCCGTCGGCTCCCGCGAGGTGGCTGGGGTCGGCCACGACCAGTGTGTCGTCGCCTGTGCCCCCGTGCAGGGTCGCGACGCCGCTGCCAGCGATCAGCACGTCGTTGCCGCCGGCGCCGTCCAGGGTGCCGTTGCCGGCATTGCCGGTGAGGGTGTTGTCCAGCGCGTTGCCAGTGCCGTCGATGTTGGCGCTGCCGGTGAGCGTGAGGTTTTCCACGTTCGCCGACAGGGTGTGGGTCACCGAGGACTGGACGGTGTCGGTGCCTTCGCCGCTGTTCTCGACGATGAGGTCGCCGACGTTGTCGACGACGTAGGTGTCGTTGCCCGCACCGCCTGTGAGCGTGTTGGCGGCGCCGTTGCCGATCAGCACGTTGTCGAGCGCATTGCCGGTGCCGTCGATGGCCGACACGCCGGTGAGCGTGAGGTTCTCCACGTTGGCCGACAGCGTGTGGGTCACCGAGGACTGGACGGTGTCGGTGCCTTCGCCGCTGTTCTCGACGATGACGTCGCCGGCGTTGTCGACAACGTAGGTGTCGTTGCCGGCGCCACCGATCAGGCTGTCGGCGCCTGTGCCGCCGTCCAGCGTGTTCGCCGCACTGTTGCCGGTGAGCGTGTTGGCCAGCGCATTGCCGGTGGCGTTGATGGCCGACGCGCCGGTGAGCGTGAGGTTCTCGACGTTGGCAGCCAGCGTGTAGCTCAGCGAAGCCAGCACGGTGTCGGTGCCTTCGCTGCTGTTCTCGGTGACCACGTCGCCGAGGTTGTCGACGACGTAGCTGTCGTTGCCGGTGCCGCCGATCAGGGTGTCGGCGCCGGTGCCTCCGTCCAGCGTGTTGGCGCCGCTGTTGCCGGTGATCGTGTTGGCCAGGCTGTTGCCGGTAGCGTTGATCGCCGCCCCGCCGGTCAGCGTGAGGTTCTCGAGGTTGGCGGCCAGCGTGTAGGTCACCAACGACATGACGAGGTCGGTGCCTTCGCCGCTGTTCTCGGTTGTCACGTCGCCGGTGTTGTCGACGACGTAGGTGTCGTTGCCCACGCCGCCGACCATCGTGTCGGCACCGGTGCCGCCGTCGAGCGTGTTCGCCGCGGCGTTGCCGGTGAGTACGTTGTCGAGCGCATTGCCGGTGGCGTTGATGGCGGATGCGCCGGTCAGCGTGAGGTTCTCGAGGTTGGCGGCCAGCGTGTAGGTCACCGACGACATGACGAGGTCGGTGCCTTCGCCGCTGTTCTCGGTTGTCACGTCGCCGGTGTTGTCGACGACGTAGGTGTCGTTGCCCACGCCGCCGACCATCGTGTCGGCACCGGTGCCGCCGTCGAGCGTGTTCGCCGCGGCGTTGCCGGTGAGTACGTTGTCGAGCGCATTGCCGGTGGCGTTGATGGCGGATGCGCCGGTGAGCGTGAGGTTCTCGACGTTCACGGCCAGCGTGTAGGTCACCGAGGCCTGAACCGTGTCGGTGCCTTCACCGCTGTTCTCGGTGACCACGTCGCCAGCGTTGTCGACGACGTAGGTGTCGTTGCCAACGCCACCGATCATCGTGTCGGCACCGGTGCCACCGTCCAGCGTGTTCGCTGCGGTGTTGCCGGTGAGCGTGTTGTCCAGTGCGTTGCCCGTGCCGTTGATGGCCGACGCACCGGTGAGCGTGAGGCTCTCGACGTTGGCACCCAGCGTGTAGGTCACCGAAGCCTGAACTGCGTCGGTGCCTTCGTTGCTGTTCTCGGTCACCACGTCAGCGATGTTGTCGACGACGTAGGTGTCGTTGCCCGCACCGCCGATCATCGTGTCGGCGCCGGTGCCGCCGTCGAGCACGTTGGCCGCACTGTTGCCGGTCAAGGTGTTGGCCAGCGTGTTGCCAGTACCGTTGATCGCCGAGGCGCCCGCGAGCACCAGCTGCTCGACGTTGCTGCCCAGGGTGTAGCTGATCGTCGATTGCACGGTGTCGGTGCCGGCGCTGGCCGCTTCGGTGACCACGTCACCGGCGTTGTCGACGATGTAGGTGTCGTTGCCGATGCCGCCGATCATGTTGTCGGCGCCGGTGCTGCCCATCAGCAGGTCGTTGCCGGCGTTGCCGGTCAGCGTGTCGCCGGTGCCGTCGTTGGTCGAGGCGGTGGCGCTGAGGTCGTTCAGCGGCACGATCGCGAAGCTGGTGTCGTTCGGCCCCTGCCAGTACAGCTGGGCTGCTGCGGTGCCGCCGGTGTCGACCAGGGTGACCACGATGCTGTGGTAGCCGGCCGTCAGCGTCAGCGTCACCGGGGCGGACTGGGCGCCGGTGTAGCCGGTCTGGTTGATGATCTGCACGCCGTCGATGGTGACCGTCATCACGTCGTCGCCGAAGATCTTGAACTGGTGGCTGCCGGCCGCGTGGGCGAGCAGCTGGCCGGACCAGCGCACGCTGAAGCCGTCGACGTTGACGAGGCCGGTGTTGGCGCTGCCGTCCGTCTGCTGGTTGACGTTCTCGTAGCGCGTGGTGATCGCGCTGCCGGTGAACGTCGTGTTGTTGAAGTACTCGGCAAAAAGCCCGGCCTGCGGCCGCGTGCCGGAGATGAGCACGTCGCTGCCGGCACCGCCAACCAGCGCGTCGGTGCCGGTGCCACCATAGAGCCACGAGGCCGAAGAGCTGCCGGTGATGGTGTTGTTGCCGGTGTTGCCGGCCATCACGCCGGACAGCGTGGCGCCGGTCGCGTTGATGTTGGCGCTGCCGGTCAGCACCAGGTTCTCCACGTTCGTGGGCAGCGTGTAGGTGACAGACGACTGGATCGTGTCGGTGCCGGCGCTCGCCACCTCGGTCACCACGTCGCCGGTGTTGTCGACGACGTAGGTGTCGTTGCCGGCACCACCGATCATCGTGTCGGCGCCGGTGCCGCCGTCGATCACGTTGTTGCCGCTGTTGCCGGTGAGCGTGTTGGCGAGCGCATTGCCCGTCAGGTTGTTGTCGAGGGAATTACCGGTGAGGTCGATGGCGCCGGCGTAGGTCGACGCGTTGCCGGTGTAGGTGACGCCGCTGTTGTAGGTGGCAGTGGCGCCGCCCGGCAGGCCGCTTGCCAGCGTGCCGTTGAGCGGCTGGTAGACGACCAGGCCGGTCTCGGTGCCGGCCAGCGAACCGGGCGTGATGTTGGCCTGGATCTCGGCCGCAGTCAGCGCGCGGTCCCAGATGCGCACGTCGTTGACCAGGTAGTTGCCGTACGGGTCGGCTGCCCACCCCGACTTGCCGACGAGGAAGGTGCGCGCCAGGTCGGCCGGTACGCCCTGCGTGTTGGAGCCGCTGGCGTTGCCGTCGATGTAGATCGTGCTCGTGCCCTGCGCGTCGATCGTCACCGACACCTGGTGCCAGCCGGTGCCCATGGCGGCCGACGAGGTCAGTGTCGTGCTGCCCGTGCTGCCGACATAGGTCCCCAGCATGACGTTGGTGCCGTTGAAGGCGACGATGACGTTGTCGCTGGACGCGGTGGCGGTGTCGAACAGCCGCGTCCACGTGCCCTGGCTGCTCGGCAGGTAGACCCAGGCCTGCATGGTCATGTCGCCGCCCACCGTCACCGTCGGCAGCGTCACGTACTGCTTCAGGCTGCTGTCCAGGCGCACGCTGTCGCGCAGCGCGCCGTTCTCGACGTTCGCAGCCAGTGTCGCGCTCACCAGCGCGTAGACGTTGTCGGTGCCCTCGCTGGCGTTCTCGGTGACCGTGTCGCCGGCGTTGTCGACCCAGTAGGTGTCGTTGCCGGTGCCGCCGATCATGCTGTCGGCACCGCCGCCGCCGTTCAGCGTGTCGTTGCCGGCACCGGCGCTCAGGATGTTCGCGCCGGTGTTGCCGACGAGCAGGTTGTCGCTCGTGTTGCCGGTGGCGTTGATCGCGCTGCTGCCGCTGAGCACGAGGTTCTCGACGTTGCTGCCGGCCGTGTACGTGACCGACGCGACCACCGTGTCGGTGCCTTCGGCGGCGTTCTCGGTCACGACGTCGCCGGCGTTGTCGACTGCGAAGATGTCGTTGCCGGTGCCGCCGATCATCGTGTCGGCACCGCTGCCGCCGTCGAGCACGTCGTTGCCGGCACCGCCGTTCAGCGTGTTGGCGCCGCTGTTGCCGATGATCTGGTTGTCGCCGGCGTTGCCGGTGCCGCTGATCGCCGAGGTGCCGGTGAGGATCAGCATCTCCACGTTGGCCGCAAGCGTGTAGGCCACCGACGAGCGCACCGTGTCGTAGCCTTCGTTGCTGTTCTCGGTGACGGTGTCGCCAACGTTGTCGACGATGTAGACGTCGCTGTTCGCGCCGCCGGCCATGCTGTCGGCACCGCTGCCGCCGTCGATCACGTTGACACCGCTGTTGCCGGTGATCGTGTTGTCCAGCGTGTTGCCGGTGCCGTTGATGTTGGCGCTGCCCGTGAGCGTGAGTTGCTCGACGTTCGCGGCCAGGGTGTAGGTGACCGACGAGCGCACGTTGTCGGTGCCGCCGCTGACGCCCTCGGTCACCACGTCAGCGGTGTTGTCGACGAGGTAGGTGTCGTCGCCTGAGCCGCCGATCATCGTGTCGGCGCCAGCGCCGCCGTCCAGCGTGTTGGCGCTGCTGTTGCCGGTGATCGTGTTGGCCAACGCGTTGCCGGTGCCGTCGATGGCGGCCGTGCCGGTGAGCGTGAGGTTCTCGACGTTGGCGGCGAGCGTGTAGGTGATCGACGACTGGACCGTGTCGGTGCCTTCGGCGCTGCTCTCGGTGACCACGTCGCCGGTGTTGTCGACCACGTAGGTGTCGTTGCCGGCACCGCCGACCATGGTGTCGGCACCGGCGCCACCGTCAAGCGTGTTGGCTGCGGCATTGCCGGTGAGCGTGTTGTCCAGCGCATTGCCGGTGGCATTGATGGCTGCTGCGCCGGTGAGCGTGAGGTTCTCGATGTTGGCGGCCAGCGTGTAGGTCACCGACGACTGGACGTTGTCGGTGCCTTCGCTGATGTTCTCGGTGGTCACGTCGCCGGTGTTGTCGACAATGTAGGTGTCGTTGCCGGCGCCGCCGATCATCGTGTCGGCACCGGTGCCGCCGTCTAGTGTGTTCGCGGTAGTGTTGCCGGTGAGTGTGTTGTCCAGCGCATTGCCGGTGGCGTTGATCGCCGCGTTGCCGGTGAGCGTGAGTTTCTCGACGTTGACCGACAGCCCGTAAGTCACCGACGACAGAACGAGGTCGGTGCCTTCGTTGGCAGCCTCGACCACCACGTCACCGGCGTTATCGACGACGTAGGTGTCGTTGCCCGCGCCGCCGGTCAGCAGGTTGGCGGCGCTGTTGCCGGTCAGCACGTTGTCCAGCGCATTGCCGGTGCCGTCGATCGACGAGGTGCCCGTGAGCGTGAGGTTCTCGACGTTCGCGGCCAACGTGAAGGTGACCGACGACTGCACGCTGTCCGTGCCTTCGCCGACGTTCTCGGTGACCGTGTCGCCGGTGTTGTCGACGACGTAGAGGTCGTTGCCGGCGCCGCCGATCAGGCTGTCGGCGCCGCTGCCACCGTCCAGCGTGTTCGCGGCGGCGTTGCCGATGAGTGTGTTGTCCAGCGCATTGCCGGTGGCGTTGATGGCCGCATTGCCGGTGAGCGTGAGGTTCTCGACGTCGGCCGACAGCGTGTAGGTCACCGATGACAGCACGAGGTCGCTGCCTTCGCCGGCCGCTTCCACGACCACGTCGCCGGTGTTGTCGACGACGTAGGTGTCGTTGCCCGCACCGCCGGTCAAAATGTTGGCAGCGCTGTTGCCGATGAGCGCGTTGTCCAGCGCGTTGCCGGTTCCGTCGATGGCCGACGAGCCGGTGAGCGTGAGGTTCTCGACGTTGGCGGCCAGCGTGTAGGTCACCGAGGCGCGAACGAGGTCGGTGCCTTCGCCGCTGTTCTCGGCGATAAGGTCGCCGGCGTCGTCGACGAGGTAGGTGTCGTTGCCGGCGCTGCCGATCATCGTGTCGGCACCGCTGCCGCCGTCCAGCGTGTTGGCGCCGGTGTTGCCGGTGATCGTGTTGGCCAGGCTGTTGCCGGTGCCGTCGATGGCTGCCGTGCCGGTGAGCGTGAGGTTCTCGACGTTGGCGGCGAGCGCGTAGGTCACCGACGAGCGCACGAGATCGGTGCCTTCGCCGATGGCTTCGACGACCACGTCGCCGACGTTGTCGACGACGTAGGTGTCGTTGCCCGCGCCGCCGGTCAGCGTGTTGGCGGCGCTGTTGCCGGTGAGCGTGTTGTCCAGCGCGTTGCCGGTGCCATCGATGGCTGCTGTGCCGGTGAGGGTGAGGTTCTCGAGGTTTGCCGCCAGCGTGTAGGTCACCGACGACTGCACGCCGTCGATGCCTTCGCCGGCGTTCTCGATGATCGTGTCGCCGGTGTCGTCGACGATGTAGGTGTCGTTGCCGGCGCCGCCGAGCATCGTGTCGGCACCGCTGCCGCCGTCCAGCGTGTTCGCTGCACCGTTGCCGATGAGTGTGTTGGCCAGGCCATTGCCGGTGCCGTTGATGGCCGACGAGCCGGTGAGCGTCAGGTTCTCGACGTTGGAAGACAGCGCGTAGGTCACCGATGACGAGACGAGGTCGCTGCCTTCGCCGCTGTTCTCCACGATGACGTCGCCGGTGTTGTCGACGACATAGGTGTCGTTGCCGGTGCCGCCGATCAGGGTGTCGGCGCCGCTGCCGCCGTCGAGCGTGTCGTTGCCGGCTGCGCCGTCGAGCGTGTTGGCCGCGCCGTTGCCGGTGAGCTGGTTGTCCAGCGCGTTGCCGATGCCGTTGATGTTGGCATTGCCCGTGAGGACGAGGTTCTCCACGTTCGCCGCCAGCGTATAGCTCACCGAAGCCTGAACGAGGTCGGTGCCTTCGCTGACGTTCTCGGTGGTCACGTCGCCGGTGTTGTCGACGATGTAGGTGTCGTTGCCCGCACCGCCGAGCATCGTGTCGGCACCACCGCCGCCGTCGATCACGTTGCTGGCGCTGTTGCCGGTGATCTGGTTGGCGGCCGCGTTGCCGGTGCCGTTGATTGCCGCATTGCCGGCCAGCAGCAGGTTCTCGATGTTGGCGCCCAGCGTGAAGCTCACCGACGCGCGTACGGTGTCGGTCCCTTCGCCCACGTTTTCGGTGACGCTGTCGCCGGCGTTGTCGACGAGGTAGGTGTCGTCGCCGGCACCGCCGGCCATGGCGTCGGCACCGGTGCCGCCGTCCAGCGTGTTGGCGCCGCTGTTGCCGGCGAGGCTGTTGTTCAGCGCATTGCCGATGGCATCGATGGCCGAGGAGCCGGTGAGCGTCAGGTTCTCGACGTTCGCCTCCAGCGTGTGCGTCACCGACGACAGCACGCTGTCGGTGCCGGCGTTCTCGTCTTCGACGATGGCGTCGCTCGCGTCGTCGACGACGTAGGTGTCGTCGCCCGCGGCGCCGATCATCGTGTCGGCACCCGCGCCGCCGTCAATCACGTTCGCGCCAGCGTTGCCGGTGATGACGTTGGCCGCCGCATTGCCCGTGCCGTCGATGCCGGCGCTGCCGAGCAGCGTCAGGTTCTCGACGTTGGCGGTGAGTGTGTAGCTCAGCGAGGCACCGACGCTGTCGGTGCCTTCGCCGGCGGCTTCGATGACGAGGTCGCCCGCGTTGTCGACCGCATAGCTGTCGTCGCCAGCGCCACCGGCCATCGTGTCGGCACCGCCCGCGCCGTCGAGCGTGTCGTTGCCGGTGCCGCCGTCGAGGCGGTTGCTGCCGCCGTCGCCGGCCAGCGTGTCGTCGTGGCTGGAGCCGACGAGGTTTTCCACGCCTTCGAGCCGGTCGCCCTGCGCATCGCCGCCGCTGCCCTGGCCGCTGGACAGGTTGACGCTGACGCCGGTGCTCGACGCGGCATAGCTCGCGGTGTCTGTGCCGGCCGCGCCGACCAGCGTGTCGGCGCCCAGGCCACCGATCAAGAGGTCGTTGCCGGCGCCACCATCGAGGCGGTTGCCGGCGCTGTCGCCCACCAGCGTGTCGTCGCGCGATGACCCGGTGAGGTTCTCGATGCTGTCGTACAGGTCGCCGGCCGCGTCGCCGGTGTTCGCACTCCGGTTGGCGAGGTTCGCCAGGACCGCGCTGGCCGCGCCCGCGTACGAGGCCGTGTCGGTGCCGACGCCGCCTTGCAGCACGTCGGCCCCTGCGCCGCCGATGAGCGTGTCATCGCCGAGGCCGCCCACCAGCAGGTTGGTGCCGCTGTCCCCTTCGAGCGTGTCGTTGCTGGCGGACCCGATCAGGTTCTCGATGCTGTTGTAGGTATCGCCGCTGGCTTCGCCGGTGTTGGTGGCGGCCGAAGCCAGGCTCGCCGACACGCTGGCCGTTGCGTTGGCGTAGGTGGCGGTGTCGTTGCCGGCGCCGCCGAGCAGCGCATCGGCGCCCAGGCCGCCTTCGAGCAGGTCGTCACCGGCGCCGCCGTCGAGCTGGTTGTCGGCGGCATTGCCCTTGAGTGTGTCGGCGTAGGCGCCGCCCAGCACGTTCTCGATGCTCTCGAGCAGGTTGCCCTGCGCGTCGCCACCGCTGCCCGTGCCTGCGACCAGATCCACCTGAACCGCAGCTGCCGAGCTGGCGTATGACGCCGTGTCGGTGCCCGCGCCGCCGCGCAGCGTGTCCGCGCCGCCATGGCCTTCGATCCAGTCGTCGCCGAGCCCGCCATCGATGACGTTGGCGGCCGCGTCGCCTGCCAGCACGTCGGCGTAGGCCGAGCCGGCGAGGTTCTCCACCGAGTCATAACTGTCGCCCGCCGCGGCGCCGGTGTTGGCACCCGGGGCCCACAGACTGGCCGTGACGCCGGCGCTGGCACCGGCGTAGCTGGCCGTGTCGCTGCCGTCGCCGCCATCGAGCACATCGGCCCCGTCGCCGCCTTCGAGCACGTCGTCACCGAGGCCGCCGTCCAGCAGGTTGACGCCGGCGTTGCCGACGAGGCTGTCGTCGTGGGCCGAGCCCACGATGTTCTCGATCGTCGCGAGCTTGTCGCCCTCGGCATCGCCGCCATGGCCGATGCCGGTGGCCAGGTTCACCTGCACGCCGGCCGATGAGGCGGCGTAGGTCACGGTGTCGTTGCCGGCACCGCCAATGAGGTTGTCGCCGCCGCGGCCGCCGTCGAGCAGGTCGTCGCCGTCGCCGCCGTCCAGCGTGTCGTTGCCGGCATTGCCACTCAGCGTGTCGCGCCCGGCATTGCCGGTGAGCTTGTTGGCGCCGGCGTCGCCGGTGAGCTGGTCGTCGAGGCCCGTGCCGGCGAGGTTCTCGATCGAATCGAAGGTGTCGCCCGCTGCGTCGCCGCCGGCTGTGAGGCCGGTCGCAAGGTCGATCTGCACGCCCGCGCCGGAGCTGGCGTAGTCGGCCGTGTCCGAACCGTCGCCGCCGATCAGCTCATCGGCGCCTGCGCCGCCGGCCAGCGTGTCGTTGCCGCGCCCGCCGTCGAGCACGTTGTTGCCGGCATCACCGATCAGGCGGTCAGAGAAGCGCGAGCCGATCGCGTTCTCGACGTTGGCGATGACGTCGCCTTGCGCGTCGCCGCCGCTGCCGGCGAGCCCGCCGGACAGATCGACCGTCACGCCGGCGCTCGAATCGGCATACGTCACGGTGTCGGTGCCTGCACCGCCGTCGATCGTGTCGGCGCCCGCCCCGCCGATGAGCGTGTCGTCACCGTCGCCACCGGCGAGCAGGTCGTCGCCGGGGTTGCCGATCAGGATGTTCGCGTTGTCGTCGCCGATGAGCGTGTCGTCGAGCTCCGAGCCCTCGAGGTTCTCGATGCTGTCGTAGCTGTCTCCGGCCGCTTCGCCAGTGCCGTCCGAGGGGTCGGCCAGGCTGGCCGTGACGGCAGCCAGGGCGTCGACGTAGCTTGCGGTGTCGTTGCCGTCACCGCCGATGAGGGCGTCGGCACCCAGCCCGCCGGTGAGCACGTCGTCGCCAGTGCCGCCGTCGAGCCGGTTCACACCGCCATCGCCCGTCAGTTCGTCGGCGGAGGCCGAGCCGATGAGGTTCTGGATGTCTTGCAGGCGGTCGCCCGCCGCATCGCCTGCGGAGCCCGAACCGGTCGCGAGGCTGACCTTCACGCCTGCGGCCGAGTCGGCGTAGCTGGCAGTGTTGTCGCCGGCGCCGCCGTGCAGCACGTCGGCACCGCCGCGGCCTTGCAGCACGTCGTCGCCGGCGCCGCCTTCCAGTTCGTTGGCCTGCGCGTTGCCCTTGAGCGTGTCGTCGTGCGCCGAGCCGGTGAGGTTCTCGATGTCTGCCAGCGTGTCGCCTTCGGCGTCGCCGCCCTTGCCGCTGCCTGCGGCGAGGTCGACGCTCACGCCGGCGCTTGACGACGCATACGTCGCCGTGTCGATGCCCGCGCCGCCGACGAGAACGTCGGCCCCGCCGCGCCCTTCGAGCAGGTCGTTGCCGGCGGCACCATCGATGCGGTTGGCTGTGGCGTCGCCCCTCAAGACATCGGCCATCGAACCGCCGGTGAGGTTCTCGATGCTGCTGAAACTGTCACCCTGCGCGTCGCCACCCGTGGCCGCGCCGGTCGAGAGGTCGACGTTGACGCCCAAGGCCGAGCCTTCGTAGCTGGCCGTGTCCGAACCGGTGCTGCCGATCAACTCGTCGGCGCCTTCGCCACCCACCAGCCAGTCGTTGCCCTGTCCGCCGTCGAGCTTGTCGTCGCCTTCGTCGCCGTAGACCTTGTCGTGCCCGACGAGGGCGTACACGGTGTCGTTGCCCGCGCCGGCATGGATCTCGTCACCCAGCCCGAAGGCCGGCAGCACCAGGCCGGTCTGGCCCGAGACCTTGTAGTCCATGTCGGAGGCCGACTGCACATCGCGCACGATGGCCGGCACCACCAGCTGGCCGCTGATCGTCTTGCCGTCCATCGTGCCGCTGGCGGTGATGGACAGGTTGAAGGGCGTGGCATTGAAGGCACTGTCGTCGCTGGCCACCGGGTACTGCAGCATCACCGTCAGCAGGTTGCCGTTGGCCGCGAGATCGCTCGGCAGCTTCAGCTCCCAGCTGCTTCCTTGCTGTGTGGCACCCACCGGAATGAAGCCGGTGGGCAGCCCCGTGAGCGTGACCGAGCTCACCTCGAGCGCGTTCTTGGCGCTGAGCTGGATCTCGAGCACACGCGCGAAGCCGGGGCCCATGTCGCTGCCGCCGTCGCCGTAGATGATGTCGTCGCCAATCGTGCCGGCGATCTGCTCGCGTGCCGCCTGCACGGTGGGTGAATGGTCGGTGGCCGAGGCAGCCACGCCGCCGGAACCGGTGATCACGGTCTTGCCATCCAGCGTGGTCTGCGTCTGGCCGGTGACGTTGTGCGCGTTGAAGCTGATCGACACCGCCGCGGCCGGCGGCGGCGGGGGCGGTGGCGGGTTGTTGTTGCCTGGAGGCGCCGACGGTGACGAACTGCTGGCGCTTTGCGTCAGGATGATCTGCGGTGGCGGCGCAGGCGCCGGGTCGCCCTGGTAGCTGGCCTCTTGCGAAGACTTGCCGTTCAGGTCGACGGCAGTCAGCCCGGCCACGGGCGCCGGTGCCGGGCGCGGGGCTTCTTCGGCGGGGCTGTCCGCTGGGGTCGACGGGCTGTCGGGCGCGGCATCGTCCTTCGACGCCGGGTGCTTCGGGTCGTCATTGCCGCCAGCCGAGCCGGCTGACGCGGTGCGCGTCACGACATCGGCCAGGATCACCTTGCCCGTGTCGCCGAGAACATTCGCGCCGTCGACGCGGGTGTCGGTGAAGACGAGGCGCAGGCTGGTGTCCGTCATCAGCCGCAGGGCCAGGCCCTGCACTACGTGCTGTGTGCCGTCGGCCAGCGTCAGCACCACGTCGACGCCAGACACACCGATGCTCTGCACCGACGCCTTCGCGAAACCGAGCACGATGTCGCCGCCCGCGGGCAGCGCATGGACGATCAACTTGTCAGCCACGAGCGACTCCACGCGACCCGAATCGCAGATCCCGCTGCACCGGCAGCCCTTGCAAAGGAATCAGGGCGGGGCTGGCATCGCCTGCCGCTGATGGGTTGTTCTGAATGGCCTTCACTCGATACTTTCAGTTGATTCGGAATCCAACCTGTCGACGTCGCACTCGCTGAAACGGTGAAACGCGGCTCCGCCGGTCCCACATTGCAGCTGCAGACCTGTACCGGCTTAACTCGTTTATCGGCTCTTCGCTAGGTTATTGAAGGGAAAAGAAGGGCGCAAAAAGGCGCCTACTTTTCGACCTTGCCGGCATCGCTGGTTGGCCTTTCGGCCTGACGCGATGGTTGATGGATGCCGGGAGGTGTGAGATGGCGATGTGATAATCGCCGGCTGTGGGCCGTTAGCTCAGTTGGTTAGAGCAGAGGACTCATAATCCTTTGGTCGTTGGTTCAAGTCCAACACGGCCTACCAAACTCCCCGCCCGCACAGGTCGCAAGCAACTGCACACACACGGCGGCGATGGGCTCCAGCCCGTTGCCATAGCGTTGCCATTGCTGCAGCCGATGACGGCTCGATGAGGCCGTTATGCAGCAAGCTTCTTCTGTTTCCCCTACCCGCAGCGGCATCGAAATGTTGCGCGCTCATCCGGATGTCCTCGAAGAAAAGTCGTCTCTTGCCGCCACACTCAGCCTTCTCTAATCTCGCTCGGCCAGCGAATGCCATTGCGCGGCATTCACTTGCTCGTCTGCTCCCATGATCTCCGGCCAGGAGGCATGAAGCCGAACAGATTTGAGGCAAGATGTTAGCCATTCAGCGGCCGTTCGCAGTTCCAGCAGCATTTTCAGAACTCGCTTTCTGTTTAGATCTTCTCTAAACTTCTGCCTTAGTCGCGGGCGCCGACACGCCCGACTGCTTGAAGCGCATTCGGTTCCAAATGAGTTCACGCTCCCTACGGCCGTCGATATTCATGTGCCTCTCGGGTGGAGGCTTCCGCGCGGCGCTATTCCAACTCGGAATCCTGAAGCGACTGCACGAAGCTGGGCTACTTCGGCACGTCTATGCGTACGCAGCCACTTCGGGCGGATCCATTCTTGCGACGATACTGAAGCTCCATAGCGACGAAGACTCAGTCACGGGGGAAGTACAAGTCAATTGGCCCCGTGTCGAAGCCGAGGTTCTACGCCTTGCGAACCGGGGTCTGCTACGTGAGTCCACGGCGCTTGCCATTGCAATTGGTTTGTACGTGCTTGCGTGGTTCGTGCATCTCTTTGGGTCGTTGCTACGAGAATCTGCGTGTGCCTTTGCTGAGTACACAATTCGTTCTTGCCAGGACACCTCTTATAGGTCGTGGAACACCTGGTTTGGGGTTCTCGCGATCATCTTGGCAGCAACTGCTGTCGCTATTCATGCAGGCCTTGCTGTCCATTTGATACGTCGTGGAGCAAGGCGGTTCTCCAAGCGATTCGCCCGTTGGTGCCATCTCAATGGTGAGCATGCGCACTTTGCAAGAGGACCGCGTCGGCTCTTGGCAATGTTGCTCTCCCCATCTTTTCTTCGATGGCAAATGCTCAACCTCGATGTCTATCGCGACGCTGTCATGGGTAGCGTGTCATCTGCGTTACCTTGGTTGTATGTAACTGCTGTAGACCTCGTTGGCGGCGCTGAGAAAGTCTTCACCAAGGGTGTCGTCGCAACACTCGACATGGAAGGCACTCGACAACTGTGGAAACAACGCGCGAACTACGCAAGCGGCGACATTTCGAAGGTAGATATCGCGGCTGTTGTCGCCGCGAGCAGTGCCATTCCGCTAGTCTTCAGACCAGTCGGACTCGGCAATGAGTGGAGCCACATCGGCACATTTATCGATGGCGGCGTATTGGACAACCTCTCACTCAATGTAGTGAGAGCGTTCAGCGTGCAGATCCGTGACGAGAACAATGAATCCATTTTTCGCCAGCATACTGAATTGGTCATACTGGCCGATGGAAGCTTACCGCTGGGCGCCTATGGCGGGCATCGATGGTGGCGTTTCCGGCCAATCTCGCGCATCGTCGACGTGGTGACGAATCACGCAGGACAAGACGCGGATCTAGCAAGAAAGACGTTCATCTGGGATCTGGGATTGGAAATCAAGCACTTGTCACTGTCCGTTGGTTTTCCTGAGGGAGGTGTCGAAGACCATAGCGCGATTAGCCCGCTTGTGCCGCGCATTCGTACTCATCTTGATTCCTTCACTCACCGAGAGTGCGCAAGTCTGGTCTATTGTGGATACGCGCAATGCGACTCCTTCATTGCAACCTATAGTGCCGGTTTGACAAAGTTCGATGGGGTTGTTCTGGGGCGCAGCGGAAGGACAATCCGCGACATGCTGCCCCACCCGATTGCCCCAAGCCTGCTTGAGCCACAGGAACTCGCGCGGCATCTGATGGCATCCGATTCGCAATCGCTTGTTTGGCGCATGCTTCGTCGCTGGGTCGGCAGATTGAGGGCTCGCTCGACAGTTCGCAGTAGGGGTTGACTGCCATATTTGATTTGATGCGCAGATCTCGTGTGCAAGGCTAAGACGCCTCAAAACGTGCTGCAAGAGATTCGCTGTGACCATCATTGGCGGCAGGATTGACCGCAAGCCAACAAAGGCGAAGAGCGAGAAGCTAAACGCTACTCAGATCATCCAGATCGTGACCGGACGCAAGTTCCTAGTGCGAAGCGTGCCGGTGAAGTCGGCAAGTGGCTGTGTCAGAAGCAACTCAAGACCGGCTCCAACAAGACGTTCTATGTCTCGATCAACAAGACATGGGATGCTGAGTCGAGCCGGTACATCAAGCGATTCGCAACGGTAGCGTGGGCCAGGATTTTGGGGAGCCATTCGGCTCCCCTCCTTTACTTAATCGTTATAGCGATTGAATCAGAGGTCTTTGCCCACTCGCTGTCAGCCAAGATAGCCACACTCCCAAGCAATCGAGCAGCCATCTTGAGCTTTGTGCGATCGCGGGTAGTAGCCACCTCATCGTGGATCAATGACACCATGTGATCGCCGTCGTGCGTGCCATGCTGCTTGTTCCAGGCAACGGCCCCGATGGTCTCAAGTTGCTCTCGGGTGAACACAAGCCCTTTTATCGGCGAGTAACTGCGCGTGCACAGTCGATACGCATCGTCGCCGAACCTGTGAACCTCACTGACGAACACATACGGCTTCTTGCCGCCAATGTTGACCAGCATCTCTCTCTTTGCTTCGTCAGGAACGTTGTCGGCTATCAAATCAATTTGCTTTGCCCAGCGCATCAGCTCTTTGATTGAATTGTGCGTCGCGTCTGGTCGCCTGTTCATTCGCATTGGCAGGGTCGCAAGCGGTGCTTGGATGTCTTCCCAGACGTAGCTGAGCTTTATCGCCTTTAAATCGAGAGCCTTGGCCGCCGCACTGGCCACGTTCCAGTCCTTGTATCCATGCTGTCGCGCAACAGCATCTAGGGCATGACCAAGTTTTAGAACACGACCTTGATCAAACTCTTGCTGCTGCAGAGCGTGCGCTTGCGCCTTCATGGCGCTAACGCGACCAGACGAGGGAGTAGAAGAGGATTCCATGAGTTGGTTTCTCCAATGTCCCGGAGCACATAGAAGGCGTTGTTCGCGTTACGCCGGCACCAGGTGGATTAACCAAGGGTGGCGGACAGTGTGCAAGAGCAGATTCACCGAACCTCTAAAAGTGGCGCGAACGGCAGGGCTGCTACCCAGTAAAGTTAGTGTGACAAATCTTTTTTGGACACGCAACCCCTCTTCCGCTCCTCTTTGCCAAGGTGACTCCAATTCAGGCTGACGGCCACTCCGCAGCCTGATGAGCGCCACCCGCGCGCGCCTGCAGTTGCTCCTCCAACCCCGCCACCTGCTGGCGCAACACCGCGTTTTCTGCAGTCAGCGCAGCAACGCGTTGCTGCAGAGACTCCACGGTGGCTTCCGACTCGGCGGCTTCCTGCGGTTCGGCGGCGGAATCGCTGCGCGGCTTGCGCTTGGCTTCGCGCACGCGCTTGGCGGCTTGCTTCAGCTCGTCCTTGCCGGCGGCGGCCGCTGCGACTTGCTCGTCGGCGGGCAGGCTCGCGACGGCGGCTGCGGCATTGATCGAGATCGTGCCGGCCTTCACGGCCGCCACCAGCTCGGGCGCCGCCTGCTTCTGGATCTTTTCAATCATCACGACCTGGTTGCTGCTGAGGCGTGCGGCCTTGGCCAGGGCTTCGCGGGTGTCGAAGGGTGCCGATGTGTCCGCGCGGCTGGTGCTCGCGTCAGGCACCTCGGCGGCGGGCTCTGCCGGGGCGGCAGCAATCCTGGCGCGCCGCTCGGCCACGATCTCGCGCTTGCGCAGGGCGAGCACGCCGCGCTGGAAGTCGGAGATGCTGCGCCGGCCCAGGTGCTGGTCAATCATCCACAGGTGCACGTCTTCGATGGACTGAAAGCGCGTGTTCTGCACCGTCTGGAAGGGCAGGCCGTGCTTGCGGTAGCCATCGCATGCATACGCTTGTAGGCATTTTTCGCGGAACGGCCGTGTTGGGTGAGAGAATCGCTACGACCGCAGGTATTTTCTTGTGCTGATGGCCTCACTTTATTAAAATGCCTACGATCGTAGGAATTCTGATGAAGCATCAAATCCTCTCCCCTGAAGAACTTGGCGTCGTCGTGCGTGCTGTGCGCAAGAGTTCGGGCGTCCGCCAGGATGACTTGGCGGCCCTCGCCGGCGTGAGCAAGCAATTCGCGGCCGACGTCGAGCGCGGCAAGGCGACGGCCCAAATCGGCCTGGTGATGAAGCTGCTCGAACACCTCGGCCTGACCATCACGGTCAACGTGCCAGAGAGCGCGCTGCCGGAGATGCAGCGCATCAAGGTGAAGCGCGCGCGCGGCAAGACCTCGGGCTCGCCCGACAGCGGCACGGACTCCTGATTCGCATGAGTCGCTCCCTGCGCGTCTACATCGGCCCCCAACTCGTCGGTGAGCTAAAGGAGGGCGACGACATCTGGGGCTTCAACTACTCGGAAGAGTGGCGAGCCGCGCCCGATGGGTTTGACCTGTCCCCCGAGCTAACGCGCGACCCACACGGCCACCAGGATGGCGGCACGATGCGCCCGGTGCAGTGGTACTTCGACAACCTGCTGCCCGAGGAGTTGCTGCGCACGACCATCGCCCAGGAAGCCAAGCTCCCGAGCGATGATGCCTTCGCGCTGCTTGAGTACCTGGGTGCCGAGTCTGCCGGCTCCCTCACGCTCGTTCCCGACGGCGGGCAACCGGCTGAAGCCAACGAACTCCGCCCTCTGGAGATGAACGAGCTGAGCAAGCGCATCGCCGACCTACCCAGGCAGTCGCTCACGCGCCAGGCGCCAAAACGCATGTCGCTCGCTGGCGCCCAGAACAAGCTGCTCGTTGTGCTGCGAAACGGAAAGTTGTTCGAACCGGTGGGCGAGGCGCCCTCGACTCACATCCTGAAGCCGGAACACCCGCTGACGGCCACCTACCCGGCCTCCGTCTACAACGAGTACCTCACCATGAAGCTGGCGGAGTTCGCTGGCCTGGACGTGCCCGGCGTCCAGATGATGTTCGTTCCGCAACCGGTCTACATCATCCAGCGGTTCGACCGCACAGTGTCTGTGCCGAGGGGTTCACCCCGGGGCACCGAACCGACCGTCCGGCGACTGCACATCATCGACGCCTGCCAGCTGCTGAACAAGGCGCGCACCTTCAAGCACTCGGGTGCCACACTGGAGTCGCTGAGCGAGGTCATCGAGCGCAGCACCAACAAGGCCTCGACGCGCCTGCGCCTGTTCCGCTGGCTCGCCTTCAACACCCTCGTCGGCAATGACGACTGCCACCTGAAGAACCTTTCGTTCATGGTCAACGCGGACGGCGTCGCGCTGGCGCCGCACTACGACCTGCTGAGCACTGGCGCGTACCACACGAGAGCGTTCGCCGATGAGCATGCCAAGTGGCCGGACGTGCCGATGGCCATCCCGCTACCGGGCGCCAAGACCTTCGGCGAGGTGACGACCGAGAAGCTGGTGAAGGCGGCCTACCAACTCGGCGTGCCGCCAAGCGTGGCGATGCGGCAACTGGCGCGAATCAAGGCCGGCGTCACCACGGGGCTCGAGTCACTTAAGAGCAACCACGCGACGCTCTCGGAGGCGACGGGCGACGGCTTGGCCGCGACCTTCGCGCAGAACTCGCGGCTGCTGAACGTCATCGAGCACATCACGCTGCCCGACATGTTGAAGCGACTTTCCTGAAAGGGCGCGGGCCGCGTTTGAATCGCTGGCTTGCACCTGGGTTGCACGGAGAGGCCCCGCGCTCAAGGGCCTGTTCACACGGAGACCTCCGCGGCCTGATGGGCGCCGCCCGCCCGTGCCTGCAGTTGCTCCTGCAACCCCGCTACCTGCTGGCGCAATGCCGCGTTTTCTGCAGTCAGCGCAGCAACGCGTTGCTGCAGAGACTCCACGGTGGCTTCCGACTCGGCGGCTTCCTGCGGTTCGGCGGCGGAATCGCTGCGCGGCTTGCGCTTGGCTTCGCGCACGCGCTTGGCGGCTTGCTTCAGCTCGTCCTTGCCGGCGGCGGCCGCTGCGACTTGCTCGTCGGCGGGCAGGCTCGCGACGGCGGCTGCGGCATTGATCGAGATCGTGCCGGCCTTCACGGCCGCCACCAGCTCGGGCGCCGCCTGCTTCTGGATCTTTTCAATCATCACGACCTGGTTGCTGCTGAGGCGTGCGGCCTTGGCCAGGGCTTCGCGGGTGTCGAAGGGTGCCGATGTGTCCGCGCGGCTGGTGCTCGCGTCAGGCACCTCGGCGGCGGGCTCTGCCGGGGCGGCAGCAATCCTGGCGCGCCGCTCGGCCACGATCTCGCGCTTGCGCAGGGCGAGCACGCCGCGCTGGAAGTCGGAGATGCTGCGCCGGCCCAGGTGCTGGTCAATCATCCACAGGTGCACGTCTTCGATGGACTGAAAGCGCGTGTTCTGCACCGTCTGGAAGGGCAGGCCGTGCTTGCGGCAGATGCCGTAGCGGTTGTGGCCGTCGACGAGCACGTCCCCCCACAGCACGAGCGCATCGCGGCAGCCTTCGGCCAGGATGCTGCGCTCCAGGGCTTCACATTCCTCCGAGGTCAACGGGTCGATGTAGGCTTTGAGTTCTTCGTTGACGACGATGTCCATGGTGCAGGTTCAAAGATGCAAGGGGCGCGCATTGTAGGGAGGCGCGCAGCTGGCGGACGTGGAGTGCTCTGCCTTACCCGGGCCTGCCGCGAGCGGGCTTGCGCTTCGCGTCGCTCTCGCCATGCGCGACCTTGGCTTGCACCGGCGCGTTGCCGCCACTCACCAGATCCAGCCAAAGCAAGGCATCGACATAGGACATGAACCGGTTGAGATAGTCCGGTGAGACTTCACGCATTGCCTGGAGCGATCGAAGCACGAGAAGTTGAGAGTTGAGGGGGCCTGCATTCTTCGGAACCTGGGCCAGCGATTGGCTCAGCTGTCGATCGACGCTGAGCTTGGACCAGGTGCTTCTGAAATACCTCAGCGTTTTCAATGTACCGGGGGACTCCACACCGGTCGCGGCATCGTTGGCCGAGCTGCCATCGCCTTTCTCCGACGAATGACGGGCGATCTGGCGAACGAGAGCGGCCAGAGGGCCTTGGTGGGACGGTGCTTCCACGCTCGCGGCGTGTCGCTGGGGGAGGCTGTTGCCGGCCTCGGATGGAGCCCCTTCATACCGTTCGACGTAGGCCGCCAGCACTGTTGCCAGCCTGCCATCCAGCACGCGCCTCACTGCGCCTTCACAGGCCGCTGCACGCGTGGCCAGGGCCTCGATGAAGCAGAAGCGGACCGGGTCGAACCGGTGCGCACCACGCTCACGCAAGGCGGCGAGCGCCAGGCCGTGGTCGACGCCGTCGATCAGGGGTGACACCAGGGAGCCGGGTGCGCCGGGCTCACTGAGGGGGCTTCGTCGTCCCATTGGAAGACCTTGGCACGGGGGCCATTTCCACGCGCCGGTTTCGGGATCGCCCCGCGGCATCGGTGTTGGGAGCCACCGGCTGCTCGGGGCCAAACGCTGCGGCAAATGTGGACGACGATGGAATACCTTCATCGATCAGCGCCCGGGTCACGGTCAACGCCCGTTGGGCCGACAGCTCCCAGTTGTCGACGAATTGGTGGTTGCTGTCGCGAACCGGCCTGTCGTCGGTGAAGCCGCTGACCATCAAGAGTTCGTCGCGGGCGGCGAGATAGGTTGCCAGCGGCCCCGCCAGGCTCTTCAGCAGTTGCCGGCCCTCGGGCTGCAACTGGTCGGAGTTCAACGAGAACAGCAGGCTGCCACTGATCCCGATGCGCCCGTTGTTCAGGGTCACGCGGCCGCTTGCCAGCGGACCTGCCAGGGCCTTCTCCAGCGTCAGGCGCCGCTGCTCCTCGATCTGACGCTTCTTGACCTCGGTTTCCAGGTTGGTTGCCAGTTCCAGCTGAACGCCCAGCACGCAGACCAGCATCAGCACGAAAGCGCCCAGCAGGCCCGACATCAGGTCGCCGAACACGGCCCATACCGGCGCGGCCTGCTCCATGCCGGCGTCGATGTCGTCCATCAGCTCGCCTCGGCGGCAAGGGCCGCCTGCCGGCCGGAGAGTTGCTGCAACTCCTCGACGATCTGCTTCTGCGACAAGATGCTCAAGTCGATGATTTCCCGCGCCTGCGCCACGTAGTAGCCGAGCTGCTCGTCACTGCGCGCCGCAGACTTGTCGAGCGAGCCTTCAATGCGCGCCAGCGTGGCCATCAGCGCTTCGCTCGATTCGCTGAACTGCTGAACGCCGAAACCGAAGGCTTCACCCAGGCTGGAGACCTCGATGGCACTGCCCGTGACTTCTGCGGCCACCGCTGATAGCCGGTCGGCTTCTGCTTCGATCTTCTCGGTGAACTGCGTGCTGACCTGCTGCAGCAGGGCCGCCGATGAGGCGACCAGCGCGTCGATCGACCCCCGCTGTTCCGTGGCGGCGTGCTGGATGGCATCGAGCAGCGCCCGCAGCGTCTCCATGATGCGATGGCGTTCCTCGAGGAGCGCGTTGTCTTGCACCATGCTGTCGGAGAGTTTCTGGCGCAGTTGGCCGATCACTTCGGCGGCGGCCCGGGGTGCTTCTGCGGCGGTTTGCGTCAGCTGGGCAATCTCGGTGATCGTGTTCCGGGCATGCGCTTCGGCTTGTGCATGGATGTCGCGCGCGGTGCGTTCCAGCGTCTCGCAGATCTGCGCTTGCTGCGCGAGGGTTTGCGCGCCGGCTTGCTGCCAATTCTGCTGGAGCGAGGCCGCCATCGATTCCAGCGACTGGGCCAGCGCCGCCTGTCGCTGCTGGTCGCTGGCGGCCAAGCTCGCTTGCAAGGCGACGTGGGATTTTTCCATCGTGGCCATCAGCGTGGCCGGCTGCTGCTCGCAGGCCTGCACCAGCGAGGCCAGTGACTTCTGCAACGCGCCAGAGAGGTTGTCGCTGGTGTGCTGGTGCTGCGCGAGGGCGTCGCGCCAGGTTTGCGTCAGCGCGGCTTGACCGGCCGATTGGGCGCCTTCCACCGACGTCAACAGCCGAGCAGAGCGTTGCTCGAAGGTCTCGGCAAAGTTTTGCAGGGAGCTGTGCAAGCGTTGGGTCAGGTCGTCACTGCTGCGCTCGTGCCGGGCGAGCGCGGTCGTCCAGACGTTCTCCATTGCAGAGACGCTGCTGCCGTGCCGCGCGGACAGGCTCTCCAGCTGCAGCGTGACCGTGTCGGCGACTCGTTCGTGCAGCAGGGTGGTTTCACGCGCGATGCCTGCCATCGTGGCCTGGGCCACGGGCTCGATCGCGGTGCCGGCGATGCGGGCCACGTCGGTCAGGCTTTGTTTGAGGGACTTGTCGACGGACGACGCCAGATCGGCGTAGACCGTCGTGGTGTTGCGGAAGAAGGCTTCTTGGCTGGCGAGCAAACGATCGTTCAGCGCCTGGCTCTGCCGCTCGCTGTGCGCCATCATCGCCTGCAACTGTCCGAGCACGTCGGGGATCACGCGGGCTTGCGACTGCAAGGTCTTGAACGTTTCCTCGCGCAGGTGCGCGAGCGAGAAAGCGCGCAAGGTGGTCGCAATCCGGGTGTCCAGAACCTGCAAGGCCTGCAGCCTCTCCCGACGGCACACGGCCGACACCAAGCCCAGCATGGCAGACGCGGCCACCCCGGCGACGGAGGTGCCGAACGCGAGCCCCAAGCCCTTGACCGGCGCACTCAGGGCCGCGCGGATGGTCGGCAGATCGGTCGTGCTCTCCAGCGCCAACACCGCGCCGTCCAGCGTGACCACCATGCCGAGGAAGGTGCCCAGCATCCCCAGCAGCACCAGCAGGCCCACCAGATAGGGCGTCATCACCGGGCCGGGCAAGCCGACCCGTTCGCCTTCGATGCGCTGGCGCACCGGGTTGCGCAGGGCAGGGTGCACCTTGTCCAGCCAGCCGGCCAGGCTCGGCAGGTTCTCTGGAATGGCCGTCAGCGCCGTGGCCAATGTCGACGTGGCCTGATGGAAGCGCCGCAGTTCAAGCGCGCCCATCAGGTAGAACGCACCGATCAGCGTCGTCATCGTCAGCGCCAGCGGATTCGAGCGGATGTATCCGAAGCCGACCCAACAGACAACGGCCAAGCCCACGCAGAACGCCGCCACACCCAGTTTCTTGTTCATTGCTGCCTTGTGGTCTCGTGGCCCATCGCTTCCATCATTCCTTCGATCGGCTGCAATCGCATGTCCAGTTCGGCGAGCAGCACGCGTTGCATGTCCTTGCGGTACGTGGGCCACCAGTCTGTTTCCTGTGTCTCGGCCATCGTCTCCAGATGCGATTTGCGCAAGTGCTTGAATCGCTTTTCGAGCAACGGGGTCACGTGCGAAAGCAAGTGGCGCTCACGCGTGCTCAAGGCTTCGTCCAACACTGCATCCAATGCAGCCAGCCGGCTGAGGCTTGGCGATCGTTTCGACAGCGCCGCTCGCACGTTGACGCGCAGCGGGCCGATGCGTTCAGCCATCGCTCGTTGGTGCGCAAGGTACTGGCGCCGGTAAGGTGAAAAATCCATCGCGTTGTCGGTGGCTACCGTGAACAGGTCATCGGTGGTGATTGACTTGACCAAGTCCGCGCGCACGCGGGCGAACTCTTCAGAGAGGGCGCTTGCCGGAGGCGACACGCCGTTCGGGGCATGAGGTGGAGTCGGCGCACCTGCACCATTCAGCGCCGCGGAGAGAGAGATCGCGTCAGACCAATCCAGCCACAGGCTCAATCGCTCTGCGAAGCTCTGTTTGGAGTCGGCGATTTCGGTGGAGGCCAGCTCCGTGAGCAAGCGAACGAGCGTCGAACTGGTGGTCGAATTGGTGAAATGGGTGCGCGTCATTCTCTGCGCCATACCTGCAACTGACCGCAGGTCGAAAAGGGGCGGAGTCTACTGCATGGCAACCGCCAGGCCGGTGCTGTAGCCCCCCGGCTTGGGAAGGTTCCTGTACCCAGGGCACCGGGCAGGGCGGCGGAGATCGAGGGTCACTCCATCACGAGCCCAATTTAGAGGATCTCGACCAGAACGTGCGCGGGCCCGATGGCGTCATGACCCCAGCGCCCGCAAAGGCACCCGTCAGCGATTGGCGCAGAAGCCGAATTGCGTCGTGGCACCTGCCGCCAATGTCTTGTTCCAGTCAACGCCGCTGGCGGTCATCTGGCTGCCTGTTTGCGATACGGTGGCATTCCAAAAGTTGCTGACGGTGCCATCGATCGCCACGCTCACCGTCCAGTTCAGCGGCACCGTGTTCGGGTTGGTGACGTTGACATTGCTGCAGTAGCCGCCCGCCCATTCATTGATCGGGCTGAGCGACACGGTGGCGGGGGCCGTGGTGGTGCCGCCGCCTCCAGACCCGCTGCCAGACCCGCCGCCGGTCACGCCGGTGGGCAGTTGCACGGGGAACTGCGTGCCCAATGAAATCTCGGTCGTGATCGTCAACGGCACCGAGCCGACATTGAGCACCTGGCCAAAGACATCGGTGATCTGCAGGTCATACGGGCCGGTACCCATGCCACTCGGGGCGATGAAGTAGTTGTAGGCTTCGCGGCCCAGGCTGTTGTAGGCGGCGCCAGACCCTGTGGCGCGGTAGGCCACTGCCGCCACCGGGTTGCGGTGCTCTCGAACCTGGATACCGGCCCACCACTGGCTGGAGCCTTCTTTGAAGTACACCTTCGCCGGCGAAGAAGGCCCGCTCACGTACTTCCACGTGATGGGGATGTTGCCGGCACCCAAGGGCGAGATCTTGGCGAACGCTTCTTGCGACAGGTCAACGTTGCCCACGCTGCATCCTGGGCACTGGTCGTCGATGCGAACCACCACGGTCTGCTGCGTGTTGAGGTTGGTCACTTCGATGTAGGCCCCGCAGGCCTGCGAGCCGTTGTAGTCGGCCGCGTTCATCGCTGCGGTCAGCACCGTGCTGGCGGGCATGGGAAAGCTGCAGTTGCCTCCGCCGCCGTAGCCGTAGAAAGTGCCTCGTCCACTGTGGGTGGACTGGTAGCCGGCCTGCGCCATGGCCAGTGCAGCGAAAAGGCTGCCAATGACCAAGAGACTTCCACTTCTGACGATCGACTTCAAGTTCATGCTGCCGCTCCCTTGGGTAGGTTGACGGTCGCAATGTAGTCTCTTGAAGCGAGCGCGGGCCCTTGCGGAAACATCTGGAATCACACCGCGACCCATGTTGCAACCACGTCGCTGGCAGTGGCGGTGCGTGGCATGAGCTTGAGACGTTCAGGCTCGTGCCGCCTCAAGGCTCCGATCGCGCGAGACCATCGCGCTGACCGGTTGTCACTGCGCGATGGGTGTCCCTATCGCAAGCGAGTAAAGCTGATGCGGCTGATCAGCGACTCCAACTCCCCTCGCATCACCTGCTCTCGAAGAATTTTCACCAAGCCTTGGTCGGCCATCGATTTGAGTTCTCGTGCCGCGCTGTCGTAGGCGTACGGGTTCTCGAGGGATGTTCCGGCGGGCTCCAGGTCGGTCGGCACGCCGAACTCGGATTCAAGGTAGGTCGATTGGGCCAGTGTGCTCATGATGGCGCTCCAGGTGGCGGTTGACGGGGGCGGCACTGAGAGAAGTCGCATCGTATCCCTCAGGGAAGTCGGTGAGCGGCGTCGAAGGTCTTTTCAGATCGTGAATTCGCCGCCTCGGTGGGAACCTCCCCGGCTGGTACGTGTCGGACCCAATGAAGTTGACTTCAGGGCTCGAACCATGCCACCTCTGATTCGAGGCTTGATCATTGCCAACGTGTTGGCATTTCTGCTCGAGCGGGCACTGGGAGTTTCGGCGACGCTCTGGTTCGCGTTGTGGCCGTGGGCATCCGGCCAATTCATGCCGTGGCAACTGGCGACCTACGCGTTTCTGCACGCCGACGTGATGCACCTGGCCTTCAACATGTATGGCCTGTGGATGTTCGGCTCGGAGCTGGAGCGTTTGTGGGGTGCGCGCCGTCTGGGCCTGCTCTATGGCGTCAGCGTGCTGACCGCCGCCGTGGTTCAGCTCGGGGTGACCCACATGCTCGGCAACGCCGCACCGACGATTGGTGCGTCTGGCGGCTTGTTCGGAGTTCTGTTCGGTTTCGCGATGATGTTCCCGCAACGCAGGATCATGCTGTTGCTGCCGCCGATCCCGATGCCTGCATGGGTCTTCGTCACGCTCTATGGTGTGATCGAGCTGACCCTGGGTGTCACCGGCACGGCCAATGGCGTGGCGCATTTCGCCCATCTCGGTGGCCTGCTGGGTGGGTGGCTGGTGATCCGGCAATGGCGCCGAGAGCCGCCACCCGGCTGATCGACCTCACGGCGTGGGGAGTTGCGCAGGCAACCCGTCAGGCGGACACTGCTTCGCTCCACTCGGGGTTCATCTTCATGGCACTCGCACACGCAGTCTCGGGTCAGCCTCTCGACGTACGGCCACTGGGCCGCCGAATGGCGACCGAAAAGACGACGGCTCTGTTCAAGTCGCGTGATCTGGAGGTCATGCGTCTCGTGCTCCTTGCGGGGAAGTCGTTGCCGCCTCACAAGGTGCAGGGCGAAATCACGATTCACTGCCTCGAAGGCAGCCTCGGCATTGAACTCGACGAGAAGACGGTGAGACTCGAGGCAGGGGAACTGCTCTTTCTCTCGGCAGGTGCGATGCATGGTGTGAACGCGGTGACCGATGCGAGCGCGCTGGTGACCATCGCATTGAAACCCTGAACCGGCGGTTCCTGGTGAACCCGCTTGATGGCGGCGTGGCCGGGGCTCATCCCGGCTTCCCATCGAGCCGCGCACGCGTCAGAACGCGCCAGTAGCGCACGGCATAGAGACCGAACCCACACGACCACAGTGCCGCGGACCCTTCGACAGGGCGAACGGATATGGGTTGAACCGCCGATTCAGTCTAGGTCGATTCCATGCGCCGCTTCTGCGTCGATGCAGAAGCTTGATGTACATCAAACAGTGAGCACGCTGTGGTGCGCGAAGCGTAGACGCGCAGGGGAAGCGGGGCTTACGCTCGTTGCAAGTCAAGACGCTTGAGTCATGTGCTCGTGTCCCGACGTACCGCCCGTCTTGCGCGATGGCTGGTGAACAACAACAAGGAAGCGGAGACATGAACGAAGACATCAAGCCTCACACCAGGTCGCAGGAACTGCGAGCGTTCTTCACTCTGTCGGTGGTGCTGGCACCGGTGCTCGCCTTTGCCTTGGTCGCGGGGTATGGCTTCATGGTCTGGATGTACCAGCTTGTCGCCGGCCCACCTGGCACGCGGTTCTGAGCCGCCTGCCATGGCGCTCGAAGAACTTCACATCGCCAGCCTGGTTGTCCATGCGGCGCCACGCCGACTCGAGAGCATTACCGAAGCCATCTGGGCGCTCCCCGGTGCGCTGGTGCATGCCTCGTCGGCCAACGGCAAGCTCGTGGTGTCGCTCGAAGCCAGCAGCGCTGAAGAGATGACGCAAACGGTGTCGCGCATCCAGCACACCGACGGCGTGCTGTCGGCCGCACTGGTCTACCAATGTGCAGACAGCCTGGCTGCCATGAATGAGGAAATCCCCGATGCGTAGGCGCGAGTTCATCAGGCAGTCCGCAGCGGCTGCCGCAGGCGCTGCCGCCGGCATCGCGATGCCGGCCCAGGCACAAACACCCGCCGGTGACCAAGGCGTCAAGTGGAGCAAGGCGCCGTGTCGCTTCTGCGGCACCGGCTGCGGCGTGACCGTCGCCGTCAAGGACAACCGGGTCATCGCGACGCAGGGAGACACCCTGGCAGAGGTCAACAAGGGCCTCAACTGCATCAAGGGCTACTACCTCTCGAAAATCATGTACGGCGAAGACCGGCTCACGACGCCGCTGCTGCGCATGAAGGACGGCAAGTACGCGAAAGACGGTGAGTTCGAGCGCGTCTCGTGGGACACCGCGTTCGACGTGATGGCCGAACAGTTCAAGCGCGTGCTGAAGGAAAAGGGCCCGACCGCGGTGGGCATGTTCGGCTCGGGCCAGTGGACCATCTGGGAAGGCTATGCGGGCCTGAAGCTCATGAAGGCCGGCTTCCGCTCGAACAACCTCGACCCGAACGCCCGCCACTGCATGGCCTCGGCCGCGGTGGGGTTCATGCGCACCTTCGGCGCGGATGAGCCCATGGGCTGCTACGACGACATCGAGGCCGCAGACGCGTTCGTGCTCTGGGGCTCGAACATGGCCGAGATGCACCCGATCCTGTGGACGCGGGTGACCGACCGCCGGCTCAGCGACCCCAACGTCAAGGTGGCCGTGCTCTCGACCTTCGAGCACCGGTCTTACGAGCTCGCCGACATCGAACTCACCTTCACGCCGCAGACCGACTTGGCCATCCTCAACTACATCGCCCACCACATCATCAGCACCGGGCGGGTGAACAAAGAATTCGTCGAGAAGCACACGACCTTTCTGCGCGGCAACACCGACATCGGCTACGGCCTGCGGCCCGAGCATCCGTTGCAGAAGGCCGCAAAGAACGCCAGCGCCCCGGGCGGCTCCCAGCCGATGACCTTCGACGAGTTCGCCAAGTTCGTCGCCACCTACGACCTCGAGTACACGGCCAAGCTCAGTGGCGTGCCCAAGAACCGGCTGCAGGCCCTGGCCGAGTTGTATGCCGACCCGAAGGTCAAGGTGATGTCGTTCTGGACCATGGGGTTCAACCAGCACACGCGCGGCGTCTGGTGCAACAACATGGTCTACAACATCCACCTGTTGACCGGCAAGATCGCGACGCCGGGCAACAGCCCGTTCTCGCTCACGGGCCAGCCCTCGGCCTGTGGAACGGCCCGCGAGGTCGGCACCTTTGCCAACCGCCTGCCGGCCGACATGGTGGTGACCAACCCCAAGCACCGCGAGCACGCCGAAGAGATCTGGAAGCTGCCGCCCGGGACCATTCCCGACGTGCCGGGCTACCACGCCGTCTTGCAGAACCGCATGCTCAAGGACGGCAAGCTCAACGCCTACTGGGTGATGGTCAACAACAACATTCAGGCGGGCGCCAACCTGATGCAGGAGGGCTACCCCGGCTACCGCAACCCGGCCAACTTCGTGGTGGTGTCGGACGCCTACCCGACGGTGACCGCGATCGCAGCCGACCTCATCCTGCCCGCGGCGATGTGGGTCGAGAAGGAAGGTGCGTATGGCAACGCCGAGCGGCGCACGCACTTCTGGCATCAGCTCGTGGCGCCTCCCGGCGAAGCGCGTTCAGACCTCTGGCAGCTGATGGAGTTCTCCAAGCGCTTCAAGGTCGAAGAGGTCTGGCCTGCGGAGCTGATCGCCAAGAAGCCCGAGTACCGCGGCAAGACACTGTTCGACATCCTCTTTCGCAATGGCGAGGTCGACAAGTTTCCGGCATCGACGGTCGAAGCCGGCTACGAGAACGCCGAGGCGAAGGCCTTCGGCTTCTATGCGCAGAAGGGCCTCTTCGAGGAGTACGCCCGCTTCGGCCGCGGCCATGGCCATGACCTGGCGCCCTTCGACGCGTATCACCAGGTGCGCGGCTTGCGGTGGCCCGTGGTCAACGACAAGGAAACGCGGTGGCGCTACAAGGAAGGCTCGGATCCGTACGTCAAGGCCGGCACGGGCTACCAGTTCTACGGCTTTCCCGACGGCAAGGCACGCATCTACGCGCTGCCCTACGAGCCCGCGGCGGAAAGCCCGGACAAGGACTACCCGTTCTGGTTGTCGACCGGCCGCGTGCTGGAGCATTGGCATTCCGGGTCGATGACGCGCCGGGTGCCCGAACTGCACAAGGCGGTTCCCAATGCCGTCTGCTACATGCACCCCGACGACGCGGTGGCCGCGGGCGTGCGACGCGGCTCCGAGATCGAGATCAGTTCTCGCCGCGGCAGCATGCGCACGCGTGTGGAGACACGCGGCCGCAACAAGCCGCCGCGTGGATTGGTCTTCGTGCCGTGGTTCGACGCGAGCCAGCTCATCAACAAGCTGACGCTGGACGCGACGGACCCCATCTCGTTCCAGACCGACTTCAAGAAGTGCGCCGTGAAGATCGTGAAGGTCTAGGACTCAAGGAAACGCCATGACGCTGCGAATCATCCTGGGCTTTGCGATGTGGGCCGCATGGGTCTGCGCCCAGGCGGTGCCGGTCGCTGATGCAATGCGCGGCCCCACGCCCATCACCGCCACGACCGAACCGCCAAAGCTGGGCAACGCCGTCAACGACGACCACCGGCTCAAGCGCAACTACAGCTACCAGCCGCCCATCATTCCGCACCGTGTCGACGGCTACCAGATCGACAAGAACTTCAACAAGTGCCTGGACTGCCACGCTCGCGAGAAGACCGCGTTCTCGCAGGCGATTCCCGTCAGCCCCACCCACTACATCGACCGCGGCGGCAAGGTGCTGGACCACATCTCCACACGGCGCTACTTCTGCCAGCAGTGTCATGTGGCCCAGGAGGGCGTGCCTGCGCTGGTCGGCAACGGATTCCGGGGCGACGCTGCGGATGCCGCGTCCGCACCCACAGCCGCACCGCCGCCGAAGAAATAGAACGAGGGCACAGCATGCTCAAGCGCATCAAGCAGTACTGGACCATCATCCGCAGGCCGAGCGTTCACTTCAGCCTCGGCTTTCTCACGCTCGGCGGTTTCATCGGCGGCATCATCTTCTGGGGTGGGTTCAACACCGCCATGGAGGCGACCAACACGGAAGCCTTCTGCACTGGTTGCCACGAGATGCGCGACAACGTGTTCGCCGAGCTGCGGACGACCATCCACTACACCAACCGCTCGGGCGTGCGGGCCATCTGCTCCGATTGCCACGTGCCGCACAACTGGACCGACAAGATGGCGCGCAAGATGCAGGCATCCAAGGAGGTGTGGGGCAAGGTCTTCGGCACCATCGACACTCAGGAGAAGTTCCGCGACATGCGCCTCGAACTCGCGCAGCACGAGTGGGCGCGATTCAAGGCGAACGACTCGCTCGAGTGCCGCAACTGCCACCAGTACGCGTCGATGGATTTCACCCGCCAGAGCGCACGGGCGCAGAACATGCACTCCACCTATCTGGCCAACAAGGAGAAGACCTGCATCGACTGCCACAAGGGCATCGCTCACAGGTTGCCGCACATCCCCGCCGGCGAGGCACCGACGGACACGCCGGGGCAGGTCGTGCCGGTGCCGGCCGGCGCTGCGGTTGCGGCCAGCGCGAGCCGTCCGTGACGTGGTTGCAAATGAAGCGGCCATGAAAACGGCCCGCACATGGCGGGCCGATTCTGGCGTCTGAGTTGCGAAAGATTGAGGGTGTCGGCTGCTGCCTCTACAGCCCGGCAACCTTGGGCGATGCAGCCGCGGTCTTCGTGGCGACTTTCTTGTCCGCTTTCACGGTGGCGACCTGCTGCTTGGTCGTTGCCTTCTTCGCGACCACGGCCTTGTCGCTCGTGGGCGAGGCCATGGCATCTTTGCTGCCCTCTGCGCCGGGGCATGCGAATGCGCTGCCTGCGACGAGTGCCAGAGGAATCAAGAGATATTTCATGATGGGCTCCTGTGGGGGTGACGGTGAAGAGCGGGGGCGCTTGCTACAGGTCCATCATGCAGCGATGCCAACGCCCACCGGCGGCTCATGGTCTTTTCTGATTGGTGACAAAGCTCACCCCACCTCATATCCGTTCGGGCTGAGCTTGTCGAAGCCAGCGCAGTGCACGGCGCACCCTTCGACAGGCTCAGGGCGAACGGAGGCTGGCTGAGGCACGTCACTGGTGAGGTGGTCTTTGTGGCAAATCTCGACGGCCACCTAGACCACGCTGCGGTGCCGGGCGATGCAGGTGCTGAGCACCTCGTCGCCGCTGCGCAACCACCAGTTGCCGGCCGAAAAGATCTCCACCTCGCTGAAGCCGGCGAAGCCTTCGGCCTCGACCCAGCCGCGGATGTGTGGGATGTCGATCACACCGTCGCCCATCATCCCGCGATCGTTCAGCGGGTCGGCGGTGGGCACGAGCCAGTCGCACACGTGGAAGGCGAGCAAGCGGTCGCGGCCGGCGCGCTGGATCTGCGCCTGCAGCTTCGGGTCCCACCACACGTGGTAGACGTCCACGGCCACACCGAGCGCACCGCTGCGTTGCGGGTCGAGCTCGTCGCACACGTCGAGCGCCTGCTCCAGCGTGTTGATGCAGGCGCGCTCCGCGGCGTAGGTGGGATGCAGGGGTTCGATGGCCAGCGGCATCTTTCGCTTGCGCGCTTCTTCCAGCAGTGTGGCGATGCCGTCTCGCACGACTGCGCGGGCCGACGCGATGTCCTTGTGCTGCGGTTTGCCCGCCAGCGCGCCGGGCAGGCTGCCCACCACCAGCACCAGGCAGGGCGCGCCGAGTTCGCAGGCCTCGTCCAGCGCACGCAGGTTCTCGTCTTTCGCGTGGGGCTCGGTGAACATGCCGCCGCGGCAGTAGCCCGACAGCTCCAGCCCGTGCGCGCGCAATGTGCTGGCCGTGGCGGCCAGCCCCGCGGCGGCCACCTGGTCGCGCCAGGGCGACACGGCGCGGATGCCGTGGCGTGCACACGCATCGAGGATGTCCATCAGCGGCCAATCCCGGCCGTGCTGCTTGCGCACGGTGGCGGTGTTGATCGACAGCCAGCGGTGGTCGGCGCTGAAGTCGCGCATCGTCATGCGTCCACACCGTGCAGCGCCAGCAGCGTGCGCATGCGCCGCGCTGCGCGCTCGGGGTCTTCGATCAGCCCGGCCGCATCGGCCAGCCTGAACAGCTCGGCAAAGTGCGGCAGCGAGCGGGTGCTCTGCTGGCCGCCCACCATCACGAAGTGCGGCTGGTGGCCGTTGAGCCAGGCCATGAACACCACGCCTGTTTTATAGAAGCGCGTGGGCGCCTTGAAGATGTGGCGCGAGAGCGGCACGGTGGGCTCGAGGATGGCGTTGAAGCGCGCGGTGTCACCGGCCGCCAATGCACCCAGCGCCGCGCTCGCTGCGGGGGCGATGGCGTCGAAGATGCCGAGCAGCGCGTCGCTGTGCTTCTGCCCGTCGCCGGCAATCAGCTCCGCGTAGTTGAAGTCGTCGCCGGTGTACATACGCACGCCTTCGGGAAGACGCGCTCGCATCTGGATTTCGCGGTCCTTGTCGAGCAGCGAGATCTTGATGCCGTCGACCTTGCTGGCGTGGGCCTCGATGATGCCCAGCGCCGTGTCCATGGCCGCATCCACGCCGCTGCCGCCCCAGTAGCCGGCCAGCGCGGGGTCGAACATCTCGCCCAGCCAGTGCAGCACCACCGGCTGTTTCGCCTGGCTCAGCACGCGGCTGTACACCCGCTCGTAGTCGGCCGGGCTCTTGGCGACGCGGGCCAACGCGCGGCTCGCCATCACGATCAGCTTGCCGCCGAGTTTCTCGATGGCGGCCATCTGCTCTTCATACGCGCGGATCACGTCGTCGACGCTCTTCGCGGCGTCGGGCGCTAGCTGGTCGGTGCCGCAGCCGCTCGCGACCAGCGCACCCGGCACGTCGCGCGCAGCGTCCAGGCTGCGGCGGATCAGCTCCAGCGAGGTGGGCCAGTCGAGCCCCATGCCGCGCTGCGCGGTGTCCATCGCCTCGGCCACGCCCAGGCCCATGCGCCACAGGCGCTGGCGGTAGGCGATGGTGGTATCCCAGTCGATCGCGCAGTCGAGCCAGGGGTCGACGTTCGCGCGCGCATCGGCCACCACGTGCGCGGCCGAATAGGCGATGCGGTTGAACTGCGTGCCAGGCCGCGCAGGCGCGATGCCCGGGGTGCCGCGCAGGGTGTAGGGCTGCAGCGTGCCGTCGCCCGTTGGCAGGTTGAGGCGCAGCATCACAGCTTCAGCGCGGGCACGTCGACCCAGCGCCGCTCTTTCCAGCTCTGCAGCGCGGCGTCGACCAGTTGCACGCCCTTGGCGCCTTCGGGCAGCGTCCACACATAGGGTGCGTCTTCCACCACATGGCGGATGAACGCTTCCCACTGGATCTTGAAGCCGTTGTCGTAGACCTGCGAGTCGGGCACTTCCTGCCATTGGTCGAAGAAGTTCATGGTCTGCTGGACGTCGGGGTTCCACACCGGGCGTGGCGTGGTCACGCGGCTCTGCGCGCGGCAGCTCTGCAGGCCGGCCACGGCCGAGCCGTGCGTGCCGTCGACGTGGAAGGTCACGAGGTCGTCACGCCGCACACGCGTGGCCCAGCTCATGGTGAGCTGCGCCACCACCGGCTCGCCGTTGTGGCCCTTGAGCTGCGCGGTGGCGTAGGCCGCGTCGTCGGCGGTGGCGGTGTAGGGTTTGCCGGCTTCGTCCCAGCGCTTGTCGATGTGCGTGGCGCCCAGGCAGGTGATGGACTGCACTTCGCCGAACAGGTTGTCGAGCACGTAGCGCCAGTGGCACATCATGTCGAGGATCATCCCGCCGCCTTCTTCCTTGCGGTAGTTCCAGCTCGGGCGCTGGATGGGCTGCAGGTCGCCTTCGAACACCCAGTAGCCGAAGTCGATGCGCGCGCTCAGCATGCGGCCGAAGAAGCCCGCGCGGCGCAGCATGTCGAGCTTGCGCAGGCCGGGCAGGAAGAGCTTGTCTTGCACGGCGCCATGCTTCAGGCCCGAGGCCTGCGCCACCTTGGCGATCTCCACCGCCTCGTTGAGGTTGGTGGCGATCGGCTTCTCGCAATACACATGCTTGCCGGCGCGGATGGCATCGGCCAGCAGGCGAGGGCGCATCTGCGTGGTGCCGGCATCGAAGAAGACGGTGTCGTCCTTGTTGGCGAGCGCAGCCGCGAGGTCGGTGCCCCAGCGCTGGATGTTGTGCGCCTTGGCCAATGCTTCCATCTTCTCGGCATTGCGGCCGATGAGGATGGGGTCGGGCATCACCTTGTCGCCGTTGGCGAGCGTCACGCCGCCCTGGTTGCGAATGGCCACGATGGAGCGGATGAGATGCTGGTTCATGCCCATGCGTCCGGTGACGCCATGCATGATCAGACCGAGTCGTTGGGTCGGCATGTGAGCTTCCTGCTGTTGCGTTGAGTTCTAGGCGCGGCGATGCCGGCCTACTGCGGGGTCAGGCCCGCCTCTTTCACCAGCTTGGCGTTGGTGGCGATCTCGCCCTTGATGTAGGTGTCGAACTCGGCGGGCTTCATGGTCCAGGCGTCCACGCCCAGCTGCAGGAAGCGCTCTTTCACCTCGGGTGCGGCCAGCGCCTTCAGCACCTCGGCGTTGAGGCGGTCGACGATCTCGTGCGGCGTCTTGGCCGGCACCATCATCCCGATCCAGAAGTTGAACTCCGAGCCGGGCACGCCGGCTTCGGCGGTGGTGGGCACATCGGGCAGCGCACTCGAGCGCCGCGGCGAGCCCACGGCCAGCGCCTGCAGCTGGCCGCTCTTGATCTGCCCGATCACCGGGGCGACCGGCGAGAAGTAGTAGTCCACGCGGCCGGCGATCACTTCGTTCACCGCTTCGGCCGAGCCTTTGAACGGAATGTTGGTCGCCTGGATGCCGGCGGCCAGGCGGAACTTCTCGGCGTTCAGGTGTGTGGCGCTGCCTTGCCCGGCCGACGCGTAGTTGAGACCGTTCGGCGAGGTTTTCGCGGCGGCCAGCAGGTCTTTCAGCGTCTTCAGGTTCTTGGACGGCGACACCACCAGCGCATTGGGCACAGCGGCGATGGGTGTCACGCCGGCAATATCGGCCACGGTGTCGAACGGCAGCTTGGCGAAGGTCGACGGGCTCACCGTGTGCGACGACGAGTGAATCATGATCGTGTAGCCGTCGGGCGCGGCTGTGGCCAGCGCCGTCTGGCCGATGGTGCCGCTGGCACCCGCCTTGTTGTCGATGACGAGCTGCTGGCCGAGGCTGGCCGACACCTTGTCGCTGATGGCGCGCGCCACGATGTCGGTGGTGCTGCCGGCGGCAAACGGCACGATCACGCGGATCGGCTTGCTCGGGTACGTCTCGGCCAGGGCGGCTGCCGGAACGCAGCCCAGGCCGGCGACGGCCAGCAACACCAGTCGGCGGGAAAGAAGCGGGGCGGTCTGCATCGTTGTCTCCTGTGGTCCGTGATCTCGGTGATTAGTTCACTGCTTGGTGAATTAGAGATCATTCTGGAACACCGGACGCGCAGGCGTCAACCGCCGGGTTTACTCCCTTAGTACATACCCGAGGATCACGTCGCAGATGTGCGAGAGCCGCTCGTTCAAGGCCTTCGGCGACATCAGGTCGCGCCCGAAGATGGTCGACAACGTGTGCTGGTTCGACAGGTAGAAGTAGGCGATGCCCGCGATCGAGATGTAGAGCTGCAGCGGGTCGACCCCGCCGCGAAAAACGCCCGCCGCCCGGCCGCGCTCGAGGATGCTGCCCAGCGCCTCGATCAACGGCGTGTTCAGCGCGCGGGCCCGCTCCGAGCCCTTGATGTGCCGTGCGCGGTGCAGGTTCTCGCTGTTGAGCAGCGTCAGGAACTCCGGGTGTTCCAGGTAGTAATGCCAGGTGAATTCGGTGAGCCGGCGCACCGCCTGCTCGGGCGGCATGTCGGTGAGGTGCAGCTGCTGTTCGGCTTCACGGATGCGAAGGTAGGCCTCTTCGAGCACCGCGCGGAACAGTTGCTCCTTGTTCTCGAAGTAGTAATAGATTAGCTTCTTGTTGATGGCCGCCCGCTCGGCGATGCGGTCGACGCGGGCGCCACCCAGGCCGTACTCGGCGAACTCGTCACGCGCCGCCACGAGGATGGCCTCGCGCGAGCGGTCGGCGTCTCGCGTGCGCGGGCCGTCCGCCGGTGCGGCCGGCGCCGCCTTGCTTGTGGTGGTGCGCGCGCGGCGCGCGGGAGGGTCTTTTTTCATGCCGGCGAGGATAAGCGCTGCGCGCGGCATTCAACACCATAAGTCACCAATTGGTGATTAGCGATGACTGAGACGAGTCGATAGATATCCCTTATGGATAACTTACTGGCATTCAACTTCCTCTAAATTCCCCTCCTGCGTAATCTGATGCCTCGCTTCTAACCCTCAACCCCCGAACAGGGCCCCGCCGAGAACAGCTTCATCCATCGGTTACCTGAACTCCCAACCGGCACCGAGCCACTCGGTGCAAACGATCAAAGGAAAAAGAACCATGTCATCCGAATCAAAGTGCCCGTACCCGGGCGCGCACAAACAAGCCGCAGCCGGTGCCCCGTCGAACGCCAACTGGTGGCCGAACCAGCTGAACCTGAAGATGCTGCACCAGCACTCGGCCAAGTCCGACCCGATGGGTGAGAGCTTCGACTACGCCACCGCATTCAAGAGTCTGGACCTCGCGGCCGTGAAGCGGGACCTGACGGCGCTGATGACCGACTCGCAGGACTGGTGGCCCGCCGACTTCGGCCACTACGGCCCGTTGTTCATCCGCATGGCCTGGCACAGCGCCGGCACCTACCGCATTGGCGACGGCCGCGGCGGCGCCGGCGGCGGCCAGCAGCGATTCGCACCCCTGAACAGCTGGCCCGACAACGGCAACCTGGACAAGGCGCGCCGTCTGATCTGGCCGATCAAGCAGAAGTACGGCAGCAAACTCTCGTGGGCTGACCTCATGGTCCTGGCCGGCAACGTCGCGCTGGAGTCGATGGGCTTCAAGACCTTCGGTTTCGCCGGCGGCCGCGCCGACACCTGGGAGCCGGAAGAGGCGGTCTACTGGGGCACAGAGAACACCTGGCTGGGCGACAAGCGCTACAGCGGCGACCGCAATCTGGAGAAGCCGCTGGGCGCCGTGCAGATGGGTCTGATCTACGTCAACCCGCAGGGCCCCAACGGCAACCCCGACCCGCTCGCCGCGGCCAGAGACATCCGCGAGACCTTCGCCCGCATGGCGATGAACGACGAGGAAACCGTCGCGCTGATCGCCGGCGGCCACACCTTCGGCAAGACCCATGGCGCAGCCCCCGAATCCCACGTGGGGGTCGAGCCCGAAGGCGGCGGCATCGAGGACCAGGGTTTCGGCTGGACCAACGGCTTCGGCAGCGGCAAGGGTGGCGACGCCATCACCAGCGGCCTCGAAGTCACCTGGACCACCACGCCCACGAAGTGGAGCAACAACTTCTTCGAGAACCTGTTCGGCTACGAGTGGGAGCTGACGAAGAGCCCCGCCGGCGCACACCAGTGGGTGGCCAAGGGCGGCGCAGGTGCCGGCACCATCCCGGACGCGCACGACCCGTCCAAGCGCCGCGCGCCGACCATGCTGACCACGGACTTGTCGCTGCGCATCGACCCGGCCTACGAAGCGATCTCGCGACGCTTCCTGGCCCACCCGGACCAGTTCGCCGACGCCTTCGCGCGCGCCTGGTTCAAGCTGACCCACCGCGACATGGGCCCGCGCACCCGCTACCTCGGCCCGGAAGTCCCCGCTGAAGAGCTGATCTGGCAGGACCCCGTCCCCGCGGTGAGCCATGCGCTGATCGGTGAAGCCGACATCGCCTCCCTCAAGGCCACGATCTTGGCTTCGGGGCTGTCTGTGTCGCAGCTGGTGTCGACCGCCTGGGCCTCGGCAGCCACCTTCCGCGGCAGCGACAAGCGTGGCGGTGCCAACGGCGCACGCATCCGCCTGGCGCCGCAGAAGGAATGGGAAGTCAACCAGCCGGCCGAGCTCGCCAAGGTCCTGGCGACGCTGGAGGCGATTCAGAAGAGCTTCAACGGCGCGCAGTCCGGTGGCAAGGCGGTTTCGCTGGCCGACCTGATCGTGCTGGGCGGCTGCGCGGCGGTCGAAGCCGCGGCGAAGAAGGCGGGCCACGACGTCAAGGTGCCATTCACGCCCGGCCGCACAGACGCGTCGCAGGCGCAGACCGACGTGGAGTCGTTCGCCGCGCTGGAGCCGGCCGTCGATGGCTTCCGCAACTACCTGCGCAAGGAGTTCGAGGGGTCGGCGGCCGAGTTGCTGGTCGACAAGGCGCAGTTGCTGACGCTGACCGCGCCCGAGATGACGGTGCTGGTCGGTGGCCTGCGTGCCCTGAACGCCAACGTCGGGAAGGCCGCACACGGTGTCTTCACCAAGCGGCCCGAGACGCTGACGAACGACTTCTTCGTCAACCTGCTCGACATGAAGACGGCGTGGAAGAAGTCCACCACCGCCGATGGCGTGCTGGAAGGGCGCGATCGAGCGACCGGCGATCTCAAGTGGACGGGCACCGTCGTCGACCTGGTCTTCGGTTCGAACTCGCAGCTTCGCGCCCTCGCCGAAGTCTATGCGGGCAGCGACGCGCAGCCGGCCTTCGTCCGTGACTTCGTGGCGGCGTGGAACAAGGTGATGAACCTCGACCGCTTCGACATCGCCTGATCTCAGAGGGTAGGGCCTCGAATGCACATCTCGTGCGTTCGAGGCCCATGAGACGGACGCGATCCTGGATGCGGCGGCGCAATCGCCCCGCATGCGGCGTGACGCCAATCAACTCAACCAGTCTGCGCGAGTGCCGCAGCAAGCTTTCGGCACAAGGCCCGTGGGAGATTTCCAATTGAACAAGCCGGTACTTCCACGGGCGACACGCCTGAATCGGGGACTTCGGTTTCTGGTGGGTGTGGGCATCTTGGCGCTTGGTGGGGCGCGTGTTGGCTACCTCGCATGGCCGTTGGTCGGCGACGTTCTGAGCTCGACCCTGCAGCAGGCCGCGTAGTTGCGGTGCGCGCCATGGAAGCCATTCAACCCACACTGGCCGCGCCGCCCGATGAAGCGGATATCGAGCCCTGGCTGCGCTTGTTCGATCGCCTCGACGCCACCTTGGCATCGGCCGGAGGCCCCGAGGCCCTTCGCGTCTTCCGCGCGCTGGGGCCTCGCCGGTTTGCAAACGCGCATCGCCGATTGCTGCGCGAGCGACAGAGGCTGGTCGTCGAGATCGAGAGCATCGGCGTGTGCCCGGTTGAGGGGAGGATGTTGTCCCCCTCGGGAACGCCGGGCGAGGGCACGCTGGACACCGGCTACGAGAATCTTGCCGAGGCATTCGCGCGCTGCGCGCCGATCGCCCAAGGGCTGAAAAAATTCGCGCTGAAGCAATGGCTGCTCGAGCGAGCGCGCATGCATCGACAGCACGCGCTGTTCTTGGCGACATGAAGACGGCGCAACGCGGATGAGTCCGTTCAGAGAATGCTCATCGGCACTGCTGCGTGCGCTGCAGTTGCTCGCTCGCCGCGGCTGAGTTGATCGGCGCGCCCGCCATGTACACGCTGCCCCATACCGCGACTGCACCGTTCTGCCCCTCGGAGGTCCGGGGCAGCATTGCCGTGGATCCCCGGGCCACGCCCTTTGCGAGGCTCTTGCGCTTCCTCGGTCCCGGCCTCCTGGTTTCCGTGGGCTACATGGACCCCGGCAACTGGGCGACCGACATCGCCGCTGGCGCGAAGTTTGGCTACGACCTTCTCTTTGTCGTGCTGCTCGCAAGTGTGGCGGCCATGCTGCTGCAGACGCTGAGCATGCGGCTCGGGCTGGTCGCTGGCAAAGACCTCGCGCGCGCCTGCCGCGACCACTACGGTCCACGCGTCAACCGATTCCTGTGGCTGGGCGCCGAACTGGCGATCATTGCCTGCGATCTGGCCGAAGTGCTGGGTGGCGCGCTCGCCTTGCACCTGTTGATAGGGGTCTCGATTCCCGTGGGCATCGCCATCACGGCGCTGGATACCGTGCTGGTGCTGGGGCTGCAGGGCGCTGGTTTCCGGCGAGTCGAGGCGATCGTGCTCGCGCTGGTGCTGACGATCGCGGTGTGCTTTGCCGTCGAACTCGCCATGGTCCAGCCCAACTGGCTCGGCGCGGCGCAGGGGTTCGTGCCGAGCTTTGAAAAGCTCAAGCAGGGCGACGCGCTGTACCTCGCGATCGGCATCGTCGGTGCCACCGTGATGCCGCACAACTTGTACCTGCATTCGTCGATCGTGCAGACGAGGCTCGTCGCGCCGACGCCTGCCGCGCGCCGCGACGCCGTTCGGTACGGCACGCTCGATGTGATCCTGTCGTTGTCGCTCGCGTTGCTGGTCAATGCGGCGATCCTGATCCTGGCAGCGAGCGCGTTCCACGGGACGGCACATGCCAACGTCACCGAGATCGAGGATGCATATCGTCTGCTGGACCCGATCGTCGGCAGTTCCTTCGCGGCAGTTCTCTTCGGGATTGCCTTGCTCGCCTCGGGTCAGAGCTCCACGTTCACCGGAACCATTGCCGGCCAGGTCGTCATGGAAGGGTTCTTGAACCTGAAGATTCCGTGCTGGCAGCGCCGCCTGCTGACACGGTCTCTCGCGCTATTGCCTGCGTTTGCTGGCGCCTGGTACTTCGGAGACGGCGCGGTGGGCAAGCTCCTGGTACTGAGCCAGGTCGTCCTGAGTTTTCAGCTTCCGTTCGCGATCTGGCCGCTGCTGCGTTTCACCGGCGACCGCCAGTTGATGGGCGATTACGCCAACAACCGTTGGGTCTCGGTCAGTGCCTGGGCGCTCTTTGCGGTGATCTGCGGTGCCAACGCGTGGCTCATCTTCCAGCTCCAGCAGTAACTGGTACTTTTGCGGGGCGGTTCAGGCCGCAGCATGCGCCACCATCGTGACGATAGGTCTCACTCTGACCCTGAGAGGGGCTCGGTTTGCGGCGCTTGCGGCCGAAAGAAGAAGTTGATCGCAGCTTCGGGCGACATGGCAGGCCACGAGCGCTGAAGGTCTTCGGCCAGCTTCTCGACGTCGTCGCCGTGCATGGCGGGCAGGTACAGCTTGATGCGGGCCGTGGCGCGAGAGACCCATTCTTTTTCGGAGATTTCGAAGGAGCGGTTCTTTTTCATCGGCGGGATTGTTGAAGGCGCCTTCGCGTTTCGCCATCCCTCTTGAATGCGTCCCACCTTTCGGGGTATCGGCAAATTTTTCCAGCAAGCCGTTTCTCTGAAACCCCTGTCGCGATTCATGAAAATCGTGAGTTTGGATTCATGATCACCCGACTGGAGCGATGGCGCTTGCCGAGCCACCATGCATGACGGGACCGAGAGGCCCCCGCAGCGGCCAACCGGCGCTGTGAGACCGTTACAGGAGACTCTTCATGCAATGGCAAACACCGACCGCTACTGATTTCCGCTTCGGCTTTGAAATCACGATGTACGTCGCGGCACGCTGATCGCGGCGCTTCGTCATCGCCTGCACCCCGGGTTCGCCTGGGGTGCGGGCCCTTCGCTCTGAATCCTGTGTTCTGAAGCCTGCTCGGGCCTCCGCCAACCATGCGCATCACCGTTCTGGGCTCGGCCGCCGGTGGCGGTTTTCCACAGTGGAACTGCAACTGTGCCAATTGCGCCGGCGTGCGCTCGGGCACAGTGCGCGCCAAGCCGCGCACGCAGTCGTCCATCTTCATTCGGCCTGACGAATCGGCCGACGGCGTGCTGTTCAACGCCTCGCCCGACATCCTGGAGCAGATCCGCAGCCACCCCGATTTGCAGCCGGCCCGCGCCGTGCGCGACACCGCCATCGCCGGCATCGTGCTGATGGACGGCCAGATCGACCACGCCACCGGGCTCTTCATGCTGCGAGAACGCGGCTCGCCGCTGCCGCTGTGGTGCACCGACGCGGTCGAAGAAGACCTGACCCAGGGCAACCCGGTGTTGCGCGTGCTGTCGCACTTCTGCGGCGTGCAGCGCCAGCGCATCGGCCTTGACGGTGCAACCTTCACGGTGCCTGGCGTGCCCGGCCTCGCGTTCCGCGCGATGCCCTTGTCGAGCAAAGCCGCCCCGTATTCGCCGCACCGCGACAACCCGGTGCCGGGCGACAACCTCGGCATCACCATCATCGACACGCGCCGTGGCAGCAGCGTGTTCTACGCGCCCGGGCTGGGTGCCATCACGCCGCCGGTGTTCGACGCCATGGCCTCGGCCGACGCGGTCATGGTCGACGGCACCTTCTGGACCGACGACGAGATGAAGACGCTCGGCCTCAGCAAGAAGTCAGCACGCGACATCGGCCACCTGCCGCAGTCGGGCGAGGGCGGAATGATCGAGTGGATGGGCAAGCTGCCGCGCACCACGCGCCGCCTGCTGATCCACATCAACAACACCAACCCCATCCTCGACGAAGACTCGACCCAACGCGCCGAACTCACGCGCGCCGGCATCGAGGTCTGCGAGGACGGGATGAACATTCAACTCTGACTCTCTTTGCAGGTACTCATGCGCGCAGACATCAACCAGGCCAGCCGCCACCCCGCGGAGTCCACTGGCCAGCCGGCCTGGAGCCGCAGCGAGTTCGAAGCGCAACTGCGCGAGCGCGGCAAGTCGTATCACATCCACCACCCGTTCAATGTGATGCTCAACACCGGCAAGGCCACGCCCGAGCAGGTGCGCGGCTGGGTGGCGAATCGCTTCTATTACCAGATCGCGATCCCGATCAAGGACGCTGCGATCCTGTCCAATTGCCCCGATGGCGCGGTGCGCCGCGAGTGGATCCAGCGCATCCTCGACCACGACGGTTTCGAGATCGGCGGCGTCAAGGATGCGGGCGGTGTCGAGGCCTGGCTGCGCTTGGCCGAGGCTGTGGGCCTCACGCGCGAAGAGGTGCAAGACCTGCGGCACGTGGCGCCGGCCATGCGCTTCGCTGTCGACGCGTACATCAACTTCGCACGGCGCGCGCCGTGGCAAGAGGCGGTGTGCTCGTCGCTCACCGAACTCTTTGCGCCCGAGATCCACAAGCAGCGGCTGGCCACCTGGCCCGAGCACTATGCGTGGATCGAACCCGGTGGCCTGAGCTACTTCCGCAACCGCGTCAGCCAGGCGCGGCGCGACGTGGAGCAGGGCCTGTCGGTCACGCTGGAGCACTTCAACACGCGCTCGCTGCAGGAGCGGGCGCTCGAGGTGCTGCAGTTCAAGCTCGACATCCTGTGGGCGATGAACGACGCGATGGCCACGAAATACGGAAGCGTCACATGAACGCGCTGTCAACATCCATCCAACCGCGTGTCGGCCACGGCTTTCGCTTGCAGTGGGAGCCGGTGCAGGACTGCCATGTGCTGCTGTACCCCGAAGGCATGGTCAAGTTGAATGGCAGCGCGGGCGAGATCATGAAGCGCTGCGATGGCGAACGCACTGTCGCCGCCATCGTGGACGACCTGGAGAAAGCGTTCTCGGCGCAGGGCCTGGAGCCTGACGTGTTGGCCTTCGTCGAGATGGCGGCCAAGCAGCGCTGGCTGGCCTGGGACTGAATCATGGCAACACCCGGACCGCCGCTCTGGCTCTTGGCCGAACTCACCTACCGCTGCCCGCTGCACTGCGTGTTCTGCTTCAACCCGGTCGACTTCGCAAAGCAGGAAGACGAGCTCAGCACCGACGACTGGTTCCGCGTGCTGCGCCAGGGCCGCGAGCTGGGCGCGGTGCAGTGCGGCCTGTCGGGCGGCGAGCCGCTGGTGCGAGACGACCTCGAATTGATCGTCGCCGAGGCACACCGCTTGGGCTACTACACCAACCTGCTGACCTCGGGCGTAGGCCTCACCGAAGACCGCGCCGAGGCGCTGAAGGCCGCCGGCCTCGACCACGTGCAGCTGTCGTTCCAAGACTCCACCAAGGAGATGAACGACTTTCTCTCGCACACCAAGACCTTCGCGCTGAAGAGCCGCGTGGCCGGCATGATCAAGTCGCAGGGCTGGCCGATGGTGATGAACGTGGTGATCCACCGCCTGAACATCGACCACATCGACCGCATCATCGCCATGGCCGAGGAGATGGGCGCCGAGTACCTGGAACTCGCCAACACGCAGTACTACTCGTGGGCCTTCCTGAACCGCGACCTGCTGCTGCCCACGCACGAGCAGCTGCGCCATGCCGAAGAAGTGACCGACGCGTGGCGCGCGAAGCTGGGCGACAAGATGCGCATCTTCTTCGTCGCCCCTGATTACCACGAGGGCAAACCCAAGCGCTGCGTCAACGGCTGGGGCAGCATGTTCCTCACCGTCGCACCCGACGGCACGGCGCTGCCCTGCCACACCGCGAAGATGCTGCCGGGCCTGAGCTTCCCGAGCGTGAAGGAACACAGCCTGCGCGAGATCTGGTTCGAGTCCGAAGGCTTCAACCGCTACCGCGGCACGGGCTGGATGAAGGAGCCCTGCGTGAGTTGCGACCAGCGCGAGGTCGATCTCGGCGGCTGCCGCTGCCAGGCCTACCTGCTCGCGCAAGATCCGGCCGCCGCCGACCCGGTGTGCATGAAGAGCCCGCACCATGCGCTGGTGGTCGAGGCGGTGGAGCGCGCCGGCACGATGGCGAACAAGCCGGTCACCGAGCACCCGCTGGTTTTTCGTGATCCGGTGAACTCGCGGCGGCTGAGCGTTTGAGGTGTCGTTCGCCAGTTGCTTGACGCAATAGCGTTCGCTGGGTGGCAACAAAGTCACTCGGACGTTATGGGCCAAACAGCCGATGCCTTTCTCCCATCAAGCGACCGCTTCAGACCGTAAGCAAACCTAGAGACTGTTCCTGCGAATTTTCGATCTTGACCCACTCGGGCCTGTCGGCATCGAACTTGGTGCCTGCAAGCAGACGCTGAAGACTTCCGCAGCGCGGGGAGCCGCTAACTTTCCTCCTCGCCGCCATATCGATATCTCCGCAACGCTATGCCTTCGTCCGCACGCTGACGTTCCCGAGCGATGAGTTGATCAAGGTCTTCGACAATCCAGGCGGCGAACGCGCGCGCACGTGGGTCTTCGTCGGTGGACCAGATCCGCATGTCCTGGCGCTTGCGTTCATACGCCTCTGCCATGCCGTACTCCCCCATGACTACGCCGGTCGTCTCCAGCGCAGCAGCTAGTTCGCTCCAAGCAGGAGATTTCTCGGGTACGACCTTGACGATGGACTTTGCCGTCTCCAAGATCGGTCTTCCACCTCCGAAAACACGCAGAACGCTCAGCGCGAAATCGATATTCTTCGGATCAGCGCCAGCGACGAGTTCCTGCAGCAAGGTTGGAAGAGGATCGGCAAAGTTCGGGAATACCGCCTCGAGCAGGCGAGCACCGCCTCGGTAGGGGAACATGGATTGAGTTTCCTCGTCGAAAACATCCCGCAGCGCGCTGACCAAGGCCTTCGGCTCTTTGGCGAGGACCTTGTTGAGTTGGTGCAGATGATCGGGGATCGCCTCGAATGCGTCGCCCTCGAGCAAGTCGGTTTCGCGGCTACGTTCATCGGCTTCTTGCGTTAGCCGACCTACGAGAAAGTTAAGCACCGACTCGCTGTCTTGCGCGCAGACTGCCGCGAGCACCTCCTCCGCCTGATAGTCAAGTTTCCTCAGCGATGCCAAGCTTCGCAGCACCTCGGCCCGCTCATCCGCGTCCATGCTGGCAACCAACGTCTTGAAGTCGCGATTGAACCAAACTGCCCGCGCCCAGTCAGCGTTGCGACGCGTGGCCAGTTCGCGAAGTCCATTCATGAAAGCGCTTTTGGCCGCGACGACGCCTTCGCCATGCAGGCGCGCGGCGGTACCCATCGCATTGACGATCACATCGTGGTCGCCAACTTCCGAGCCCTTGCCGATCACGGAATGCAGCGTGGGCAACCGCCGCTCGCCACCCTTGATCAAGGACTTTGCGACTGCGATCAGTTTCGTTCCGGCAGCGATCCAGCGGTCGACGATTGCCGCGAGGTCTTCGCTTAGGGCTCCGACCCACAGCCCAGCCATCAGGGCTATCTGGAACGGTTCCATTGTCTGTTCATGCGCAGTTAGAAGTTCGAGCGCTAGCCGCGGTCTGCTCTGCCCCAACAGCTCCAGGAACTCATAGTAGACAGGGAACGTAGCAAGGTCGTCTGAACGAGTCTCACTGAACTTCAGGATCCGCGCACGCCATTGCGCTTCGTTCGAGTCGTCGATCTCCGCGACGAATTGGCGAGCAAATTCTCGACGCTTCTCGTCTGTGTACTGCCAGGCAGCCTCGGACTGCCGCAAGTCCTCCCACCGGCCAAAGATCCCCTCGAAACCGATCAACTGCTTGTAGATTTGGTATTCAGCGTGGTGCTCTAGCGCGTCGCGAATCTTCAGCGCAGCGGCTTCGATTTTCGGCGTTGCGGCGTGGTAATAGGTCCAATACGCATCGTGCTCAATCGATTGCACCAGAGGAAGCGCCTCGACGGCCACGAGTCCCCCCGCAAACGCAAGCACATCGAGCGCATCCCGTTCGAACATCTCGGCCGTTGTCGCATCGACAGCTGGCCGCTCGCGGCGTATAGCCTCCCCAAGGGTACTTAGGACGTTCTTGCGGTACCTGACGGACTCGCTGAGCGGGTACATGCGCTTGAGTAGCGCGATCGCAGCCGCCCGCAGCGGCGCGACACCCCAGTCGCTCGTGATGGAGCCACGGCTTATGGTCACCGCCTTGTATGTCCAAGCGTGACCCTCCATCGAAGGGGCCAAGACCCGGCGCAACCCGCCGAGGACCACGGTTGCGCTGGCCAGCAAAGCATCGTTTTCCAACTGCCCGAGGCGAGTCACTATGTCAATTTGCGGCTGCGCACCGACGCCGTGCTCCCCGTAGAAGACATTCAGGTCGAACTCAACCAGGGATTCAAACGCGCGCCGAGCTTTGCTGGCAACCTCTGTATCCGAGGATCGGGACAGAACAAGCAGGAAGTCGAGCAATGCCACCGTGTGCAAGTAACGCACCGGATTGGTTGCTTCAATTGCCTCGCGGATCAGATGCCCAGGTGACCGGTAGCGAAGCCGGGACTCTTGGATTGGCTCGCCGTCCATGGTGAGCATGCGATGCGGAACCGATTCGACAAATCGCATTAACAGCGGGAGCACGGCGGCGTGAAATTTGGGCGTCAGAACCGAAACTATCTTCAGAGAGTTGATCAACTCGTCATAGTCCGTACTGGTGAGCAACACCTGCTCGACGCGTGCCATCTCCTCCCCCAAGCGTTGTTCGACTGACTCGGACTTGGCTGTCACAAGTTTGGCAAGTGCCGCAAGGCGCAGTTCGATGTTCTGCATCACAGACCCTTCAGCAAAATGAGCTGTACGGTCGCGCTGTCCGCGGCCCGAGCCGCTTGAGCGGCACTCGTCGGGATCAAGTGATGGCCAGTGTCCTTGAGTACACCGGCCAGCACGAGCGTGCGGGCCTCGTGTTCAGCGATGACCCGGTCGATTCCGACGCGTTCCAGCGCGTCGAACAGCTTGTCCTTTGCAGGTGAACCCAGAACCTCGTTTACGCCCAGCACGATGAGGTCAACGTCCTGAAAGGCTTGGCCGCGTAGCTGGTTAAGCAGCACCGGTTCGACCGGCATGGGTGGGTTGATTGGCAGTGCAATGTTTGCACCTTCGACAACGCCGATCAGCGACTCTACGTTCTCGTAGATCTCGAAACCCTCATCCTTGAGAGCTTGCCTGAGCTTCCCGTCGGCCACCAGTGCGCAGAGCCTTCCTTGCTTCCCCTTGAGATCAAGTGCGGCCTCAAGAATCCAAGAATCCGGGATGTCCTGGCGTCTGATCTCGCGGGCCTGGGCTGGGTTGAACGGCGGCGCGCAGTCGAAATAGCGCTTCCAGGCGTTCGTCGTGTGGGCTTCCGAGATTGCCAACACCTCGATCTTGTTTTCGGCAACGATCTTCTCGAAGATCTCCTTGGAGTTGCGCGTCAACTCTTCCTTGGTCCAGATGTCCAATGTGGGCCTGGGCAGACTCTGAGTCAGCATCGCCAGCAGCCCCTCGGTCACCTTCTTGATCGTTCCCTGAATTTGTTCCACGTGCTGCACCAGTTTGGCGAGCAGGTAGGTTCGCTCTTCCTCGAGAACGATGTGCGGGATGTAGATCTTCAGAAGCCCCTTGCGAGAGCGGAGCAGCAGCCGCTCAAAGTCTGGATGCTGGAAGTGCATCTGACGCAACACGCTGGTGTCGATGACGACGTGGAAGAAGTCCATTGCTCAAATGCCGAACTGGCCCGCAAGCGGATTGGCGCGGGCGTGCCATCCGATGATAGGGCTCAACTCCTTGGGCACCGCCAACAAAAGAGCCACACGAGCATAGCTGTGATCCGTGGCGCCTTCCGCACTTGGCCGGCAGACACACGGGTTTGGCGACCACGAACTCTCGTGATTTGTAGTCCGCCACACTACTGCACGAGATTGAGAATCTCCAGCTGCTCTTCCACCGTTTCGAAAGTCCCCGTGCCTGCCGGCATCGGCATCAGCGGCTTCATCTGCGGGTCGAACAGCCACACGCTCGGGTAGACGAGCATGCGCGCGCGCTCGTCGCCGATCGAGCGCTGAAAGTCTGCGTAGACCAGCGACTGGTTGCCGACGCGAAAGAACAGCTGGCTCTGCAGGGTCGACAGCGAGCTGCGCAGATCGACCACGATCCAGGGCTTGAAGTGGGGCACCAGTTCGCCTGCATGCTTGGCCAGAAAGCCTTCGTAGCGGCGGCAGTAGGGGCAGTCGTCTGCCCCAAGGTAGACATAGAGCCGCTTGTTCTCGCGCTTGGCGCGGGCGAGCGCGGGGCCTAGGTCGAACTCGCTGCGGCCCGGGGTGACCGTGGGTTGGATGACCATCGGCTTGTAGGCCGGCGGGATGCCTTCGTTCTTGTGGCCCGCCGGCATCGCGGGCGGTGTGGCGGCCATGCCGGTCCACGCCCGCAGGCCGGCCGCGGCAGCGCAGGTACCCAAGCCCACGCGGATGCAAGCGCGTCGGCGGTCCGAGCGCTGGCGCAGCAGCATGGTCAGCCGATCTGCAACGCGCCGCTGTAGTGTTTCTCTTTCGAGTCGACCACCTCGGCGCGCAATTCACCGGGCGCGTGCGGCACGAAGTTGAAACGCCAGGTCGGGTTCTCGCTGATCGAGAAATCGAGATCGGCGTCGAAGATCTTGCGGCCCGCGTAGCTCACTTCGATCGTGCGCACGAAGTACGAGGGGATGTACATCACCGTCACGTTGTTCAGCTCGAAGCCGGTGTCGTTGGGGTGGATCACGGTCAGGTCCACGGTCGTCGGCTGGCCGAGCTTCGGTGGCCCGGGCAGCTTGAAGAGGGTCTTGCCGATCAGCTCCGGCGAATCGCGGTTGGGCGGTGCCGAGCAGCCGCCGGACGTTTTGACGAAGCGCGAACTCATGTGCAGCTCGCCGTTCGACAGCTCGCTGATGACACGCACATGGCCGTATTCGTCCACGCGAATCCGCGTCTCGAAGTCGGCCTGGCCAACCTCGGGTGTGAGTTCCAGTGTGGCGGCCAGCGGCGACGGGTTCTTGTCGACCAACAGGTGCAGCCGCTTCACATACAGCTCAGGCGTCTGCGCGAGGTTGGAAACGATCTTCACTGGCACCGAGGCGCCGTAGGCGGCACGCAGCGGGATGATCAGCTGCACACGGCCTGAGGTGGCGTCGATGGGCCGCGTGCCGAAGAGCTTGCTGCGCAGCAGCTCCCATTCGGGTGAGACGTCGTTGTGGCCGGTGTTGCTGGGCAACCCACCGACGACGGCACGCGCGGCGGGCACCATGGCCAGCGGCAGGGCGCCCAGGCCGATCACGAGGTGGCGGCGCCGGCGGTGAAACCGCGGTGCCATGGGCGGAATGAGTTTCATGGTCCGGGTGCTCCCAATGGCGATTTATAGAGCTGCTCGCGCTCGTAGCGCAAGTAGACGAGGGCTGCATTGCGCCGGTGAACCGTGTCGTATTGGTCCCAACTCGCAAACTCGGGCAGCGGGGTCGAGTCGGGCACCTCGCTCAGCGGCACGCCGCCGCTTTGCAGCGCGCGCACACGTGTCGTCAGTTGGTCCAGGTAGCGTTCCACCAGGTCCATCATGCGCTTGCCGCCCTCCGGCCCGTGGCCGGGCACGACCACCTCGGCCGGCAGGGCCTGCAGCGTGCGCAGGGCTTCGCGCCACCGTGGCACATCGCTGTCGATCACGTCGGGGATGCGTTTCGAATCGAGCAGGCCACCGGCGAAGAGGGTGCGGCTGCGCGGGTCGTACACCGCGATGTCGCCGGGGCCGCTGGAGGGGCCGAAGTAGAGCACCTGGATCGGCCGGCCGATCGGCGTGGCGGCGTCGAAGCCCAGCGGGTCGGTGAAGGTGATGTCGGGCTTGAACATCGCGGTCCCCCGCATGGCCTCTTCACCGAGGGTGGTGCGCAGCGTCTTCAGGCAGGTTTCGCAGCGCGAGGCCATCAGGTCGGCCGCGGCCTGGTGCATCGCGATCGGAATTCCTTCTTCGCGGAATGCCGCGGCGCCGAACAGAAACTCTTGCTTCGTGTGGGTGATGAGGGCCATGCGAATCGGCCGGTCGGTCACTTTGCGGATGGCGGCCAGCAGCGCGCGGCCATGCAGGTACGAGGTGCCGGTGTCGATGACGAGCACACCGGTGCGGCCGACGATGAAGCCGGCGTTGCCCACGCGGCCGAGGTTGCTGGCGTCGGGCTCGCCGCCGGTGCCGGGCAGCATGTAGACGCCCGCCGCCAGTTCGACAGGCACCACGTCGACGGGCGCCGCATCGCCTGCATGAGCGGCGGTGGACGCGGCAAGAACGGCTGCGCCCAGCCAAGCCATCGCTGAGCGCAGAAGTTCTCTCATGGCATCGCGCTAGCCGCCTTCGGCCAGCTTCTTCAGGTTCGCCAGCCCGCTCTGGTAGACGCCGGTGATGGCCTTCACGGCCGCGTCGTCGTTCTGCTCAGGCGGCGGTTCATTGCCGGGGTGGCCACGATAGAACGCGCCGCGCCATTCGACGATCGATTGGTTGCCGCTCGCCGTGACGGTGATGGTCGAGGTGTAGTTCGTCACCGGCAGCGCGCCACCGTCTTTCGCGCGGTAGTTGTACTTCATGGCCGCGTCGTCGTAGCCCTCCAGTGTTTCGGTCAGCTCGCCACCGCCCTTCACCTTCAGCGAGCGCACCGAGCCGACGGTGTTGCCCTGCGATGCCGGGCTCTCGGCGATGATCGGGTGCCAGTCTTTCAGCGAGTCGAAGTTCTTGATGCGGGCCCACACCGCCGCGGCGGGTGCATTGATGGTGATTTTCTCGATCACCTTCTGGCGCGTGGGGCCGTGGGCCTCGCTCGGGGACACGACGCTGAGCATCGCGAATGCGGCCAATGGCGTGAACCAGCCGCCAAGCATTTTCATGGGCATGACATCTTCCTTCGTGGGTGAGATCCGCGGTGGATCAGGGCAATGCGGGTGCGCCGATGAAGGCGCCGAAGCCGCGGCTGTTCTTGCCGGTGGCGATGTGGCGCAGCTCGCGCCCGCTGCCGGCGTCGAGCACGCTGACGTTGTCGTCCATCCAGTTCACGACGTAGACCTTGTCGCCATGCGCGGCCACGCCTTCGGGGTAGCCGAAACCGCTCAGCGTGCGCAGCACCTTGAGTGAATCGGCGTCGAGCACGCTGACGCTGTCGTCGTGCTGGTTGGTGACGTAGATCAGCGCGCCGCCCTGTGCGAGCGCGGCGCCGTAGGGGGCTTTGCCGACCTTCACGGTGGCGATGACCTCGAGCGTGCGGGTGTCAATCACCGAAACGTCGTCGCTCTGCACGTTGAGCGCATAGAGCCGCTGGCGTGCTGCGTCGAACAGCAGCGCGAACGGGTGGCTGCCGACCTTCACGCGCCCGAGCACCTTGCGCTCGCGCACGCCCACCACAGCCACGCTGTCGTCATCGCGCTCGGCCACGAACACGGTGTTGTTGTCGCTGTGCGCCGCCACGCCGGCCGGGGCGCGGCCCACCTCGATGCGGGCCACCGGCGCTTGCTGCGTGCCGGTGTCGGCCGCGTCGAACACCATGAGGCGGTTGGCGTACCAGTCGGCCGCGAAGAGCAGCGTGCCGTCGGGCGAGGCGTCGATGCCCACCGGCCCGTCGCCGGCCGCGAGCGTGCCCACGACGCGCTGCTCGCGCATGTCGATCACCGAGATGTTGCGGCTGTCGGGGTTGGAGACGAACACCTTGCCCGCGCGCGAGCTTGCCACCACGCCGGCCGGCGAGTGACCGACGCCGACGGTGCTCACCACCTGCTGCGAGGCCAGGTCGATCACCGACACGTCGTTGCTGCCCTGGTTGGTGATGTAGGCAAAAGGTGAGGCGGTACCGGCTGTGCTGAACAGGGCGAGTGCGACGGCGGTCAGTGCAGAGATTGCCTTGTCCATGCCCGCCCGCATGCTCCTGCTTCCACTCCTGCCGCTACTTCGCGTCCGGCGCACGGAGGAAGCACGCGTCCTGGACCTTGGCCTGCAGGTCGCGGTAGCGCTTGATCTGCGGCTTGATCGACTCGTTGTCGCGCAGGGTGCCACCGCGCTCACCGCCGATCGACATCGCGTTGACCACGGTGGCCATGCCCACGTAGTCGTCGTACGGCACTTCGCCGGCCATCTTGTCGATGGCGCAGGAGCACTTGTTGATCATCTCGAAATGCGGGCCCGGGTGCGTGCGCATGCATTCCTGCACGTAGATCACGCGCTCCGAGGTGGGAAAGTCGTTGGCCGCCTGGGTCGGGGTCGTGGTCGCGCAGCCCACGAGCGGCAGTGCGAGCAGGCAGAGCAGTCGGTGCAGAGGGTTCATGGCGTTCTTGGCTCGTGGCGTGCGGTGAGCACGCAGTCAGGGGCGGGCGGCGACCGGGTCGGCGCCCTCGATCATCATTTCTTCGGTGAGCAGCGGCGGCGCATCGGCGGTGGTGGCGGCAATCCGCGTGTGGATGCCCAGCACGCCGCCGGGAACCTCATTCGACAGCAGGAAGCGGTACTCCTTGCCGGCCAGCTTCTCGTAGCGGTAGCGGTTCGGGTCGTCGAGATAGGGCTTGAATGAAATCTCCTGGCCCGCGACCGTCTTGCCCTTGTAGCGGAACGAAGCGGGCGTGACCGTCGCACCCTGGTACACCGTCATGCGGATGCGCTTGCGGAAATAGTTCTCCGAGCCCTTGGTCAGCCGGTGCATCTCGCGGATGTCGTGTTCCAGAAAGTACAGGATCACCGGGTTGGCTTTTGCGTTGTCGATCTCGGGCAGCGGCACCTTGCGTTCGCCGCTCAGAAACTCGCCCTTCGACGCGCAGCAGCTGCCGTCGGCCTGCTTTTTCAGCGCGACCGACACGCTGTCGTCAAAGCCTGCTTCCAGGCTGCCGGCCTTGTGGAAGCTGTAGCGCAGCGTCGACGGCGGGCGCACATTGCCCAGCTGGTCGGCCATGAAGATCGCCTGCTCGGCGGCAGAGAAGTCTTGCGCAGCGAAGGCGCTTGCCGGCAGCGCAAGCGCCACGGTCAGGGCCACGCGCAGCATGGCGGGCGAAAGGGTGAACACCTTATTTCGCCGGCTGGGCTTTCGCCGGGTCCTTGTAGGCGAAGGACTCGTCGACGACGGGCACGCCGTAGTCCTTCAAGATGGCCTGGATCGCCGGCTTCTGCGAGTCGAGCAAGCCTTCGATCTTCTGCTTCCATTCGCGCTCACCGTAGCGCACGCCCATGGCCATCTCGTAGTCGAAGCGCACACCGGGTTCCGACTTCAGCGGCACCACCGTCAGCTTGGGCGACTTGACGCGCTGCGCGAAGTAGCCCGCGATCGGGCCCCACACGACCGCCACGTCGATCTTGCCGGCCGCGAGGTCCTTCTCGATGATCTCGCCGGGGTACTGCTGCGGGTCGGCATTCATGATCGGATAGGGCACGCCGCGGTCGACCAGGTTGTGCACCTTGAGCCATTCGGAAGCGGGTGAGCGGTCGTACACACCGATGCGCAGCTTGCCCATGCTGGCCGGGTCGAGCTTCAGGAAATCGTCACCCGACTTCACCTGGTCCAGGCCCTGGCCTTGCGGAAACACGAGCGCATAGGTCGAGCGGTAGTACGGCTTGGTCGCCGACACCTGGTCGTAGCCCACCGGTACACCCATCACGATGTCGCACGGGTAATCCTGCCCCGGCAGCTTGTAGCGCAAGGTGTTGCGAATGAAGGCCAGGCGCTGCGGAAACGAGTAGTACTCCACCGGCAGCCCGAGTGCCTTGCCAAAGACCTCGGCGATGCGGTTCTCGATGCCCGCGCCCTGCACGTTCGAGAACGGCAGGTTGTTCGGGTCCTGGCAGACGCGCAGCGCCGTGCGTGCCGGCGGCTTGTCTTGGTCTTGGTCTTGCGCTTGGGCGCTTGAAAAGGCTGCGGCACAAGCCAGCGCGGCTGCAGCGGCCCGGCACCACCGGCCCCCATGGAAGCCGGGGCCGCGGGCAGGCCGCGAGCGCAGGGTGTTGTTCATTTGTTGGGTTCGACCTTGGCGCGTGTGATGGCGCCGTCAGAACGGCCTTTCAGGTAGGCATACAGGTCGTTGATGTGTTCCTTGACCTGCTGGCTTTCGCCGAAGCTCGGCATACCCTTGGGCAGGCGGCCTTCGGTGACGGTCTTGACGAAGTCGTCCTTGCTCAGGGTCTTCAGGCTGTTGACCAGCGAGGGCCCGACCAGGCCTTCTTGGTTGGCACCGTGGCAGCGATCGCATGCAGCGGCGCGCCAGGTTCGGAAGCCATCCATGGTCTTGTCGTCGACCTTGTAGCCGTCGACCACGGTATAGGGTTTGTCATCGGCATGTGCGCTTGCAGCAAGACACACCAGCACGGCGAAGAGAGACTGCTTTAACTTCATTGATACGTCCGAAATGAAGGGAGCGGGATGGCATCCTGGTGGTGCCATCCCTTTGCTCGGTATGTCTATGGTCTGCTGAAAGCCGATTTAGTTCGGCAGGGCAAACACTGTCAACGAACCACCCAGCTCTGTGTACTGGGCCAGTTCCTTGTAACCACCGACGGCGCCGAGGCCATCCTGGTCTTTCTCGAGGCCTGCTGCCATGCCGATGCCGGCCCAGCCGCCAATGCCCGAGAACACCCCGATGTACTGCTTGCCCTTGTGCTCATAGCTGAACACGTTGCCGATGATCCCGGAAGGCGTCTTGAACTTGAAGAGTTCCTTGTTGATGTCCTTCTTGTCCACGCACTTCAGGTAACCCTCGAGCGTGCCGTAGCAGCTCAGGCCGCCAGCGGTGTTGAGCGCGCCGCTCCAGACCGAGAACTTCTCGGCGTGGCTCTGCACGATCTTGCCGGTGCCTGCGTTCCAGGTGATGTAGTTGCCCATGCCGCCGTGGCTGCCGGGAGCGGGGAACATCGACAGCGTGGCGCCGACGTACGGTTGCCCTGCGGTGTACTCGACCTTGAAGGGCTCGTAGTCCATGCAGACGTGGTTGGTCGGCACGTAGAAGAGCTTGGTTTCCGGGTCATACGCAGCAGGCTGCTGGTCCTTGCTGCCCAGCGCCGCCGGGCAGATGCCCTTGGTGTTGACGTCAGGCCCGCCTTGCGCGGTCGAGTACTTCGACACAACTTGCGGCCGGCCGGTCTTCATGTCGACGTGCGTGGCCCAGTTGACCTGCGGGTCATACTTCTCTGCGACCAGCAGCGCGCCGGTCACGCGGTCCATCGTGTAGCCGAAGCCATTGCGGTCGAAGTGCACGAGCGCCTTGGTTGCCTTGCCCTTCACATCGATGTCGGCCAGGATCATTTCGTTGATGCCGTCGAAGTCCCACTCGTCATACGGCGTCATCTGGTAGACCCACTTGGCCATGCCGGTGTCGACGTCACGCGCAAAGATGGTCATCGACCACTTGTTGTCGCCCGGGCGTTGTGCCGGGTTCCAGGTCGACGGGTTGCCCGTGCCGTAGTACATCAGGTTCAGCGCCTTGTCGTAGCTGTACCAGCCCCACGTCGTGCCGCCGCCGGTCTTCCACTGGTCACCCTTCCAGGTCTTGATCGACGAGTCCGTGCCCACCGGTGCCATGGCGCCGTTGGTCCAGGTCATGGTCTTGGCGGGGTCGATCAGCATTTCGGCGTCGGGTCCGACGCTGTAGCCCTTCCAGGCCAGCTTGCCGTCCTTCAGGTTGTAGGCCGCAATGAAGCCGCGCACGCCCCACTCGCCGCCGCTGATGCCGGTGATGACCTTGTCCTTGAAGACGTGCGGCGCATTGGTGTTGACGGCACCCAGCTTCGGGTCGCCGTTCTTCACGCTCCACACGACCTTGCCGGTCTTCGAGTCCAGCGCGAGCAGGGTGCTGTCAGCCTGCTGCAGGATGACCTTGCCTTCGGCATAAGCCAGGCCGCGGTTCACCGTGTCGCAGCACATCTGCGGGATCACGGCAGGGTCTTGCTTGGGCTCGTACTTCCAGAGGATCTTCTGGCTGTCGAGGTCGACCGCGAAGACCTTGTTGGGGAATGGCGAGTGCAGGTACATCGTGCCGTCGATCACGAGCGGCGAGCCCTCGTGGCCGCGCAGCACGCCGGTGGAGAAGGTCCACGCGACTTGCATCTTGCCGACGTTGCCCGTGTTGATCTGTTTGAGTTGGCTGTAGCGCTGGTTGTACATGTCACCAGCTTGCGTCGCCCAATTCTTCGAGTTGGCGATGTTCTTCTCGACATCCGCATTGGCCAGTGCCAACGCCGGCAGAGCAAGCAGCACCATACCCAAACGGCGCCAGACGCGCCAATTTGAATGACCGGAATTTCGCATTGAAGTCTCCTGTTTTGAAGTGACCTGAGTCCGGTCGCGAAGAACAATCTGAAACCCCACCACCCAGCGACCCACAGAACTCGGCAAGCGCCTAACCGCAAGTTCTGCGCCTGTTGCGAATCCGGTGTGGTGTTGAACGAGTTCGTGCCATGCGAGTCGAACCGCTCGAGACGAATACAGCCAGAGGGAAGCGATGGCATGTGCTCCACGCCCCGTGTGGCCCTTTCTACGCTCGAGCTCGCAACAAACTCCAGGGATCACCCTGAGAGGGAAAACCCATATTTCGCTGCGAGGGTGTGACGGGCGGTGTGCCGTAAATGAAATGGCGCTGACACCTTGCGCCGAATTCGTGGCAACCACGTTCGGCACAGAGTGTTTCAGCACCGCGCAGAGGTCGTGACGCAGATGGATCAAGCTCTTTTTTCATTCGCAAGAAGCCCGGTGCGGGGCGGTTGGAGAGCCATGCCCGACGCAGGAAAAGCAAGCGGGCAAGCCATGACGCGAGCGGCCACCCGTGTCACTGAAACTGTTGCGAGCGCAGGCCCTTGCGGGCACTGCGAATCGCGCTGCAAGCTGCAACAGGCCCGCCTATTGCAATGCTTGGCGTCTTGCCGACAAACCGCTGTTCCAAGGTTCCCGCCTTTGCTGACTTCATGACCCTCGCCACCCGCTCTTCGACCATGCTGCGAACCACGGGCCTGACCAAGCGCTATGGCGAACGCGCGGCGCTCAAGTCGCTGTCGCTCGAGTTGGGTGCGGGCCAGTTCGTCGCGCTGCTTGGCCCCAACGGCGCAGGCAAATCCACCTTGTTCCAGTTGCTGACAGGGTTGTTCGCGGCCGACGAAGGCGAGGTCGAAGTGGCCGGCCATTCGCTGCGCCGCGCCGCGGCGTCAGCGTTGCGCCAGATCGGCGTCGTGTTCCAGCAGATCTCGCTCGACCTCGATCTCAGCATCCGCCGCAACCTCTTGTTCCAGGCCGACCTGCACGGCCTGCCGCGCCGTTTGGCGCGCGAGCGCATCGATGCTGGCTGCGCGCGTCTCGGCCTCGGCGCCGAGCTCGACCGCAAGGTGCGCGAGCTGTCGGGCGGCAACCGTCGCAAGGTCGAGCTCGTGCGCGCGGGGCTGCACCACCCCTCGGTGATGCTGATGGACGAAGCCACCGTGGGCCTGGACCCGAAGTCGCGCCAGGACCTGTTGGCGGCCCTGCGCACCGACGTGCAGGAGCGCGGCGTGTGCGTGCTGTGGGCCACGCACTGGGTCGAAGAGGCGATGGCGGCCGACCGCGTGCTGGTGCTGCACAAGGGTTCGCTGCTGGCCGACGGGTCGCCCGACGAGGTGACGCGCGCGCTGGGCGAACCCACGCTGGAAGCGGGCTTCATTGCCCGCACCGCTTGATATCGGCAACAAGAAGAGAGAGACAAACACCAACATGAACCGCAAACTGACAAGCCGTCTCGGCGTGGCGCTCGGGCTCATCACCCTGTGCGCTGCCGCATCGGCACAAGGCACGGCCTACGTGTCGAGCGAGAAAGACGATGCGCTGACGATGATCGACCTGGCCACGTTGACGGTGAAGGGCACCGTGCCCACCTGCAAGCGTGGCCGCCACATCCAGCTGACGCCCGACCACATGATCATGGTGGCCTGCACCGACTCCAACGCCGCCGACGTGATCGACCCAGCCACCGGCAAATCCCTGCGCCGCGTGCCGATGGGTGACGAGCCCGAGGCCTTCGACATCTCGCCCGACGGCAAGACCATCTATGTGTCGAACGAAGACGCCGCCGAGGCCAGCTTCATCGACGCCACCAGCGGCAAGAAGCTGCAGTCGATCAAGGTCGGCCAGGAGCCCGAGGGTGTGAAGGTCAGCGCCGATGGCAAGACGCTGTATGTCACCTCCGAGGTGGCGAGCCTGATCCACGTGATCGACGTCGCCAGTGCCAAGATCACGAAGAACGTGAAGGTCGGCAAGCGGCCACGCCGCATGGCCCTCACACCCGACGGCAAGGAGCTGTGGGTGACCAACGAACTCGGCGCCAGCGTCAGCATCATCGCGACCGCCACCCACACCGTCACCGACACCATCAAGCTCGAAGTGAAGGGCGCTCGCGCGCAAGACATCACGCCGGTCGGCATCTTGATGACGCACGACGGCAAGCGTGCCTTCGTGGCGTTGGGCAAGGCCAACCACGTAGCCTTCATCGACGTGGCGAGCCGCAAAACCACCAACCTCGTGCTGGTGGGCAAGCGCGCCTGGAACGTGGCGCTCGACAAGGCCGAGGCCAAGCTCTTCGTCGTCAACGGCCTGAGCGATGACGTGACCGTGGTCGACGTGGCGGGCGCCAAGCCGATCAAGAGCATCCCGGTCGGCCGCGTGCCGTATGGCGTGGCGATCGTCGAATGAGACGCGGCCTCGCCTGCAGCCTTGTCACGCTGATGTTCTGCGCTGCCACCACCTCGACAAGTGCTGCCGCGACGCTGAAGGCCACGCTGATCGTGCCGGCGGATGACCCGCGGCTGGAACGTACCCGCGTCGAGCGTGCCTATCTCGGCCACGCCACTGGCCCCGCCACCGATGGGCTGCAGGTGGCGCTCGATGAAGGCAAGTTCGAACTCGAGGCCGCCGGTTCGGCCGTGACCCTGAGCGTGGTGAACGCCGCCACGCCCGACGCTGCACGCGCTGCCGCGCAAGCTGCAGAGAAGGCGGGCGCCGCCGTCGTGTTGACCGACCTCGGCACCGACGCCACGCTGGCCGTGGCCGACGCGGTGAAGCTGCCGGTGCTCAACCTCGGTGACAGCGCCGACCGCCTGCGCCAGCAAGACTGCCGCGCGCGCCTGTTCCACCTGATCCCCAGCGAGCGCATGCGCGCCGATGCGCTCGCGCAAACGCTGGTGTCTCGCAAATGGAGCAAGCTGCTGATGCTCGTGGGCAGCAGCCCTCAAGACCAGCTTCGCGCGGCGACCGCGCAGGCGTCGATCAAGCGCTACGGCCTGCAGGTGGTGGCCACCAAGCCCTACAAGCTCTCTGCCGACCCGCGCGAGCGCGACCTGGCCAACCCCTTGCTGCTGACCGCTGGTGTCACCTACGACGCGGTGTGGGTGGTCGACAGCGACGGCGAATTTGCACGCAGCCTGCCTTACCGCATCGTGTTGCCGCGCCCCGTCGTGGGCGATGCCGGGCTGGTGGCGCTGGCCTGGCATGCGCAGTTCGAACGCTATGGCGCGCCGCAGGTGTCGCGCCGCTTTGCCAAGGCGACCAAGCGCCCGATGACCGACCACGACTGGGCCGCCTGGATGGGCGGCAAGGCCTTGATTGCCATCGCCACCGCCGAACCCAAGGGGCCGAACGCCGCGTGGGCCAAGGCACTCGCCAGCACGCCGGTCGACGGCTCCAAGGGCGGTGCGCTGAGCTTCCGTTCATGGGACGGGCAGCTGCGCCAGTCGATGCTGCTGACCGACGGTCAGGGCGTGATCTCGCAGGCGCCGATCGAGGGCCTGCTGCACCCGACCGAAGTGCTCGATACGCTTGGCGCCGATGCACCGGAGAAGTTATGCAAAGCGACGCGGTGAAACCCGTGACACCCCCCGTGGCTGCTGCGGTCGAGCCGGCAGCTCGCCGCGGCATCGCGCATGCATTGCAGGCCCTGCAAGCCATCGTGATGCGCGAGCTGTTCAAGTTCTCGCAGCAAACCGGCCGGCTGGTCTCTGCGCTCGTGCGCCCGCTGCTGTGGCTCGCGGTCTTCGCCGCGGGTTTCCGCAACGTGTTCGGCGTGGCCATCGTCGAGCCCTACGACACCTACATTCCCTACGACGTCTACATCGCGCCCGGCCTCATCGGCATGGTGCTGCTGTTCAACGGCATGCAGTCGTCGCTGGCGATGGTCTACGACCGCGAGATGGGCCTGATGCGCCTGCTGCTCACGGCGCCGCTGCCGCGCTCGTGGCTGCTGTTCAGCAAGCTGTGCGCGACTGCGCTGCTCTCGGTGCTGCAGGCGCTGGCCTTCGTGGTGGTGGCGATGCTGCTCGGCACCGACCTGCCGCTCTTCTCATGGGCCGGCCTGCATGCCCTGCTCGCGCTGGTGTGCGGCGCGTTGATGCTGGGCGCGCTGGGGCTGCTGCTGTCGGTGCACATCAAGCAGCTCGAGAACTTCGCCGGCACGATGAACTTCGTGATCTTCCCGATGTACTTTCTGTCGACCGCGCTCTACCCGCTGTGGAAGCTGCAGGAGTCGGGTGCCGAGTGGGTGTACCAGGCGGCGCGCTTCAACCCGTTCACGCACGCGGTGGAGTGGATTCGTTTCGCGCTGTACGACAAGGACCCGGGCGCCGCACCGTGGGTGGTGCTGGGCTGCCTGGTGGTGTTCTTCGTCGTGGCGTGCTGGGGCTACGACCCGCAGCGTGGTTTCGGCGGGCTGGCCAAGCGCGGCCCCGGAGGGGCGCTATGACCGCTCGCCGCCACTTTCTCGCAGGCGCCGCCGCGCTCGGCGCCTGGCCATTGGCCCGCGCACAGAACCTGTATCCCTCGCGCCCCATCACGATGTGGATACCGTGGCCGGCAGGCGGTGCGACCGACATCTCGCTGCGCCTGCTGTCCGAGCTGGCGTCGCGCCAGTTGGGCCAGCGCGTGGTCACCGAGAACCGTGGCGGTGCCGGCGGCACGATGGTCATGCCCATCCTGCAGCAGGCCGAGCCCGACGGCTACACCATCGCTCAGCTGCCGCAGCCGATCTTTCGCGCGCCGCACACGCAAAAGGTGCTGTGGGACCCGATCCGCGACGTCACACCCATCATTCAGATCTCGGGCGTCACCTTCGGCGTGCTGGTCAACGCGTCCAGCAAGCTGCGCAAGCTCGACGACCTGTTCACCTACGCCCGCGAGAACCCCGGCCGCCTGAGCATTGCGACCAACGGGGTCGGCACCACGCCGCACGTGGTGCTCGAAGAACTGTTCACCGCGCGTGGCCTCAAGTACATCCATGTGCCGTACAAAGGCACTTCGGAGCAACTGATTGCCATCGAATCGGGCCAGGTCATGGCGGGCGTCAACTCCACCGGTTTCGGGCCGGCGGTCGACTCGGGCCAGCTGCGGCTGCTCGCCACCTTCACCGCGCAGCGCTCCAAGCGCTGGTCGCACGTGCCAACGCTGCGTGAGCTGGGCTTCGACATCGTTGCAATGTCGCCCTACGGCCTGGGCGGGCCACGCGGCCTACCCGCCGAGGTGGTGACGGTGCTGCACGACGCGTTCAAGAAGGCCATGTTCGACCCGCTGTTCATCCAGGAGCTGGCCAAGTACGACCAGGAGATCGACTACCTCGGCACGGCCGACTACGCCGAGGTCTGCCGCCAGCAGTTCATCAAGGAGGGGCTCATCGTGGAACGCATGGGCCTGTCTCGTGGCGGTATCTGAGCTGCATCTGCTTCTGAGGGCGCGTCGCTGGCGCTCGCTGCGCGACGTCGGCGTCGTCGTGCTCGCCACGCTGGCGAGCTACGGCCTCGCGTCCTTCCTCGAGCTGGGCGAGCGCGTGCAACGCTGGCTCGCGCCCTACGAACACTGGCAGGCCGACGAGCTGCCCTTCAGCCTCACCGTACTGGCCTGCGGCCTGGCCTGGTACGCGCTGCGCCGCGCACAAGACGCACGTGCGCAGCTCGCCCTTCGCGAACACGCCGAGGCCCAGGCGCGCGAGCTGCTGATGCACAACCGCGAGCTGGCGCGCCAGCTCATCGCCGTGCAGGAGAGCGAGCGCCTGGCCCTCGCCCGCGAGCTGCACGACGAGCTGGGCCAGGGTTGCGCCGCAGTGCGCGCCGAGACGGCACTGATTCGCCTGTGCGGCGCCGCCGATCGCGTGGCCACGCTGGCCTCCGTCGAGCGCGCCGACCTGGCAGCGCAGCAGCTCTACCAGACGGTGCGCGGCATGCTGCGCCGCCTGCGCCCGGCCAACCTCGACGAGCTGGGCCTCATTGCCGCGCTGCAAGAGCTGTGCGAATCGTGGGAAGAACGCAGTGGCGTGCCCTGCATCTTTCACCACGAGGCCTTGCCCGATGAGCTTGGCGACGCGGTCGACATCGCGCTCTACCGCGTGACGCAAGAGGCGCTGACCAACGTGATGCGCCATGCGCGCGCGAGCGCCGTGCATGTGAAGCTGGGCCGCAGCGCGCAAGGCGAGCTGCAGCTCAGCGTGGAAGACGATGGCCAGGGCATGGACCTGGCCGCCGCCACCCGTGGCCTCGGCCTGCTGGGCGCGACCGAGCGCGCTGCGGCACTGGGCGGTGACATCGAGGTGCACGCGTCGCCGGGCGCGGGCGTGCGGCTCACACTGCGCGTACCGATGCCGGCCGCAACCCGTGTGCCGAACACCTTGGCCGACAAGGCGCACGCATGATCCGCGTGCTGCTGGCCGACGACCACCCCGTGGTGCGCAGCGGCTACCTGCGCCTGCTCGACCAGGCCGGTGACATCCAGGTGATCGCCGAGGCCGGTGATGCCAATGCGGCCTACGCGTCGTTCACCGTGCACCAGCCCGATGTGGTGGTCACCGACCTCGCGATGCCCGCCGGCGGCGGCCTGGAACTGCTGCGCCGCGTGCTGCTGCGCAATGCGCAGGCGCGCGTGCTGGTGTTCAGCATGCACGACGCGCCGGTGCTGGTGCGGCGCGCGCTGCAGGCCGGCGCAAGGGGCTATCTCACCAAGGCCAGCCCGCCCGAGTGCCTGGTCGACGCGGTGCGCGAGCTGCACGCGGGCCGCCGCTATCTAGGGCGCGAGCTGTCGCCCAGCCTGCTCGAGCGCGACCCGCACGACGAGGCCGGGCGGCTGGCCGAACTGAGTGCACGCGAGTTCGAGATCTTTCGCCTGCTCGCGCAAGGCCACTCGGCCGGTGCGTGCGCCGAGGCGCTGAAGCTGAGCCCCAAGACCGTCGCCAACGTGCAGACGGCGATCAAGGAAAAGCTCGGCGTGGTCACCTCGGCTGCGCTTGTGCATTTGGCCATTCGCCACCAAGTCATCAGCACTGCGGGCGTTTGATTCGGCCCTGCCGCTTGCGGCAAAGACAGGTCGCAAAGGTCGCGAAGAAAGACGCAAAGATCGCCAAGGAAGAACAAGAAGGCTTTCTTTGCGGCCTTTGCGTCTTTCTTCGCGACCTTTGCGTCCAAGTGACCTTGGCGAATCTCAAACCCAGCCAAGCGTTAACACCAAGCCCCGCCGGGAAGTTTTCCCTGTGCCGTACCTGCCGCGCTTGTTAGCGTGGTGCACCACCCTCAGACGACCCCCGCAACTCAAAGACAAGGACAACACCGGAGACTTTGAAATGCCTTACCCCCGTCGGCCGAACTGGCGCCATCACCCGCTCGCGAGCGCATCGCTGCTGGCATTGGCGGCATTCGCGCCCACCGCCCACGCGCAATCGGCCGCTGCTGGCAACCTGCCTGCGGCCACTGCCGTGCTGCCCATGGTCGAGATCGTGACGACCACGCCCGTGCCCGGCACCGGCGTGCCCAAGGACCAGATTCCGTCCAATGTGCAGACCGCCAACGACCAGCGGCTGCGCCGGCTGCAAAGCCTGAACATGCCCGAGTTCATGCGCTCGCAGCTGCCCAGCGTCAACGTCAACGAGGTGCAGGGCAACCCGTACCAGATGGACGTGAACTACCGCGGCTTCACCGCCAGCCCGCTGCTCGGCACGCCGCAGGGCCTGTCGGTGTTCCTCGACGGCGTGCGCGTCAACGAGCCCTTCGGCGATATCGTCAACTGGGATTTGCTGCCACGCGCGGCGCTCGCCAACATCACGCTGCTGCCGGGCTCCAACCCGCTGTTCGGCTTGAACACCTTGGGCGGTGCGCTCTCGCTGCAAACCAAGAGCGGCGACACGCACCCCGGCACCGAGCTCGAAGTGGAGGGCGGCTCGTTCGGCCGCATCAGCACCGAGCTCACGCACGGCCGCAAGCTTGGTGAGACCGGCCACCTCTTCATGGCCTTCAGCGCGCTCAACGAAGACGGCTGGCGCGACGAATCGCCGTCGCGCGTTCGGCAGCTCTTTCTGAAGGGTGGCCAACGCACCTCCGACTTCTCGTGGGACCTGAGCCTCGGCCATGCCGACAATGAGCTGATCGGCAACGGGCCGCTGCCCGAGTCGATGCTGGCCCAGCGGCGCGAGCAGATCTATACCCGCCCCGACATCACCGACAACGAGTCGACCCTGCTCACGCTCAACACCACCGCGCGCCTGGGCCCGCAGTGGGATGTGGCCGCCACTGCGTATGCGAGGCGCAACCGCGCGTCCACGCTCAACGGCGACCTGAACGACGACTACGACCCGCCGGCCGTCGAAGAGGCGGGCGTCGAGAACCGCACCCATACCCGCACGAACAGCGAGGGCCTGGCGCTGCAGGCCACCTGGAATGCGCAGCCGCACCGCGTCACCTTCGGGGTGTCGCACGACCGCTCGCGCAACCACTTCATGCAGACGCAGGCCGAAGGTGACCTCGACGCGAGCCGCGCGGTGATCCCGACCGAAGACCCGGAGGTCAACGCGCAGATCTCCGGCCGCAGCCGCACCAGCAGCATCTACTTCACCGACTTGTTTGCGCTGCGGCCCAACCTGCAGCTCACCGTCTCGGGCCGCTACAACGACACCCGTGTCAGCACCGTCGACGAGGGCCGCGCCGACCTCGGCCTGCCCACCAACCTCGATGGCGAAGGCCGCTACCGCAAGTTCAACCCCGCCATCGGCGCCACCTGGCAGGTGACGCCCAGCTTCACCGCCTACGGCAGCTGGAGCCAGGGCAACCGCGCACCCAGCCCGATCGAACTCGGCTGCTCCGACCCCGCCAACGCCTGCGTGCTGCCCAACGCGCTGCAGTCTGACCCGCCGCTGAAGCAGGTGGTCTCGCGCACGCTCGAAGCTGGCGTGCGCGGCACCGTGGCGCAGAGCTTGCGCTGGAACGCATCGGTCTTTCGCACCGTCAACCAGGACGACCTGCTGTTCATCAGCAACGGCCTCGCCGCCGGCTATTTCAGCAACTTCGGGCGCACGGTGCGGCAGGGTCTGGAACTCAGCGTGTCGCAACAGAACGGCCCGTTGAACTGGGCGGTGTCGTACAGCTACCTGCGTGCCACCTTCGACTCGTCGGCCTGCCTGGTCTCCGAATCGAACAGCACAGCCGAGACCAGCCCCAATTGCACCGGCGACGACGAGATCGAGGTGAAGAAAGGCAACCGCCTTCCCAGCCTGCCGGCCCACACGCTCAAGCTGAGCCTCGACGTGCAAGCCACATCCACCTGGAACATCGGCGCGCAGGTGCGGGCGCAATCGAAGCAATATGTGCGCGGCAACGAGAACAATGCGCACCGGGCCGATGGGGTCGACTTCTTCGGCAGCGGAACCACCAGCGGCTTCGCCTTGCTCGACCTCACCACGAGCTGGAAGTTGCGGCCGGGGTGGGAAGTGTTCGGCAAAGTGACGAACGTGTTCGATCGCCAGTACGCGACGGGCGGCCTGCTCGGCACCAACGCCTTCGATGCAAACGGTGCGCTGCAGGCGCCCGCTGATTGGCGGCAGGCGCAGTTCGTGGCGCCTGGTGCGCCGCGGGCAGGGTGGGTGGGCCTGCGGGTGACGTTCGGCGGGGCCGAGATTTAACTCGGCAGGAATCCGGCGGCGGCCAACCCGCTGAGCAAGGCCTCGGCGGCTTCGCTCGGCGTTGAATGTGCCGAGTCGATGCGCAGGTCTGCGTGCAATGGCCGCTCGTAAGCCGAATCGATGCCGGTGAACCCTTTGATCTCGCCGCGCCGGGCGCGCTTGTACAGACCTTTCGGGTCCCGCGCTTCGCACACCGACAGCGGTGCATCGACGAAGACCTCGAGAAACTCCCCGGCCGCGAAGCGTGCTCGGGCCGCACTGCGCTCGGCCGCAAACGGCGCGATCAGTGCGCTGATGACCACCAGGCCGGCGTCCACCATCAGCCGGGCGACCTCGGTGGCTCGCCGCATGTTCTCGACCCTGTCGGCGTCGCTGAACCCGAGGTCCTTGCACAGGCCGGTTCGCAACTCGTCGCCGTCGAGCAGGTAGGTCCGGATGCCCGATTCGTGAAGCCGTTGCTCGACCGCCATGGCCAGCGTCGATTTGCCGGCACCGGACAGGCCGGTGAGGTAGATCAGGCCGGGTCGATGCGCGTTCAGTGCCTCGCGCTGCGCTCTGCTGACTCGCATCAGTGGTTCTCGTCTCGCCTGGCAGTGGTGCCCCGGGCGGCGGCCAGCGTGCTCCCCAGCAGATCGGCCAGCTCCTCGAAGGTGTTCTGCTTCTCGAGCAGGCCCAGCACCCCGGCCTCGCGCGCCAGCCGGCGCAGCTCTTCGGTGATGTAGCCCGAGCTGATGACGACCGGAAGCTCGGACCGGATATTCGCCACTTCATGGGCCACGTCGAGGCCGGAGAAGTCCGGCATGTTGAAGTCGGTGACGACGCAATCGAAGCTTTGCGGCGCTTCGCGCACTGCGGTGATGGCTTCCAGCGCATCCCCGAAGCTGGTGACCCGGTAGCCGGCCCGCTGCAGCAGGCTTTCGACCATGACCACCATGGTCTCGTCGTCGTCGACATAGAGCACGTGCTCGCCGTGGCCGCGCACGTGTTCCGTCGCCGGCGGTTGAGCCTCGGGTTCCGCCTGCTCGACTTCGACGGCAGGGAGATAGAGATGGAACGTGCTGCCCCGGCCCGGCTCGCTCTCGACGTGGATCGCGCCATGGTGTGCCGTCACGATGCCGTGCACGACCGACAAGCCGAGCCCGGTTCCCTGGCCGACCGGCTTGGTCGTGAAGAAGGGCTCGAAGATGCGTTCGCGCGTGGCGGCGTCTATCCCGGTTCCGCTGTCGCTGACCCACAGGTGGGCAAAACGGCCTGCCGGCAGGTCCAGGGCAGGCGCTTCGTCGGGCTGGGCCGTGCTGCGCAGTTCGGCCGTGCCGACGACCACGCAACCCAGACCGATGCGGATGTGCCCGGCTCCGTCCTTCAAGGCGTGCCATGCGTTGGTGCCCAGGTTCATCAGCACCTGCTGGATCTGTGTGGCATCGGCGTGCACGCTCGGCGCATCGTCCGTCGCCGTCATCGTGAGTTCGACGCGTGTGGGCAAGGTGGCGCGCAGCAGCTTGCAGGTCTCTTCGGCGATCGGCTGCAGCGATTGGGTCAGCAGCTCTTGAGGCTCTCTTCGGCTGAAGGTCAGGATCTGGCGCACCAGGGTGCGGGCGCGCGCGCTCGCCTTGTGGATCTCGTCCAGGTAGGGAAGCGCGGCGTGGTCGGCCCCCACTTGTTCCTTGGCAAATGCCACGTTGCCGAGGATGCCTCCCAGGATGTTGTTGAAATCGTGCGCGATGCCGCCGGCCAGTGTGCCGACCGACTCCATCTTCTGGACCTGCCGCAGCTGCGTCTCGAACTTGTGCATGTCTGCCTCGGCCTCCTTGCGGTCGCTGATGTCGGTGATGGCAATGCGCACCAATGAGTCGGTGTCGGCGGTGACGCGCATGCAATCGAGGTGGGCGTGGAAGTGCGAGCCGTCGGCCCTCAGCAGTGCCAGTTCGATCCGGCGCACGTCGACGCCGTGCAGGAGGTCGAGAAAGTACTGGGTCCAGCGGTCGGCGTCATCGGCTGTCACGAAACGGGCGAAGTGGTCTGCCAGCAGGTGCTCGCGCGTGTCGCCGAGCAGGTCAGCACCGGTCAGGTTGATCTGCGAGATCGAGCCTTCGGCCGACACGCTCAGGTAGCCGACAGGCGCGAAGTCATACAGATCCACATAGCGATCGCGGGAGACCTCCAGGTCGATTTGCGCTTGGCGGTGCTGTGCCCGGATCACCGCTTGCCCCAACTCGCGCTCGAGCGCCGGGGCCAGGCGAGCCAGGTTCTGCTTCATCACGTAGTCGCTGGCGCCGGCTTTCATGGCCTCCACCGCGGTCTCTTCGCCGATGGTGCCCGAGACGAAGATGAAAGGAATGTCCAGGCCGGACTCACGAAAAATCTGCAGGGCTTCGACGCCGCTGAAACTGGGCAGGCGGAAGTCCGACAGCACGGCGTCCCACGGTTCCTCGAGGATGGCGGCCTTCAGGGCCGGGGCATCCTGCACGCGCCGCCAGGTCGGTGCGAAGCCAGCTTGGCGCAGCATGCGCACTGCCAACCGGGCGTCGTCCTCCGAATCCTCGACCAGCAACACCTGGATCGGCTTGTTCACTGTGGCGAGCTCTTCGGAGGGATCTCGTTCATCATCAGCCAGTAGATGCCCAGCACCTTGACCGCTTCGAGGAACTCGGTGAAATCCACCGGTTTGCGCACATAGCTGTTCGCGCCCAGCGCATAGCCGGAGACGAGGTCCTGCTCCTCCTTCGAAGAGGTGAGGATCACGACCGGCAGGTACTGCGTGCGCGGGTCGGCGCGAATGGCCTTGAGCACACCCAGCCCGTCGAGCTTGGGCAGCTTCAGGTCGAGGATGACGATCGTGGGCAGGGGGGCCGATGCCCGGTCGGCGTGGACGCCGCGCGCGAAGAGGAAATCCAGCGCCTCGATGCCGTCGCGCGCCACCGCGATCGGGTTCATCAGGTGGCTGCGCTTGAAGGCCCGCAAGGTCAGCACGACATCGTCCTGATTGTCCTCAACCAGCAAGATGACCTTGTTGGGTTCGCTCATGGATTGGCTCCTTCAAGTTGAAGT